>Ga0065721_10005017_pt1 | contig 26566 bp, 26 predicted proteins | sample Mesricmetagenome_FD_59108 | JGI IMG/M metagenome (GOLD analysis project Ga0065721, IMG submission 59108) | Mesophilic microbial community from rice straw/compost enrichment Sample: eDNA_1 v2 (version 2) | ecosystem: Engineered > Solid waste > Grass > Composting > Bioreactor | place: USA: Davis... | reverse complement strand
GAATTAGGAAACGAAAAGTAAAAATATGTATAATTTTAAAGGGCGATGTAAGTTTATGGCGAATATCGTTCTAATTAACCAAGCCCCCTGCGCTTACGCAGAGGGTCTATGTGACTATATTTGTGAGCGGAGTCATTGGCAGCCTCAGCTTCCGGGGATAAGGAATTGGCCGTCATGCCGCGATTCTAACATAATATGTCGATTCAAATAATTTCATGACGAAAAAAGAGAAATTATGGTAACATAGAGAAGTAGTCCAAATAGCCTAGGAAGGTCGTGTAGCATATGTCCGTGGAATCGTTGAAAGTGCAAATTATCAAGAAGGCATGGGAAGATCCGGAATTCAAGAAACTGTTGCTTGCCGACCCCAAGGGCGCGATCAAGAAGGAATTCGGCATCGACGTGCCGGCGGATGTCGAGCTGAAGGTCGTCGAAGAGACTTCCTCGAGCTATTATCTGGTCATTCCTCCGGCTCCGGACGCGGCTTCGGCGGATAATTCGGTCAAGTACACTTGGACCTAGTTTGGGTGCGTAAGCGGGAACCGAATCCAAGCTTCGGTTCCTTTTCCTTTCTCGCTTCGGAATTCCAATGTCCCGTTCATGACTTCGATAATACGGAACGTAACCATTAAGCCAAGTCCGGTCCCTTTCGTCTTTGTCGAGAAATACGGTTCTCCCAATCTGGCGATTTGCTCCTTCTCCATCCCCTCCCCGTTATCCGCGATGCGAATGACCGCCATTGAATTTTCTTCCTTCGCATCGATCTCAATGATTCCGTTATCTTGCAGGGCTTCGATGCTGTTTTTGATAATATTCATGAAGGCTTGCTTTAACTTTGAAGGGTTGCCGAGGATATGCAATTGGTCCGGTACTTTGACTTGGAATACCGCACCGTTAATCGCGGCCAAAGGGCTCATGATTGTCTCTACGGTTGTCAGCTCTTCTTTAAGATTTAAGGCAACGATCGAGTCCAGTTCGGGCTTGGCGAAGGTAAGGAAGTCCGTAATGATCATTGAGGCGCGGTCTAACTCGTTGATCGCCATGGAGAAGTGGGTCTTGTTGACTTCGTTGGATCTGGCGGAGATCAATTGCAGAAAGCCTCTGGTGACTTGCAGCGGGTTGCGAACTTCATGCGCGATTGAAGCGGCGAGCTCGCTTACGAATTCGAGTTTCTCGGTTCGCTGCAGCTGATGGTTAAACAACTCCAGTTCCTTGGAATAGGCCAAGAGTTTCTGGTGGTCGGCCGAAATTTTCCGTGCGAGCACGATTACGAGAGAAACTATCAACAACACGATCCCTATCTTCCATCGGTACACGAGAGGCATAGTATCGCTTGTATAGATCGTTGCCAAGTCGGCAACGCCCGAGACGGCTAGAGCAAGAAAACCAAGGGAAACGATGATGCCGTCCTTATTCCCCCGAACGGATTGAATGACGGAATGGCTTAGAACCAGAAGCAAATGAATAAAAATCATCGGAGCCAATAACCAAAAGGTAAACAGCTTATAATAGAAAAAGAAGGATTCGCCTATGATTCCGTTAAGAATTAAGATAAGAAAACCAAATACGGAGTAGCCCGCAAACCATTTGCCGAACCTGCGGAAGAAAATAAGCTTGCCGTCAAAGATGGAAGCCACATAAAAATGAAGAGCGGGAAAGACGACGAGCATCGAAGTGTCAAATAAAAACTGAAGGATTTTTCCTATTTCGGGGAAATAAATGAACGGTAAAGTAGAGTACATGATAATCAAGACGCTCGTTGCCAGCGCTATGAGGCTAAGGGACACCCAGGCTCCGCGCTGTTGGCGTTTGAGATATCCGGATATCAACAGCATAAGGATGGATAGGAATGCGATAGAAGCCCCGAGCAGCAGGCTTGGAAGCTCTTTGCGGTTATAGGATTCGGACAACTCGTAGAAATCGCCGATATGGACGGCACTGACGATTCCCGCCCGGTCGATGGATGCAATGCGAATATACAGATCGGCAGATTGAGGTTTTGATTGGAGAGCTAGAAGTAAAGTGTTTCTATCGAAGATGGAATTCCGTTTTGAGTCGTATATGAGAAGTCCGTCTTCATAAACGGAAATATGAAGCCCGTACATATGTTCGATGAGAAGCCCGGGCGTCAGCCATTTGGAAGTGGGCGGAATGGCTACATGGATCCATGCTCCGTTATATCCTTGGGGAACCGTCGTAGTCGGCTTATGGACGTTAACGTGGAGCCAGGGGTCGTCAAGGGATGGAAATCCGCTTGTTGGCGTTTTATCGTTAAACCATTGGATTTCCCATTCTTTAATCATAACCGTTTCGCTTTCGTCAGACTCGGCATGCCCCGTTAGCGGACAAAGGGCGAGGAGGACGGCTAGCAAACCGATAATAAAGGGAACCGCCTTATAGCGGATAGCGTACATTATCTCACTCCTTAAGGCTAGGAATATCCCACAATGAGATCGTTCGACATTATTCGTCATAATCCTATATATACCAATATATCACATAATCATGTGGTAAAAAGGTACTATCAGAATGTATACGTAAAGAAAAAGACGGCTCCGTCCCTTAGGGATGCGGTGCCGTCTTATTGGGCTATACATTTAAACTTTGTAATACAAATTCGTCGGGTCCAGCTGTCCGTTCGACGACAGTGCATATCCCGGGATGCTTCCCGCCAAGACGTAGCCAAGCGAGGCATACAGCAGGTTGGACGGATCGCCGTCCCTCGTGTCGAGGACGAGAAGTCGGATTCCGAATTCCCGCACCCGGACCTCCGCCTCCCGCATGAGGGCTCGTCCGATCCCCCTGCGCCGATAGCCGGGGTGAGTCATGAGCTTCGCGATCTCGGCCCGATGTCGGCCGTTGGCTTTGGAACAGAAGTGGACCTGGACCGTTCCGGTAATCCGTCCCTCCAGCGTAGCGACGTAAAGCCGCACGTCGGGCGCCAATACCCCTTCCCAATAGCTCTTCGCTTCCGCTCTCCCCATCGGAGGCAGAAAGCCGATCGACGCGCCGTCGTTCACGACGGCGATCAAGAGGTCCGCGAGCTCCTCCGCGTATTTCTCTATAGAAGCCGCATGCTCGATCGTCAACCCATTTTCCATAATACCCCTCTCCCTTCCGAGACGCGTTATAGATAGATCTTAAAGGGTAGGATATGATTTGTATAACGAATCTTATCTATCGTAATAATTCAAGATATCGATTGTAGAGGTGCGGAAAATGGATTTTTCTCAGTTGGAAGCGTTCCTGTCGGTTTGTCGTACTTTGAATTTCACCAAGGCGGCGGAGTATCTGCACATTTCGCAATCGGCCGTAACGGCGAGGATCAAGGCGCTGGAGACCGAAACCGGCAAAATCCTGTTCGACCGCGACAATCGCAACGTCGCCCTGACTCCGGCGGGGACCGCATTTCTTCCCTATGCCGAGAGAATGCTTCGCTTATGCGAGGAGAGTCGGCTGACGCTGTCCGAGCAGTTCGAGGAATACATCGTTCTGAGCGGCCCGGGTGCCGTGTGGCACTATCGCTATCTGGAGCGGCTGATCGCGTTTCGACAAAGTCACCCTAAGGCGGCCGTCAAATTTTTAAGCTATATCGATCCGGGTTACATGATCCGCGACCTTCTGCTGGACGGCACCGTGCACGTGGCGATCCGATACGACCCTCCCGAGCATCCTAAGGTATCCAGCGAGCTGTTATTCGAGGACGAGATCGTGCTGGTGTCGGCAAAAGAAGGGACGATCGCGGATTTCTACTCCCCGAACTACTGCCATATCGAGTGGGGAGCCCCGTTCCCGGAACGGTTCGCGAGCCTGGTCGGACCAGGCTACCTTCCCTCGCTGCATACGGACCACTCCGGCACTATGCTGACGATGCTCCTGCAAGGCTCTGTCTTCGGATTTCTCCCTCTTTCGATCGCTCAGCCTTACCTCGAGGCGCGGAGGCTTTTCCGGCTGCCTCTCGAAGCGCCGAGTCTCATCATGAGGGGATACGCAAGCTATCTGACGGAGAAAAGGGGGCATTCCAGCGTGAGGCTGGGGTTAGCGATGCTTGGAATCGATCCGCGATAGCGGCAATTAAGCTCCTGCCCTCACAAGCATGTCCTCACCGACATACACTGCTACAAGAAACTTATTCTATGTAGAAGAGGGTGATTCGGTTTGGTAGTTGCGCTGACGTATTGGATGGAAGTCGCTCTGTGGGTCGTATTGGGATCGTTGGCTGTCGATATGCTGGTCGGACTATTCCAGTCATTAAAAGCAAACAAGCTCACGCCTGAGCCCGTGGTCAGCCATTTGAGGGATATTGTTTATTACGTGCTGCCGCTCCTCATGCTGGCGGGATTCTCCGCCATGGACGAGACGGGTTGGATCCTGAAGGTCGCCTATTACTTGGGCGCCGTCGCTCTTGTCATAAAGTATCTTCAGAGCATCAAGACGAAGCTTTAACCTCATTCGTTCATCGAGGCCCTCTGCCTGAACGGCAGGGGCTTTTCTTCGTTCCCAAGTGATATAATGCCGTTAACGGCAAGGCCGCATAACGGTGCACGGATTGTCGGACGCCCCCGCCGCAATTCCGTTACCTTAAGGGTAGAGGAGGTCAGGCAATGGATTCGCTGAAGCATATGAACGACGCGCTTGCCTATATCGAACGGAACCTTGCGGGCGAGATCGATTACCGGGAAGCGGCGCTGCGGGCTCTCTGCTCCGAATATCATTTCAAGAGGATGTTCTCGTTCCTGGCGGGAGTTCCATTGTCGGAGTACGTTCGCCGCCGCAGGCTGACCCTTGCCGCGCTCGAGCTGCGAGGAAGCGGCATGCGGGTCATCGACCTGGCGATCAAGTACGGGTACGATTCGCCGGACTCGTTCTCGAGGGCGTTCCAGCAGCTGCACGGAATGACCCCGTCCGAAGCCAGGGGCAGCGGCCGCGCGCTTAAAGCGTATCCACCTATGACCTTCCGACTTTCGATTCAGGGAGGCAACGAAATGAATTATCGCATCGTCGACAAGGAAGCATTCCGCATCGTCGGACTTAAGAAGAGGGTTCCGATCGTCTTCGAAGGGGTGAACCCGGAGATTGCCGCCATGTGGGCCAGCCTGGACATGGAAACGATCGATCTGCTCAAGAGGCTGTCGAATGTCGAGCCTATAGGATTGATCAGCGCTTCCGCGAACTTCGACGAGGGTCGAATGGAGGAGCGGGGGGAGCTGGATCATTATATCGGCGCCGCGACGACGGAAGAATGTCCGGAACGCTTGGCGAAGCTTGAGGTCGGGGCTTCTACGTGGGCGGTATTCGAGGCGGTCGGTTCATTCCCAAGCGCGTTGCAGGACGTGTGGGGACGTATCTACTCGGAGTGGTTCCCGTCTTCCGGGTATGAGCTGGCGCCGGGACCGGAGATTCTGTGGAACGAGTCGAAGGACACGTCCTCGCCGAAGTACCGGAGCGAGATCTGGATTCCGGTGGTTCGCCGATAAGGGCACGCCAAATGCTGCAAGAAGCCTTGTTCCTTCCTCTCCTGGATGGTACAAGGCTATTTGTGTATGCAAATGAACTTAAACCGGAGTTTAGCTCCAAACACCTGGACGGGAATCTAGCGGATTTGACGCAGAAGATAGTAACTCATTTTGGGATCATTCTTTTTGCAGCCGCTGACTTTGTATAATTTTTGTCCTTGTGCGGTTTCCTCGCTTGATATTTTGGCACATGTATCGGTTCGTCTGCCTTTGTCCCTTCCGCCGAATTTATCGTTTGAATTATCGTAGGTGTAGCTAATTATTTCTCCGTCGAACTTCAAATCCCTGAATATCGGATCTCCTTCGTCCGTATAGCCCGTGATTCGGATGCTATCCGGCTTTCTACTCCCAAGGTTAGTTAAGAAACGATCGAATTTTTCGATATTGGAGTAGGTTGGATCTATGAATACGACATCGCCTTTGTTAATTGTTTCTTTGAAAGAGTAAGGCTTGCTAGTGGAGCAACCGAATAAACCTCCGATTAATAAAACCGAGATAATAATAAATACGATTTTGTTCATCGTCTTCCTCCATTCGGCAGGAATTCCATCTTCTTTAACGACGCGCGAAATGGAGACAAAGTTCCTAGTTTGGACTTGCGAATTCCATAAGGTGGCTTTCCCCACTTACCGCTTAGCCGATCAATCGCTTGAATAGACTACCTTTCTCCAAAGCTTCCTCTGCAGGACGATCCCTGTCAGCCCTATGCATCCGACTAGAATTCCCACGGTCATAAAGGTGCCGGGAGCTCCCCGCCAACCGATCAACAGGCCGCCCGCGAGCGGAGCGACGATGAAGATGGCGCTGGACAACGAGTCGAAGATGCCGCTTACCCGGCCGATCGCGTCCGGCGGGGTTTCCTTCTGCAGAATGTAGTTCATGCCGGTGGAGGTGAGGCCGGTTCCGACTCCGCCGACGAAGAAGACGAGCAGGAGCAACCAGAGCGGATTCTCCGGCCGGAACATTCCCGCGGCGGCGAACATCAGGCCGATCAGCGCCGCGCCTCCTCCCAGCAGCCAGCCGTAGGCATAGAGCTGCTTATAGCGGTGGAGCCACGCGACGCCGGACAGTCCGCCGGCTCCGATCGCGGTGACGAGCCAGCCGATCAGCTCGGGCTTGTCGGGAGCGACCTCGCGCAGCAGAACGGCAAGCTGGGCGTCGATCAGCTGAATGCCGGCCAGGCCGGTCAGGCAGAAGCCTACGCTCGCGAGCAGCGTTCGGCTCCGCAGCAGGATTCGCCAGCCCTCGCCCCAAGCCGAGCGCAGGGCGGCCATTCCCGCAAGCGGAGCCGTCGACTCGCTCATGCGGCCATGACGCGCCGGAACCGAAGCGAGCAGCAGCGCGGACAGGACGTAGCAGGCGGCGTTCACCGCCATGCAGCCGGCGGGAGAGACGGCCGTCGCGACGGAAGCGCCCAGCAGCGGTCCCAGGATCTTGGACAGCTGGAAGACGGCGCCGTTCAGGGAAGTCGCTTGAAGAAGCTGCTCGGCGTCGACGACGCTCCGGGTCATGGCCTGCTGAGCGGGATAATGGAAGACGCGGACGGCCGCGCGAAGCGTAATGAGCCCGAGCAGAACGCCCGGATTCGGGGCGAAGATCAATAGAACGGTAAGAATAGCGCGAATAAGGTCGGCGGCGATCATAAGGTTCCGTTTGTTCCACCGGTCCGCCGCGATTCCCGCGAATTGTCCGAATAGGATGCCGGGCACCGCGTAGGAGATCGGCACGAGCGCGACCGTCATCGCATCGGCCTTCCAGATGAAGCCGAGAAGAATCGAGACCGCCATGAGATCGAAGTAATCCCCGAACGCGGACAAGCCGTACGAAGCGAACATTTTGGCAAACGAGCGATTTTGCCTTAACATGCGGAAACCCCCTGTTTCGAGTCTTTGCAGACAGCGTAACAGGGGATTGTCAGAGAATGATCAGAGGAGCCGGCCGAGCAGCGACTCCGACAGCCGCAGCAGCCTGCCGAAGCCGTATTGCTCCGACAGTTGCTCCCAGAGGCGCCGGCAATCGGCCCGATAAAGGTCGTCGCGGCCCCTCGTTTCCAGGTAACGCAAGAGCATATTTACGCTGGCGATCAGATGAGGAGCGAACGACGTTTGCCTTAACGTCTCAATGGCCTCGCCTGCGGCTTGCCTGGCCGCCTCCGCCTCTCCCTTTTCATAGAGGAAGATGGCCTTGCTCGCCTGATACGCTCCGCGCTCCCGTTGAATGGGATGCTCGGCCAGAAGCTCGTCGCATTCCCGAAGCTTCGCCTCCGCCGCGTCCCGATGGCCCTCGAGCAAGAGGAGCTGCATCTCCTTCAGCAGAAAATGCGAGGCGAAGCTGGGGGAATCCATATCCCGAATCGGCTGACGGATCGCTTCGAGCTCCGATCGGGCCTCCTGGAATCTGCCAAGCTCCAAGTAGAGGGAGATCGCGTTCAAACGAAGGTCGCACAGCCAATCGATGGGGATGGATTCTCCTCGGGCGATCAGCTTCTCGAAGTAGGGAAGAGAACGGCCCGGATCGGGTTGAATCGACGCATGGATAAAAACCGCGTAGGCCGCCTTCAGCCAGTCTTCGAGGCCGTCCGACCGCAGCAGCCATTCGAAATCCCCGCGCACGAAATGAACGTACACATCGTAGTAAGGATCGCTGGGCAGGCCGAGGGTCGCCTTGTTGGCCGCGAGAAGCTGAAGCGCCGCTCCCATTCCCAATCCGTGATATTTGGCGAGCATCCGCTTTACGTCCGACGCGAACTGCTCGTCCTGCAGCAGAGGGCTTATCGCCGAAGTCCGGTCGCGGCGCGTCAGCTTGTACCCTTGCCCCCGTACCGTTTCGATGCTCAGCAGATGCGGCCACCTGGCCGTTTTTTTGCGCAGGCGGTAGATATGGTCGTCCACGGTTCGATCGGTCGGCGCCTCGAGCGGCCAAACGGCGTCCAGCAGCGCTTCCCGGGAGAAGGAGCGTCCGGCGTGCTCGTATAAATAACGCAGCAAGGCGAACTCCTTCGGCAGCAGAGGAAGGCTCTCTCCCGCATAGGAGACCTGATAGGTATCCGGGTCGAACTGAATCATGGCGGGCCTCCTGCCGTTCACGCACGAAATGAGCTTATTTCTTAAAATGATGGCACGCGCCATAAGAGAAAGCAAGCCTCGCGCATAGCTTTCTATTTCCCTTTTCTTTTCCCCGGAGCTATTGAAATAAAGCCGCCTCTCTCCTACACTCAGGTGGTATGCTTTCGATAAACAACTACGGCAGGAGAGATCCGTCTCATGGCTAAGCCGCGGCATCTGAAGTCCAACCTTCTCTTGTTGCTGACCGCCTGCATCTGGGGTTTCGCTTTCGTCGCCCAGCGGGAAGGGATGGAGCATCTTGGGCCCTTCACCTTCAACGCGGTGCGATTCGCCTTGGGGGCGTTGTCGCTCGTTCCGCTCCTTCTATGGTTGGACGGAAGATCGGGGCGTTCTTCGGACGAGAGGAAAAAGGAGTACAAAAGAGGAGCGTCGGCAGGCTTGTGGGCGGGGATTATCCTGTTCGGCGGTTCTTCCCTTCAGCAGATCGGGCTACTGTACACTACGGCCGGCAAGGCGGCTTTCGTCACCGGGCTCTATATCGTAATCGTGCCTTTTCTCGGCTTGTTCTTGAGGCAGCGCCTGAATCTCAACAGCTGGGCGGGGGCGCTCCTGGCCATCGCCGGTCTTTATCTCCTATGCGTAACGAATGACCTGTCGCTGAACAAAGGAGATCTCTACGAGCTTGCCGGCGCCTTCCTCTGGTCGCTTCACATTCTTATGATCGACAAGCTGTCCCGCACGACGGACGGGCTCAAGCTGTCGTTGTTCCAAATAGTCACCTGCGCGGTTCTAAGCTTGATAGCGGCGCTTGCTTCGGAGACGATTCGGCTCGCCGATCTGTCGAATGTGCTCATCCCTTTGTTGTACGGCGGCATCTGCTCGGTCGGGATCGCTTATACTTTGCAAATCATCGGGCAGCGGAAGGCTCATCCGACGCAAGCGGCCATCATTCTGAGCATGGAGACGGTGTTCGCGGCGGTAGGGGGCTACCTGATCTTAAACGAGCTTCTGGGAGTCCGCGGAGTGCTCGGCTGCTTGCTGATGCTGGCGGGAATGCTCCTTCCGCAGCTTCCTCCGATCAGGGATTGGCGCCTTGCCCGGAATACGAAAGGACCTCAGCCTCTCCCGTGACGGAAATGAGAGCCCTTATTTCGTTCCGAAAGCCCGTTCTAGAAATGTAACGGAAGTGAGCGCCGTTATTTTGGGGAAATGGGCAACAAAAGGGGATTCTACGCCGAATAAGGGCTCCTAGTTCCGTTAGAATCGGAAAGGGCGGTTTGGAGCCCGAATAAGGGCTGTCAGATCCGTTAGAGATGAGGAACGGCCGTCGCGGGGTGGGGGATAAGGTTCGCAAGCAGCAGGAGAGACGGCGGAAAGCCGGTTCGCCCGTCAAAGAGAGGGGAGTCCCGGCTTTCGCAATGTTTAATAGTAGCAAAATCTCGATTCGCTGGCGATGACGTTCCCGTCCGAGTCGATTCCTTCGAGCTTATACTCATGGCTGTCGGACGGCAGAAGGCCGAACCAGTAAGTTTCGCCGTCCTTGCTGAACATGTTCAATTCGATCGGTTTATCGCTTCCGGTATCGATAGCCTTTATTCGAACGATCCCAGGGTCGATAACCATTCCGAAGGAGTAAGGAATCCGTTTTTGACCGGTTTCGCGATTCAGGGTGCCATCCAAGACGGTAAAGCCGGTTACGGGCCGGAACTTCGAGGAATAAGAATCCAGTTTCGTGATGACGCCGTTCTGCTTCAATAGACTGTAACTCAAGCCGCCTCTCAGCTCCCACCGGGCTCCCTTCGAATCTTCCCATTCGAATTGGTCAATTCCGAGCATCAAGGCTTGGTTCCCATTCTTCTCTTCGATGCTCTTCCACATCAACACCATGATCCGATTCCCTACGCGCGCTTTGCCAATCCATTCTTTATTCTTGATCGCGGATTTCTCGACCATCAATCTCTGCCATTCCTCATCCGTCGGCTCCGGCTTGGACGCGATCCGTTCGATCGATTCCTTCAGGAGCGGGAGATCCTCCGGCAGCGGAGCCGTCGGCACGACGGCGGGGGAGATCGAGGGGACAACGGGAGGAGTAACGGGCGAATTCTCATCTCTCAAGAAGGCAAACAGGAGGATCGCAGCTGCACCCAGCAAGGCCGCACCATAGGTTGCGTACCGCATCCCGCCTCGACGCCTCCTGCCGCCTCGACGCCTCCTGCCGCCTCCAGATTCGGCATTCTCCCTGATTTGCCAAGCGAGCCGTTCGGTAAAAGCAACCGTTCTCAATGGGTGCTCCCGAAGCTCCTCGTACCATTCCGGATTAGACGGGCTCATACGTGAATTCCTCCTTCAGCAGGTTGGACATTCGCTTGCGCGCGCCGAACAGCCTCGACTTGACGGTTCCCTCCGGAACGTCGAGAATGCGGGCGATCTCGAGAAGGGAGAGCTGGTACTTCGCGTGGAGAACGAGCACTTCCCGCTGCTTGACAGGCAGACTGAACACATGCTTCCAGATGTCGTTCGCGGCCTCCTGCTCGAAGAAGGCCTGCTCGGCGGAGCGGTCGCTGCCGGAGGACGTCCAGGCATCGATGAGCAGCACCCTGCGGAAGAAGGCCGAATTCCGGTAGTTGAGGCTGATGTTGCGCGCGATCCGCAGCAGCCACGTTCGCACGGAGGATTCGCCGCGGAAGGAGACGAGGTTGCGGTAGGCCTGAAGGAACGCGTCCTGCGCGATATCGTCGGCCATGGCGCGATTCTTCGTGATCGAATAGGCGAAGCTCCAGACATCCTGGCCGTATTCCTTCATGAGCTCCTCCAACGTTAGAGGATCCATGGCCGTCATATGCTTCAATGAATCAGGGCTCAACGATGATCACCTCAACCGAATAGACAAGGGATACCGGACCAAAGTTCATTTTTATCGCAAAAATATTCCTGTTAAGCTAGCAATAACCAGACCTGTCGGGCAATGAGCACGAGGCTTACCGCGAGAAAAAGCAGCCGGACATAGCGGGAGCCTTGTTTGATGGCGATACGGGAGCCGATGAGCGAGCCCGCGACCATCGCCGCCCCCATGACGAGGCCAATGCCGAAGGCGACTTGTCCGAGCAGCAGGAATACGACCAGGCTGCAGACGTTGCTCGTGAAGTTCAGCAGCTTCGCGTTGCCGGCCGCCTGCACGAAGTCGAGCCCCGAGAGCAGAAACGCGAAGATCAGGAACGAGCCGGTTCCCGGGCCGAAGAAGCCGTCGTAGCCGCCGAGCAGCAGAGCGGCCGCGGCCATCCCGAGCTTGCCCGCCCGCGAAAGCGTCCGTGCCGAATTGTCGCGAACCGCGCCCCAATCGCGTTTCAACAGCGTGTACAAGGTTACCGCGATCAGCATGGCGACGATAATCGGCCGCATCCAATCAGAGGATACCTGCTGCAGGAGTAGGGCCCCGCCTGCCGCTCCTATAGCGGTCAGCGGCACTAGCTTGCCCGTTCCTCTCCAGTCCACATAGCCGGAACGCATGAAGGTCAAGGTGCTGGTCAGGGAGGACAGCGTCCCGGCCAGCTTGTTGGTGCCTAGCGCCAGGTGGGGCGGAAGCCCCGCCGTCAGCAGGACGGGGACGGAGATCAGGCCTCCTCCTCCCACGACGGAATCGATAAACGCGGCGAGAAAACCTCCCGCCGCGACTAGAATGACCATCTGCCAAGTAAGTTCCATAGATGCGTGGATGCCTGCCTTTTCACTCTATCTAATTAAAGCTCCTCTATTGTCGCAGAAAAGGAACAAAAAGAGAACCGGAAGCCAGGGAGGCTCCCGATTCTCTTCGTTTCGTGCTTAATCCGTGCTATTCGAGGAAAGAGGCGATAATCTTCGCGATCTCCGCGCGGGTGATCGTCTTCTTCGGATTCAACTGGCCGTCCGAGCCGCCTTGCAGCACGCCCGCCTGCACCAGCGCGTTTACCGCTTCCCTGGCCCAAGGAGAGACCTTGCCGCTGTCCTTGAACGAATCAAGGGTGGCGCCGGAAGCCGAGCCGAGCTTATCCTTTATCGCCCGGTAGAGCAGGACGAACGCTTCCTCGCGGGTGAGCTCCTGATTCGGGCGGAAGCTTCCGTCCGAGAACCCGCCGGCGATTCCTTGCTCGGCCAGCTTGTTGATGGAAGAGCTGTACCACTTGCCGTTCGGCACGTCCGAGAATTTGCCGCCGGAGGCTCCGGTCGTGTCCAGCCCGAGGAAGCGGGCGAGAACGGTCATGAACTCGGCGCGCGTGATTTGCTTGTTCGGCTGGAAGCTGCCGTCCGGCATACCTTGCATGATTCCTTGAGCGGCGAGCTTGCCGATAGATTCGCTAGCCCAATGTCCGCTGCTTACGTCGCTGAAGCTAGGAGCGGACGGTTCCGGATTCGTCGTGGTCGGAGGCTTAGGATCCGTGGATGGCTCCTCCGGCTCCTCCGTGCCCGGATTTGGATTCGTCGTCGCAGGCGGCGTGTACGGAACGGCCGACACCGTAACGACCGCTTCGGCGCTGCCGTAGCCGTCGGCGCTGACAGCGCGAATGATCGCCGTGCCCGCGTTCTGCGGACGAACGACGCCGTTAGCATCGACGGTTGCTACCGTCGTGTTAGAGCTGGTCCAAGCGACCGTCGCATCGCTGCCGCCTACCGGAGTGACGGTAGCCTTCAGCGTTGCGGAAGAACCGAATGCCGTAAGCGACAGGGCTTTCTGATCCAGGACGACCTTCGTCGTATCCAGCTCATAAACGGCTACCTTGCCGCCAACCTCGAAGGCGACCAGAAGAAGAGGCTTGCCGGTCGGGCTTTCCTCCGCCGGAATGAACTCGAGGCCTTCCGGACCGGTGAACGTGTCGAGATTCTTCTTGCCTTGCTCGTTCAGGAAGACGCGGCTGTTCGTGTAGTTCGCGAACGTCGGCGCTGCCGGATTCGTCACATCGTACGTCATGATGCCGCCGATGCGTTCCAGTCCGACGAATGCGAATACATGGTTGCCGACGACGCCCGTCTTAACGTCTTCCGGTTCGGGACCTTTCTTCGTGCTGCGGTCGTCCATGTCGACTTTGCTGTTGCTGGCGTTGAAGAACTCCGGAAGGCGCTGCGAAGTGATCGTCTCGAAGTCGCTTCCGCTGTCGTACACCTGCTCCATCGTTTCCGCGTTCCAGATCGAGAAGGAGCGGCCGCCGAGCATGTAGATGCCGTCGTTGCCGCGGTCGGTCAGAACTTCCACGGAGTCGTATTTATCCGTTCCGTTCACGAAGGCGTAGGCTGCGGATTCCGGATCGAGAGAGCTCTTGATGTCTTTGAGCTTGGCGATATTCGCCCGAGTCGGATCCTCCTCCGGCCATTCGGTAGCGTCCCCTTCGTTCGCCGTCAGTAGATAGGTCACGCCGCTGACGCTATAAGAGGCGATTCCGTCCGGCATGTAAACGCCCTTGAACGGTACGTTCTCCAGTATGATCGATCCGTCTTTTTGCACGTCGAGCGCGTTGGCCGCCTCATTAAAGTCCTTGAAGCCAAGGCTCTTTACGGACAAGACTTTCTTCTGAGCGATGTCGATTACCGCAATCGCGTTGTTCTCCTGCAGGGAGACGTATGCCCGTTTATTGTCATCGGACAAGGTGATGTATTCCGGCTCGAAGTCCAGATAAGCATCCGCTTTGGAGCCCTTGGAGCGAATGACGCCGTCTTCGTCAACGCTTCCGCGGATATGAACGTCTTCGGCTATGACCGATTGATCGTTAAAATAAACCTGAGCGGTCACGCTCGTCTGCGTATCCACGATCGTCACGCTGCCGGCGGGATCGTTAACGCCGTCGCGAGGCTCCGCTTCGTCCGCGGACAGAACGTAACGGCCATCCTTCGTGGACTTGATCATATCCGGCTGAACCCCGGCTTTAAAGGAACGAATCAGATTGCCGTCGTAGTCGAGCTCGAGGATGAGGCCTTGTTTGAGGAAATCCTCTTCTTGGACGGCCGCATAGATTCTCTTGGTCGTCGTATTCACGTCAACGCTCGTCAGATCGCCGAACGAGAAGCCTTCCGTCTTCTCGGCGAGATCGGCTACGAGAACGCTTTTCTCCTTCTCCAGCGTGCCGCCGGCTTGTCCCAAGCTTACGATATCCAGGCTCGGAGGATTCGCGGAGCCGTTCACGAGATAGAACTTGCCGTTGTCCTTGTTGTACTTGACGATCTCGGCGACTCCGCCGTCTTCATTCGAGGTGCCGACGGAATATTCCGCGATCTTGTTGATGGCCAACGTGTCGTTCATCGTAGGACGATACGTGTCCACGTTAAGCGACAGCGTCGTTTGCTTAACCCTGGCGGGGGTGGCGCTGTCCGTGACCGTTACTTGGACCGGAATCCCCCTGGCAACTTCGGTAGGAGTACCGTAAACGGCTCCCTCTGCCGACAGGTTAAGGCCGTTAGGCAGTCCCGTGGCGGAGAAGGTGTACGGCTCGTCGCCGCCATAGACGGAGATCGTCGCCGAATAAGGCTGATTCGCATAAGCGGTCGGAAGGGAGGTCGTCAGAATGCGGAGCGCCGCCCAGTCTCCGTCCGAGCTATCGTGCGGGCGGTTCGCTTCAAGCTCCGCGCCCGTAATATTGCTGTAGTCGACTTGGACGAAGTCGGCCTTGTTGTTGTCGGTATCCTGGAAGTCGATGCGGCGCACCGCTTTCTTCTTGGATTGGCCTTCGGCATCGCCGGACGGGTAAGCCGTCTCGTATCCGTCGATGTCGGTTACGTCGTCGTTGCTTCCCGTTCCAAGCATGTCCACGTAGCCCTCAGGCCTTGTGACGAACGGGTTCGCGTCGGTTACGAGAGTCCGGTTGCTCATGAGGACAACCTTCAGGCCTTTGTTGTTGATGTAGCGAGTAGGCCAATCCTGATCAAATTTGCTCGTCAGGTCGATTGCGGTTCCCGTCGTTCCGGTTTCTTTGGCTCTGATCAGGTAAGAGGACTTGGCTCCGATCGTTCCGGACAGGTCCAATTTTTCCCATCCGAGCGTAGGGCCGGTCGGTTTGTTGTTGCCTCGATCCGCGTATTGAATGGACCAGCCTTCCAGACTGACAGGGCTGTCGGTCGGATTGAACAGTTCGATGAATCCGTGAGTAGAGTAAACTTTGCTGTCGGGTACAAGACCAGCGCCATATACCTGTTGAATGACGATATGAGGCACGGAGACGTTATACTGTCCGTTTTGGTCGTAAGGCGTTCCCGGTATTGCAGACACCGGATCCGCTGCAGACGCGATTCCTGTCAGCCAAGCGCCGACGGACATCTGAGCCGCCAGAAGCGTTGCGACAAGCTTCTTCGTGGTACGATTCAAAGTCAGATCACTCCCATTGGATAGAGTTGGACTAATCTCTAGTTTAGAGGGAGACTATTTGACTATTGTTAATAAATGTGTAAGCGCAATGTTAAATTGACCGAGCTTAAATGAATGAAGGGTGCCGAGGGCTGCGGACCAGTCGAAAATCGGCGAATTGGCTCTGTCGCAAGCCTTCGAATTCGACTACAGTAGTGAATATGTCCCAATGAGAGGTGAGCGAAATGACGATTACAGTCATCGATAGCGAGGAAGAGATAGCCGCGACCTATTCGGTCATGAAGCAGCTGCGCCCGCACCTGGAGGAAGCGACCTACGTGAGCGCGATCCAACGTCTGCAAGCGGAGACCGGATACCGGCTTGTCGCGTTGTACGAAGAAGGCGTTGTCCGAGCGGCCGCCGGATACCGTATCGTCCATACGCTGGCCAGCGGCCGATTCCTGTACGTGGACGACCTTATTACCGACGAAGCCAGCCGTTCCCGAGGGTATGCGAAGCGGTTATTCGATTGGCTGGAGAGAGAGGCGGCGGATAGGGAATGCGTGGCCTTGCATTTGGATTCCGGGGTTCAGCGGTTCGAGGCTCACCGGTTCTATCTGAAGCAAAAGATGAAAATTTCCTGTCATCACTTCGAGAAGTCCATATCCATCTGAGGCGAATGAGCCTCCCGAATTCGGGAGGCGCCGCCCTCGGAGGCGGATTTGCATTGGCCGATCGTTCCGATTATACTAACGGTAGTGATTAATCAATAACTCATTGAGGTGAGCCCCATGGCCAAGGATTCCGCTACTTCCGTCAACCGCAAATCCGAGATCCTGTCCGCCGCGATCGAAGTATTCGCCGAGACCGGCTACTACCGGGCGACGACCGCGATGGTCGCCGAGCGGGCGAAGATTTCCCAGCCTTACGTTTTTCGCTTTTTTCCGTCGAAGGAAGCGCTTCTGCTGAGCGCGCTCGAGGTCTCTTGGGAACGGATTGTCGGTTCCTTCCGGCAAGTCGTCCAAACGGCCGCTCCCGAGAACATGGAGAAAGAGCTGATCGTCGAGTACGAACGAATAATGGAAGAGCATCGCAACGAAATTCTTCTTCAGATGCAAGCGCAGACGATCGCCGAGGAGGCGATTCGCGAATCGATGCGCGGCGGATTCCGGGAGGTACGAGAGATCGTGCTGGAAGCGTTCCGGGGCGCGGGGATCGAGAAGCCGGAGGAACGGACCTTCCTGTTCCTGGCTAGAGGAATGCTGTGCAACGTCGCGGATGCCATCCAAATGCCCGAATTGAAGATGACGTAAGGAGACGCGAAGCGTTCTCCTTCTCCTCCGAAAGGGAGCAACAGAAAACGGAAAAAACGAAAATAGTTATTGACCAATCACTAACCATGTTTTATGATGAGACTATGTTAGTAATTGATCAATAACAAATCAGACTACCATTCCCCAACGAAAGGAGAGTTCCCATGAACAACCGTTCCGCACGTAACCGCAAGCTCGGCCGAACTCGACGGACAAACGCGGTTAAGCAGCTCCCGTTAAATCTCTATCCGCAGCAAGCTGCTGGGTATGGCAGCGGCAAGGCACGCGAATCCGCATCGATTTGTGATTAATCAATCAATAACCATTCAAAACCATCAAAAAGGAGAATGAACCAATGAATCTCAAGGCTGCATCCCACTCCTCGGCGGCCGCGGCAAAGCCCGCCGCGCGGTCCGCCGCCCAGCTTCGCTGGTGGGCGCTCGTCGTTCTGGCTCTCGCCCAATTCCTGGTCGTGCTCGACGCGTCCATCGTGAACATCGCGCTCCCTTCGCTGGGCTCGGACCTGAACCTGAATTCGGAGCTGCTCAGCTGGGTGATCACCGCTTACGTTCTTCCCTTCGGAGGCTTCCTGCTCCTCGGGGGAAGGCTGGGCGACCGCTACGGACACCGCCTGCTATTCCTGTCGGGAGTCGCCGGCTTCACGCTCGCCTCCGCCGCCGCGGGCCTCGCCCAATCGGGAGCCTGGCTGCTCGCGGCCAGAGCGATCCAGGGCGCTTCCGCCGCCTTGCTCGCTCCCGCCGCTCTCGCTCTGGTGGCCCGGCTGTTCCCGGATCCGCGCGACCGGGCGAAAGCTCTCGGCATCTGGGGAGCGGTCGCCGGAATCGGCAGCGCCGCCGGCGTACTTCTGGGCGGGGTGCTGACGTCCGCTTTCGGCTGGTCCGCCGTCTTCTACGTCAACGTTCCGATCGGCCTTCTGGTCTTCCTTACCCTTCCTTCCCTCGTCTCTCGGGACCGGAGAGGAGAAAGCAACGCGCTCGATATGCCGGGCGCCATCACGATCACCGCCGCTCTTGTCGCCCTGGTCGCCGCTCTCTCCCGGATCGAAAGTTCGGGCTGGACCTCTTCGGTTACGCTGGCGTTGGCCGGAGCGTCCGCGGCCGCTTTCGCCGCTTTCCTCCTGATCGAGCGTCGCGCTTCCCAACCGTTGCTGCCGTTCTCGATCTTCCGCAACAAGTCGGTACTTGGCGGCAATCTGGCCATGTTCCTTATCGGAGGAGCCACGACGGGATTGTTCTTCGCTCTCTCCGTCTACATGCAGCAAGTGCTTCATTACGGCGCTATGAAGGCAGGACTTACGCAGCTGCCGCTTGCCGGCGCTCTGGTCCTCGTCGCCGGCGTCATCCCGGCGATCGTCTCGAAGCTCGGAACCCGCTTGACGCTGGCCGTCTCTCTGTTCATCTTGGCCGGAGGCCTGGTCTGGCTGGCTCAGGCGCCGAGCGAGGCGACGTTCGCGGGGAACCTCCTTCTGCCGTCCATAGCGATCGGCCTCGGCCTCGGCGGCGCTTTCGTCGTCGGCACCGACCTCGCGGTTCACGGCGTCTCGGAGAAGGAAGCCGGACTCGCCAGCGGCTTGGTCAACACGGGTCAACAGGTCGGCGGCGCCGTGGGCTTGGCCGTCCTGACGACGGCGGCATCGATGCGAACGACCAATCTGTTAGGCGAGGGAGCATCCGAAGCGGACGCCTTAACGGGCGGATTCCAATGGGTGTTCCTCGGCGCGGCGATCCTATCTGCCCTGGCAGGCATTCTCGTTCTCCTCATCGTACGGTCCTCCAACGGAAAGGGGCGATAAGAATGGCGAAGAGCCTCGGCAAGAAAAGCAAGAAGAAGCTGTTTCTGTGGGGAATCCCAGCCCTCCTCGTCGGACTCGTATTGGTGCTGGTCGCCGTTTATTTCTGGCAAATTCGGCTGCAGAAGCCCGTCGAAGTCAACATGGCGCATCACCATCATGAGATGAGCGCCGATATGGCATCGATGCCGGATCATTCCCATGCGTCCTCTGCGGTCGTCGCCTGCGAAGCCATCGTGGAGACGGATACGACCGCCCCCGTCAAGACGTATGAGCTCGTCGCTTCCAAAACGGTCATATCATTGGGGAACGGCAAGACGAAGGAGGCTTGGACCTTCAACGGCACCTCCCCCGGACCGGAGCTTCGCGTGACGGAAGGCGACAAGGTCGTCGTCACCCTCAAGAACAAGGACATCGAGGACGGAGTTACGCTCCATTGGCACGGAATCAACGTGCCGTGCTCGCAGGATGGGGTGGCCGGAGTCTCGCAAGATGCCGTAGCTCCCGGAGAACAATTCACTTACTCGTTCGTCGCCGACGAACCCGGCACCTACTGGTACCACTCCCATCAGATGAGCTCGATTCAGGCTCGAATGGGCCTGCTGGGCTCCATCGTAGTCTTGCCTAAATCGACCGGCGCCAAGACCGAAATCATGGATGTCAATGCGATATATCAAGAATTGGATTCCACGCCGCTCCTGAACGGCTCGACGGAAGGGTTGACGCTGGACGGCCATCCGGGCGACCGGGTGAGGCTCCGCTTGACCAACGCCGGGAACGGCACCCTTCGCTTCCGCGTCGACGGGGCTTCCTTCCAAGTCGCGGCCATGGACGGGCACGAATTGAACGAGCCGGGACCGCTCCAGGACGTCGAGGTTCCGGTCGGAGCCGGCCAGCGATACGACCTGCTTTTCCGAATTCCCGATTCTCATAAGGTCGTCGTCCGCAGCGACTCCTTAAAAAATCTGCCCATCACGATAGGAGAAGGAACCGTTCCTCCGGAGTCCGAAGGCAAGGAGAAGTTCTCTTTCGTCGACTACGGTTCGCCGCTCGCAGAGGGTCAGGAGCGGAAGCCGGACGCGGATCGAAGCTTCGAGCTGAAGCTGGGCCAGTCGTTGTTCGTCAATACCATCAACGGCCGATCCTTTCACGAGATTCCGCCGATGAACGTGAAGGAAGGAGAGACGGTTCGGATCACGATCGTCAACGAAGGAGGCGGCTACCATCCGTTCCACATCCATGGGCATACGTTCCGGGTATGGAGCAAGAACGGCGTCCCGCTGACCGGCAGTCCCGTCTACCTCGATACCCTGCTGACGACCAAGGGCGACCGCTTCGAGGTGACGCTGACCGCCGACAACCCGGGGCTGTGGATGGCGCATTGCCATAATCTCGAGCATGCCTCGATGGGAATGAGCATGATGCTCAATTACGAAGGAGTCACGACGTCCTATACGGTCGGCACCCGTTCGGGCAACCTGCCGGATCTCTAATGAATATTGCCGACATTAATGATTAAAGGAGAGAATGATCGATGCATAAAGCGATGATCGTCAGAATAGGCAACGGAATCGAAGAGGCCATGATCGAACGGCTGCTGGGGCAAGGGGTCGAGGTTGTCGCGTACTCCGGGTCGGAGCGGAAGCTCGCCAAGCTGCGGGAACGCCATGCCGATTCCTCGTTGCTGCAAGCCGTGAAGGGGGATGCCGGAGACGAGGGCGGGCTGCTGGCTGCGGCCCGGGGCGCGGACGCGATTTTCTGCTGCGTATACGTCGCCTATGACGAGCGGGAGGAGCGCGTCGAAAGGATGCTTAATGCCCTCAACTTTGTATCCGAGACGCTGAACATTCCCCTTGTCCTTCTGGAGGGAACTTACCGCTTCTTAGCCCGGAAGCCGTTCCGTTTCTCGTCGCCGGACCGTGTCCTGCGCCTGGCGGCGCCCGAGCTTTACGGGGAGACGGCCGCCGACACGGTTATCCATTATTATCTGAAGAAAATAGCGAAGGGGGAAAAGCCGGACGTCATCGGGAATCCCCAAGCGGCAAGAGGGTATTTGTACTTGGGAGACGCCGCGGAGTACGCGATCGAGCTTGCCCGGGAGGAGTCCACCTATGGCAAGACATGGCTGCTGCCGGCCGGCGCTCCCCTGACCTTGGCCGAATTCGGCGAGCGGGCCGCCGCGGCCGCCGGTTCCGGGTTGCGGCCGTCGAGCCTGAGCCCTTGGAAGCGCCGGCTGCTGGGGTGGGCAATGCCCGAAATGAGGGAGCTCTTGATCCGGTACGAGCTTGCCGGGGTAGAGCAGGAGGCGCCGACGGAATTCCGGGGCCGGCCTCTCCGGACGGACTATTCGGAGGGAATCGTCCGAACGATGGAGGGATTAAGCCGGCGGTATCGATAATTCGTCGATTGCGGCCCCCGTCCACATGGAAATAGACAAACCCTCATATAGATGAAGGAGGGGCGTTCACTCTGTCGCTAAGGAGAGATCCTATGGAATGGTATGTGCGGGTGATGAGGAAATACGCCGTTTTCGAAGGGAGAGCCCGGAGAAAAGAATTCTGGATATTCGCGTTGGCGAATTTCGTCATCGGAATCTTGCTTTCCATTATAGGGACGATAACGTCGACCGGCGATTCTCTCCGCGATCTCTATAACCTGGCCGTCCTTATCCCGAATCTCGCCGTGGGCGTTAGAAGGCTGCACGACACCGGCAGAAGCGGTTGGTGGCTGCTGCTTGTCCTCGTTCCGATTATCGGAGCTATCGTGCTTATCGTATTCTGGTGTACCGACAGCGAGGGCGACAACCGATACGGACCTAATCCCAAGTACGCTGAATAGATCCGCGCAGAGAAGCCGGGCCCCTGGGGAGCCCGGCTTTATCCTTCTATATCCTTGCGGGAGAAGATCGAGAGCGACAACCGATAGGAACCGTAGAATAGGACGAGTCCGAGCAGCGGCAGGCCGACCGTCAGCTGAGCCTGGGAGGGAATGCCGACTTCCGATAGATCGATCGACTTGTTCAAGCCTCCCGCTAGCGCGGATGCCAGGAAGATCATAAGAAAGGAGATGATGGAAGAATTTCGGCTGCCGAGAATGTAATACAAAGGATAATAAATAGCCGAGAATAGCAGAGCCACGCCGGAGGCAATCAAGACGGCCGTTCCGGTCAGCGGGAAGCTTTGATCCAGGATATGTTCGTTCAGAAGATATATGATCGCGGCTAGAGCGAGTCCGATTCCGATATAAACGAAGGCGGACAGATACTTCGCCAAGACGATTTGGCGGCGGCGGACCGGCAGGCTTCCGACGAACAGCATGCTCTTGTTGCGAAGCTCGATGTTGGCTACGAAGATCGTGAGCATGATGGCAGGCAGCAGGCTCACGAGCAAAGGGGAATAGGGACTCGTCGCGATCGTACCGAACACGAGCCCGTACCCCAGCACGAATAGAAAGTACCATTTTAGCGAAATCAGGTCCTTGCGTATCAAATTAACCATGAACAGGCACCCCCTTGGCCGTAAAAAACATAATGTCCTCCAGAGTGGCGCGTTCGATCCGGGCGAACCCGGAGAACAACCGCTCGGCTTCCTCCCGGTCGCTCGTCAGCGCTTCGAAGCCGACCGGCGTCTCGCGAATGCCGACGAACGAGCGGCGGACGTCCGCGTCCAGAAGCGAATTCTCGGCCCGCACGACCGCGTAGCGATCGAAGATCTCTTCCTTGGATTGGTGGAAAACCAGCCTGCCTTGGTGCAGGAACGCGATGTAGTCGGCGACGCGGTCCAGGTCCGTCGTGATATGCGTCGAGAACAGGATCGTATGGCGTTCGTCCAGCATCAGCTCGGCCAGGATATCCAACAGCTCGCGGCGGAAAACAGGGTCTAGGCCTGCGGTCGGTTCATCCATGATCAGAAGCTCCGCTTGATGGGACAGCGCGAAGGCGAGCGCCAGCTTCATCTTCATTCCCTTGGAGAGGCTCCGGATCAAAGCCTTCGGGGAGAGTCCGAACCGATCCAGGTACCGGCGGAATAAACGGTCGTCCCACTTCCGGTAGAAGGGAGCATAGATGCTCTTCATGGCGTGAATCGACAGGTGCTCGTAGAAGTGGCTGTCGTCCGCCACGTAGCCGATCCGCTCCTTGAGCTCCGCCTCTTTCTTGGCGAGCGGTTCTCCGAACAGCCGCACTTCGCCGGCAAGCGGCAGGCTCATTCCCATCAACAGCTTGATCAACGAGCTTTTGCCCGCGCCGTTGGCTCCGACGAGTCCGGTAATATAGCCTTGCTTGACGTTCAGGGTAATCTCCTCAAGGGCAAAACGGCTGTATCGCTTCGTTACGTTGCGGACTTCGATGCAAGAGTCGTTCATTCGGCAGTCTCCTCCATTTCTTCAAGTACGAATCTCATGTGGGCGACCAGCTCGTCAAACGTCATCTGCAGCGACCGGCTTTCCTGAAGCACTTCGGCTATTTTGCCCTCCAGCAGCCTCAGTCGCTGTTCTCTAAGGAATTCCGGGCTGGCCCCCGAGACGAATGAGCCCTTGCCCATGACGGAATCGATCAGGCCTTCCTTCTCGAGCTCCTCGTAAGCGCGCTTGGTCGTAATGACGCTGATCTGGAGATCCTTGGCCAGCTGGCGGATGGACGGCAAGCTCTGCCCGGGGGTCAACACTCCGCCTATAATCAAATCCCGAATCTGGCGTACGATCTGTCCGTAAATCGGCTCGGGGGAAGAATTGGACAAAATAATCTGCATGGAGGTCACCACGCTAAGTGTATTTAAAGTATATAACCAGTATATACAGTATATATAATAAAAGTCAATAAGCTATCCATGCCGGAAGAGGGTATAATGACATCCATAGACGGTAGTGCAGGAAAGGAGAGGAATTACGATGAACGAGGAACGGACGAGCAAGGACGCCGCCGCGGGCTGGAACTTCGACAACAGCTATTCGCGGCTGCCGGAATCCTTCTTTACGCGCATTGAGCCGACGCCGGTGAGTTCGCCGCGCTTGATCGTCTTGAACGAGCCTCTTGCGGCATCCCTCGGGCTGAACGCGGAGGCGCTAAGAAGCGAGGATCAAGTCGCGGTTTTGGCCGGCAACCGGGTTCCGGAGGGCTCGGCTCCGTTAGCTCAAGCTTATGGAGGCCATCAGTTCGGCCATTTCAACAGGCTTGGCGACGGAAGGGCGGTCCTTCTGGGCGAGCAGCTTACGCCGTCCGGGGGACGGTTCGATATCCATCTGAAGGGTTCGGGTCCGACCCCATACTCCCGCCGAGGAGACGGCCGCGCCGCTCTCGGTCCGATGCTGCGGGAGTATATCATCAGCGAAGCGATGTACGCCCTGGGCATTCCGACGACGCGCAGCTTGGCCGTGACTTCTACGGGAGAGACGATTTACCGCGAAACCGCCCTGCCGGGAGCGATCCTGACCCGAGTGGCCGCGAGCCATCTGCGCGTGGGAACTTTCCAATACATGATGGCGTGGGGAACGACGGAGGATGTCCGAGCGTTGGCCGATTACGCCATCGAGCGCCATTATCCGGAGATCGGGAAGGCGGACCGCAAGTACCTCGCTTTCCTCGAGGAAGTCGTCAAGCGGCAAGCGAGGCTTATCGCCCAGTGGCAGCTCGTCGGCTTTATCCACGGCGTCATGAATACCGACAATATGGCGATCAGCGGAGAGACGATCGATTACGGTCCGTGCGCTTTCATGGATGCTTACGATCCGGCTACCGTGTTCAGCTCCATCGACACCCAGGGCAGATACGCCTACGGCAATCAGCCCCCGATCGGCGGCTGGAACCTGGCCCGATTCGCGGAGACGCTGCTGCCGCTCCTGCATGAGGACGAGGAGCAAGCGGTCGTCATCGCGGAAGAGACGCTCTCGATCTACCCGGAGCTGTATCTGAAGCACTTCCTGTCCGGCATGAGAGAGAAGCTGGGCCTCTTCGGGGAAGAGGAGCAGGACGAGGCGCTGATCAAGGATCTCTTGGGCATGATGCAGGAGCATCAAGCCGATTACACGAACACGTTCCGTTCGCTTACTTTGAACGAGAGGGAGAACTCCCCTATGGCGGGAATCGCCGAATTCGACGCGTGGCATCGGCGCTGGGAGGAGAGACGCGCCAAGCATTCCCCATCTCTAGAAGCGTCGTACGAGCGGATGCGGAGCCGCAACCCGGCGGTCATTCCGCGCAACCACCGGGTCGAAGAAGCTCTTGAAGCCGCCGGGCAAGGGGATCTCGGCATGATGGAGAGGCTGCTCACCGCGCTGAAGAATCCTTTCGGTTATACGGCCGAACAGGAGGAATTCGCGAAGCTTCCCGAACGGCCGGACCTTCCGTACCAAACCTTCTGCGGGACTTAAGCCGATCGCCCGCGGGTCGCCGGACGACCCGCGGGCGATTTTTTTTGCATATTGCCTGATGGGCGGAACCCTGTTAGGATAGGTCGAAACGGAGGGAGGGGATTGCCATGATCGACATTCATTGCCACATCTTGCCCGCGGTAGACGACGGCTCAAGGGATCTGGAAGAATCGGCCGCCATGGCCAGAATCGCGTATGAAGACGGAATTCGGGATATCATCGTCACTCCTCACTTCAACGATGTTTATCTGACTATGGCCGATCGAGTGCATCGGGAGCTGGAACGACTGCAGAAGGAGCTGGACCGGCAAGGGATCGGCATCCGGCTTCATCCGGGCAACGAGGTCCGGGTGGAGAGCAAGGAGTTCTTCGACGGCCATCATCGAAGCGGCGCTTTCGCCCGGCTGGGATGGGAAGGCACGCATGTCTTGATGGAACAGCGATGGAAAGGTTACGACCCCGATACGCCCGAGATCGTGGAGAGGCTGCTGGATGCCGGCATTACTCCGATCCTCGCGCATCCGGAGCGTCATTATTTCTTCCGCGAGAACTCCGAGGATCTGCTTCGGCTAATCGAGCTCGGCATGTGGACGCAAGTGTCGGCGGACAGTCTCGTCGGCAACTTCGGTCCCGAGGCGCAGTCCTTCGGCCGCAAGCTTATCCAGGCGGGACATGCCCACACGATCGCCACCGATGCCCATAACGTGGAGCGCAAGCCGAACTTGAGCGCGGGATTGGCCGTGTTCGAGGAGATCGCCGGCAAGCAGGCGAGGCTGGCGCTGGAGGCCCGCATGAGGAGCATCGTGGACCGCTCCTAACGACAAAGGCGTTGAAGAAGCCCGCTTAGGCTTCCTCAACGCCTTTCGTTTATTGCCGTCATTGCGTCCGCGAGCTTCTCGATGCCTCCGATAATCTGGTCGCCATATCCCCAGTATGTGTTGAAGTCGTTCACGTAGACCATCTTGTTCTTGACCGCGTTGATGTCCTTCAACTGCTCGTTCCTATACAACTTATCCGGCGTCGTATGCGTATCCGGCGAGCCCGCGTACCAGGACAGCAGCAGGACTCCGGGTTGGCGGCGATGAGCTGCTCATCGTCAGCCTTTGCTTGCGAGATCAAGCGCTCCAGAAGCCATGCTCGCCGCCGGGAGCGGGACAAGTCTTGTCCTTCAGCTTCGCCCGGACCTGAACGAC
>Ga0065721_10049834_pt1 | contig 26582 bp, 27 predicted proteins | sample Mesricmetagenome_FD_59108 | JGI IMG/M metagenome (GOLD analysis project Ga0065721, IMG submission 59108) | Mesophilic microbial community from rice straw/compost enrichment Sample: eDNA_1 v2 (version 2) | ecosystem: Engineered > Solid waste > Grass > Composting > Bioreactor | place: USA: Davis... | reverse complement strand
CTGACGGCGGCCTTATGGACCGGCAGCATTCGCAAGCCGTAAGGCGAGCCGCGTTGCGCAAGAAGCGGCGAATGCTTTTCCCGGCGCCGAATCGACTGGAACGGACATGTTCGACAAATGTTAACGGTTTCGGCGGTTCAAACCGGGTCCAATGGTGTACAATAAAGGGGAATTTAGAAAAGGAGGGACGGCTATGGGCAATGTTCCCGCCAGCGTATGGATCTTCTCGGCTATCATTATCGCGATCATTACATGGATGACGCTGTGGGTCACCAAAAAAGCCTACTCGAAAAAATGGGACGAAGCGGACGAGTAAGGCCGCCGTCATTTTATGCCTTTAGGGCTCTTCTTCCGGAATGCGTCCGAAGGGGAGCCCTTTTGCATCCCCGCAATATATTCAAGCGGCTTCCCGGATCGGCGTCTTTCAATCGCCGAACCAGGCGGCGGCAAGCCTTCGGATGCCTTCCTCCAGCTCCTCTTCCGTCAGCCCGCCGAAGCCGAGCATGATGTAGGAATCCGGACAGCGGTCCGGATCGTTCCAATGCTTCGCCGGGGAATAGATGCGGCAGTCCGCCAGTTCGGCGAGCCTCGCCAGCTCGTCGCGATGTCTTCCCTTGACGTCCAGCAGCACGTGAAGGCCCGACCGGCCGCCGATCAGCTCGGCGCGATCGCCCATATGCCGCTTCACGGCGGTCGTCAACGCCCTGTGGCGGCTTTGGTATATTCGCTTCATGCGGCGGATATGTCTGGCCCAATGCCCGTCCCGCATATAGACGGCCGCCGCGCGCTGAATGATCGGCGACACCGTCTGGCTGTAGCCGGCCAGCATGGAGCTTGCCGATTCCATAAGCGGCGCGGGAAGGATCAAATAGCTGAGACGAAGCGCCGGCATAAAGCATTTGGACATCGTCCCCAAATAGATGACCCTCCCATCGGCGTCCAGCGCCTTGAGCGAAGGGATGGGGCGGCTGTCGTACCGGAACTCGCTGTCGTAATCGTCTTCGATAATCCAGCTTTCGCTGCGGGAAGCCCAGTTCAGCAGCATCGTCCGCCGCTGAATCGGCATAACCATGCCGAGCGGAAACTGGTGCGACGGCGTGACGTACACGACGTCCGGGTCGGTCTTCGCCAGCAGATCCGGCCGGATCCCGTCCTCGTCGACGGCGATGGGGGACACGTTGCAGCCGTAACGGAGAAACACGGTTTTGACGCCGTCATATCCGGGCTCCTCCATGCCGATCTTCTTCGCATGCAATTGCATAAGCTGGCACAGCAAGCCGACCGCATGCTGCGTGCCGGCGCAGATGACGACTTGCTCGGGCGCGCAGACCGCTCCCCGGGATTGATAGGCGAAATCCGCGATTTCCTTCCGCAGCTCGGGCAACCCGAGCGGGTCGCCGTAGCCGAGCAGCTCTTGCGGCGGCGACGCCAGCGCCTTCATCATGCTGGTCCGCCAGCGGTCCATCGGAAACCGGTCGTACGCGATGTCGCCGTATTGGAAGTCGAATCTTGGCTTTGACCCGCCGGCCGGCGGCGCTTCGCCCGTAAGGCCGGACGAAGACGGACCGCCTGGGCCGGCCGAAGCCGGGGCCGGGGAGGCGCCGCGTGCCGATTGTCCCGGACGTACTCGCGTCTCATCCCCGTGCGGCAGCAAGTCGTCCAGAGGCAGGACGATGCAGCCGCGCCTTTCCCGGCTTTCGATATAACCTTCGGCCAGCAGCTGGGCGTAGGCGGAATCGACCGTATTTTTGCTGACTTCCAGATGCTTCGCCAATTGCCGGATCGAAGGAAGCCTGGCGCCGGAAGGAATGGCGCCTGTTTCGATCTGCTCTTTAATATACGCGTACAACTGTACATATAACGGCGTTTCTCCATTCGCGGCAAGCAGAGGCGTAATTGCAAACATGGGATTTTCTGTCCCCTTTTATAATGATGGATTAAGTTGCTTTCAAAAGTGACAGTCTTCGTTATGATTGACCATATCACATCCCCGGCCGAATAGGGAAGAGGCAAAGTCGGATAGCTGATGCTTGTATGTGCGCCACGTGGACTGACTTCTTGTCACCTTTCGATAGAGAGTTTCTGTCACTTTTGAAAGTGACAGCAATCGGTTAAAGTGACAATATGTCAAATAGAACCGAGTCGGGAAGGGGAATTCGGATGATTACGAATGTACGCTTGAAAGCAAGGGAATGTCACGATTTGGAGCGGATCCATCGATTTTTGAAGGAAGCGCGCACCGCCTACATGGGGTTGTCGGACGGCGGGGCTCCTTACGTTGTTCCGCTCAATTACGTTTGGCACAACGGAGCCTTTTACGCGCACGGCGCTGCGGAAGGACGCAAAATGGACATCCTCTCCCGCAACGCCAACGCATGCTTTACCGTCAGTGAAGATTACGGCACGCTGCCGCATCCCGTTCCCGCCAAAACCGATACGGCGTATATGAGCGTGATGGGATTCGGCAAGGTAGAGCTTGTCGCCGACCTGGACGAGGCGACGGAAGTTTTGCAACAGATGCTTCATAAATACGCGCCGGGCTTTCACGGGCAGCCGCTTGCCAAGTCCCACGTCGAACGTTACCGTTCTTCTCTGGGCAGCGCGACGGCCGTCCTGAAGCTGAAGCCCGAATATGTAACCGCAAAGGAAAACGGCGGCATCTAAGATCAAATGGCAAGGGAGTTCGGAACAGGCTCCGAACTCCCTTGTGTGCGTTATGATTAGGCCGTTTCGCTTTCGATTTCGGGCTGCAAAATTTGCAGCTCAATCTTGCGGATGCGGTTTTTGCTCGTTTCGCGAATAATAAATTTCAGATGCTCGAACATAAATTCCTTGCCCTTCTTCGGCTCCTGCAGCTTGCTGTAGAGCCATCCGCCAATCGTATCGACTTCCTCGTCCTGGAAATTCAAGGAGGTCAATTCCTCAACCTCGTCGAGCAGCACCTTGCCGTCCAGCAAATAGCAATTTTCGTCCAGCTGCTCGATCTCCTTGCGTTCGTCCGCATCGAATTCGTCGCGGATTTCGCCGACGATTTCTTCCAATATATCTTCAATCGTAATCAGCCCCGAAGTGCCGCCGTATTCGTCGACCAGAATAGCGATATGAACGCGCTCCTGCTGCATTCGCTTCAGCAGCATCTTGACGGGTGTAACCTCGGAGACGCTCAGCACGGGATGAACCAGCTTTTTGAAATCGAGTCCTTTGTCCGAATCGTATTCGAGAAACAGCTGCTTCGTATTGATCATGCCGACAATGTTGTCCTTGCTTTCCAGGGCGACCGGGAACCGGGTATATTGCTCCTTCCGGATAATGGCCAAATTTTGTTCCAGTGTATTATTCGTGTATAAGCAAATCATATCGGTACGAGGCACCATAATTTCTTTGGCCAGCAGCTCGTCAAAGGCGAAGATCCGGCTGACGTAGCCGTATTCCGTATTGTTGATTTTGCCGCTTTGGTAGCTTTCATTCAAGATGATCTGGATTTCTTCCTCGCTGTGAGCGTCCTCGTGCTCCTTGGCCGGCTTCAGACCGAACATGCGCACGAGCGCGTTCGCCGATCCGTTCAGCAGCCAAATAAACGGGAACAGGAGCGTGTGAAAGAAAATGATCGGTTTAGCGGTCATGAAAGAAATAAATTCCGCCTTTTGGATCGCCCAAGTTTTCGGCGCCAGTTCGCCGACGACAACATGGAGAAACGTAATGACGACAAAAGCGATCGCGATGGCGAGCGGATGGCTGAGCTCCTTGCTTATTCCCATATCGGCGAATACGGGATCGAGCATCTTCGCAACCGTAGGCTCGCCCAGAAAACCAAGGCCCAGCGCCGTAATCGTAATGCCGAGCTGGCAGGCGGATAAGTAGGCATCCAGATTGCTTGTCACTTTTTGAACGGCCAGCGCATTTTTCCGGCCCTCCAGCACCAACTGGTCGATGCGGCTCGCCCGCAGTCTGACGATGGCGAATTCCGTCGCCACAAAAAACGCAGTCAGTAAAATTAGCAGAGCAATCATGAACAAATTAAGTCCTATGCCCATTTTAAATTCTCACAACCCTTTTCTATATATTTTTAGTTGCACTTATTCAATACTATATCGAAGGATTACAGGTTATGACAAATGCCAAAAGGGGCGATCACGGTGTTCTAGCCCCCGTTACGGCGGTTTACCGAACCGCGGGGCGAACCTATCATCGTTTTTCGACTCTTTACAAGTCCATATCTCGGCTTTAAGATGGGGTCATGCGCCTGGGCAGAGCCTCTGCGGCGGGCAGGCGCCGGCGAGAAACGCTTCTGTCGTTTCCGGCCAAATTCATCGCGGAGAGGCAGCGTGCGGTATATGTTCGAATGGTTGAAGCAGTTCAAGCGGGCTTCCAGACTGAAAGTGATTCCGGTTATGATCATACCCGCGGCTTTGGGAGGACTCGGCGCGGCCGCATGGAACGGCCAGTTTCGCCCGGTCCTGTTTTTGATTACGCTGATCGGGGCCGGAGCGGCCCATTTGTTTTCCAATATGATCAACGATTGGTGGGATTACCGGAGCGGCGCGGACCAAGCGGCTTACGGCATGGAAGGGGCGATTTCCACCAATTCCGGATTTTTGACCCAAGGGGTCTGGTCCGCCGCCCGGTTCCGGCGGGTTACCTGGTCCGTCTTTGCGGTCGCGGCCGTCTGCGCGGCCGTCCTGGCCGCGTACAGCGGCTGGCCGGTCGTCGCGTTCGGCGCGGCCGGCGCGCTGATCGCTTATTATTATGTAGCGCCGCCGATCCGGTTCGGCTATCGGGGCAAAGGCTACAGCGAGCTCGCCATCTTGCTTTCCTTCGGCGTGCTGCCCGTAACCGGCGCCTATTACGTGCAGACCTCGCAGCTGGATTATCGGGCTTTGCTCCTTTCCTTGCCTATGGGGCTGATGACGACGCTTATATTGTTCAATCATCACTTTTTGCATTGGGAAGCGGACAGAGAGGCCGGCAAACGGACGCTGGTCGTCGTCTGGGGAGAACGGCGGGCTTTGCGGTTTTCCCGGCTGCTGCTGCTGCTGGCTTGCTTGTCGCTTCTCTTGTGCGTCATCCTTGGCGCGGCGCCTTTCTATGCGCTGCTTGCTCTGCCGGCGGCAATTCCTTTATATTGGATATATGGGAAATTGGACGAACGCAATCCGCCGGCGGCGTATTTGCCGTTGATGGGAGCTTCGTTGAAGGCGGCCGTCCGGTTCGGCGTCATCCTGATGTTGGCGTTGACGGTTCAGTCCGTCCTTTAACCGGCAAGAGGCGAATCATTTCTATTATGGAAAGAAGGCGGCAGCATGAAAAGCTGGGTGCTAGGCGATTTTCATACGATTTTGAACGAAGGAGAAGTTTGGAAGATCGGCGGGTTTCCGCTTCCTGACGGAGGCTTTTGGCAGTACCGGGAGCCGGACGCCGTCGTCATCGTCCGCAACGGAATTTTGTACGTCCGCGCGGCCATCAGCCGCAGCAACGACCGGATTCAAATATTGGACAACGCCAAGCATATGTATTATTCCGTCGAGCCGGTCGAGGTGCCGGCGAACGGCGAGATCAGCTTCGAGCTGAACATTCGCGCCCGAACGCAAAATACGGCTCCCGGCGATTTGTACGACGGTTACGTTTCGCTGAATTTGCTCGATTTTACGACGGGAGGAGCGCTTGATTTTTTTGTCGGCAACGACCAATACGCCAGCGTGTATGCCGTGCTTCCGTTTCCGGGCGTCGAGGTGCCTCCTTCGGATCGGACGCGATACTTTTGCGTCTTCAAGGAAGAAACGGATTTTCGGCCGCGAGAGTTCAACACTTACAAAATTTCGTACAATCGGGCCGAAGACGAGGTCGCGTTCTACGTCAACGGCCGGGAAGTTCGCCGGGAGAAGGGGGTTCCCGTCAAATTCAACCGGTTTACGGTCGCTCTGGGCATTATGACCGAGAAGGATCTGACGCCCGAAGGCAGCGTTTCGGCGCATGGACAGACGGTAATCGGGGAATGGTCGCCGATTGCGATCGAGGTCAAGGAAGGCTGACATGCCGGCCGTCCGGAAAGGGCTTATGCGATGTTGTTCGTACTGATCGTTTTATGCACGATAGCGGCCATCCTATGGGCGTCGGAGCCGGGCTCGGCCGTCAACCGGCGGCTGGCCGCCCTCGCTTTCAGCGGCGGCTCCGGCGCCCTGGCGGCGATGATCGATCTGCACTGGCTGCCGCAAGCGGCGGAAGCGGGGGCGGGTGAACGGTTTCTGCGCTTCCTTTATGAACTGCAAGCGCTCTCTTCCTTATTTTCTTATTACGGCATTCCGTACCTGTTTCTGCTGTTTGCGCTGGCTTACCGCAATCCGCCCCTAAAGCCGGCGGTTCGCAAGCTGGCTCCCTGGCTTCTGCTGGCGCCCATTGTGTTGTGCGTATGGCTGACGCCTTATTATAACGAGATGTATCCGATCTCCTACAAGGTCGTCGTCTGGTGGGCCGTCCCTTACATCTTGACGGGAACGCTGCTCGTGCTGTCCAAGCGGGTGCCTCCCGCCGCTTATGCAAGAACGCATTGGATCGTAAGCTTCGCCGTGCTGCCGCCGGTGCTCTTCAGCATGTTCATGAATTACGTGCTGCCCAGCCTCGGCATGCTCCGCATGTGGCGCTACAACACATGGATCGTAGGTCTTGGAGCGATCGTGTTCGTCATCGGCCTGTTCACTTACGGCTTTCTGGGCGTTCGGGTCCTTATCGACCGGAAACGGTACGATACGACGCTCCGGGCGGTGACGTCGGGTACGGCGATGCTTCACCATGCGATCAAGAACGACGCCGGCAAGCTGAAGCTGTTTGCCGAGAAGATGAAGCGGTACGCGCAGGATACCGGCCAGACGGAGCTGCTGGCGGATGCGGAGGCGGTGCTGTCGGCTTCCCGCCATATGGAGGAGATGGTGTACCGGGTGCATCGCCGGACGGAAGATTTGGTGCTGCGGCCCGAACGCTGCTTACTGGGCGCCCTGGTGGAGGAGACGGCGCGCGATCTGAAGCCGCTGCTGCAGAAGACGGAGCTGACGGTCGACGCGGCGGACGGCTGGAGCTGCGAGCTCGACAAGGCGCAAGTGAAGGAAGCTCTTCATAATATAATGGCGAACGCCGTTGAAGCGATGAAGGGAACGGGCAAGCTGACCGTGTCGCTGCAAGAGCAGAAGCGGGAGCTGATCGTCGAAATTCGGGACAGCGGCCCCGGCATTCCGGCCAATCGGATGAAGCGTATTTTTGAGCCGTTTTATACGACCAAAGGCGGGGGCAGCTTCGGGCTGGGACTGCCATACGCCTATCATGTCATGCGCAAGCATAAGGGCAGCCTGACCGTTCGAAGCAAGGACGGCGAAGGAACGGTATTCTATATGATATTCCCGAAGCGTCACGTTGCGGCGAAGCGGCTGGCGCCCGCGGGCGAATCGGCGGCGGATGCCGGGGTGACCGGCGCATGAACGCCTGGAAAGGAGGAACGCCATGAGCGGAATCAGGGTTGGCTTGGTGGAGGACGATCCGGACTGGAGACGGGGACTGGCCGATTATCTGGACCGGGAACCGGATATGGAGGTCGTGTGGAAAGCTTCCGGCGCCGACGAGCTGCACGCGGCGCTGAGCGATTGCCATCCCCCTGCCGACGTCGTGCTGATGGACATTATGCTGGGCGACAGTCCGGAAGGCATCCGTCTGGCGGAGGAAACGGCGCTGTCGACGGGAGCGCGCATTATCATGCTGACGTCGATGGAGGAGAAGGAGCTCATCTTCCGGGCGTTTCAGGCGGGCGCCATCGACTATCAGGTGAAATCGAGCTTTGAGCAGCTGCCCGGCGCCGTGCGCGCCGCATACGCCAAACAGTCTCCCATCAGTCCGGCGGCCGCGGAACGGCTGAGGGAGGAATTCAGGAGGCTGAAGGCCGTTGAGCGAGAATACGAGATTCGGAAGCTGAAGGACATGATTACTCCTTCGGAGCTTCAATTGCTCGGTCTCATCGATCAAGGCTATTCGCAGCCTCAAATCGCCGACAAGCTGTTCATTACGCTGCGCACCGTCAAAAACCACGTCAACAGCATATTAAAGAAGCTGGGCATGCAAGGCTCCAAGGAAGCGGCGCAGCGGGTCAAGGAAATGGGGCTGCTCGGCGACGAGGCGGACGAGCGGCGCTGACGGCTTCGCGTTGGCTGCCGGTTCCCGCAAGCGGAACGACGGAGACTCTTCACGGTACCAAGAATTCTTGGTACTATTTTTTTGGCCTGGAAAAAGTATGATATACATATATCCAATATTAAAAATATCTCATCTTTAGCCGATGGAGGGGATAGACGATGCGGTTTGAAGCCTTTACTGCACCGCATTATGCGGCGCTCGCCGCCGCCGCCGCCGTATTCGCGCTGCTGCTCCTCTTCAGGAGACGGCTGCGGGGGGAGCGGGCGAACCGGATCTTCCGGATCGCCTTGGCGTCGGTGCTGCTGCTCAGCGAAGCCTCGCTGCAGCTGTCTTACGTCCTGGACGGCAATTGGTCCGCCGGATCGCTGCCGCTTCAGCTGTGCAGCCTGATGCTGCTGCTGTCGGCCGCCGCGCTGCTGTCCCGCGCCAAGACGCTGTACAGCGCCGTCTTTTTTCTCGGCAGCCTGGGCGCGATTCAGGCAATGCTGACGCCTAACCTGGCCGAACCGTTTCCGCAGTTCCGCTTTTTTCATTTTTTTATCGCGCATATCGCGATCATCGCCGCCGCGCTGTACCTGTTCGCGGTGGAGCGGTACCGGCCGACGATCCGGTCCATGTTCGGCGCCTTGTTCTGGCTCCATTTGCTGGCGGTTCCGGCCGCGGCGGTGAACGCGTGGACGGGTACGACGAATTTCATGTTTTTGGCGGGCAAGCCGGCGACCGCCTCTTTGCTTGACTTGCTGGCGCCCTGGCCGTGGTATATTTTGCAGCTGGAGCTGGTCGCCGCCGCGCTTTGTCTGGCTCTGGTCGGCTTATCGAAAGCGGCCGAATATTGGTTTGTTGGGAGGAAGAAACCGTGAAGGAAATGTTGAAGACGAATTGGACGTCGGTGCTTGGAGCGCTGTTCGTCGTGGCTGCGGCCATTACGCTGTTTCAATATACGGTGGACAAAGGCTGGGTAACCGATGCGATGAAGGTCGGACTCGGTCTGCTGCTCGGCTCGGGCGTCGCCGGCGCGGGCATGCATCAGGCCCGGAACAAGGGCCGGCTGCTGCTCGGAGATTTGCTGCTCGGAATCGGGGCTTGCATATTGTATGCGACGTTCGCTTTTGCGGGCATTTTTATCGACATGTGGGAGCCGCTGCTTGTGCTGACGGGAATGGTCGCGGTTACGGCCGGCCTCTCCGTCTACGCGCACCGGTTCCATAGCCGGCTGCTGATGAATATCGCGCTGTACGGCGGCTTGCTGGCGCCGCTGCTCATGAGGCCGGAATCCGATCAAGTATTTACGCTGTTTCTGTATTTGTTCGTTCTGAACGCCGGCCTGCTGGCCGTCAGCCTGGTCAAAGGGTGGGGCGAGCTGCGCATCGGCGGCTTTGCGGGCACATGGCTCATCTATATCGTTTATTTCTTCCATTTCAAGCCCGAGCTTGACGGCATCTGGAACATGCCGATCCGGTACGCCCTGGCGGCGTTCCTATTCTACAGCGCCGGATTGTTTCTGGCCTCCTGGCGAAGCAAGGCGGGCTTCGGCGGCCTTGATCTGTATTTGAATGTCGCCAACGGCATTCTGTTCGGCTTCTGGGCGCTCGTGGCCTGGCACGGTCAATTGGAATACGGCTTCGTGCTGGTCATTATCGGCGCCGTATTTACGGCGGCCGGTTTGCTGGTCCGCAAGCTCGAGGGACGGATGTCGGTGCCGGCCATCTCGTATTCGGCGGCCGGCCTTACGCTGCTGCTCCTGTCCTTGAACAGCTTCGGCGAAGGCGTATTGTTCAACGTGATCATGTGGATCGGCTATGCGGCGCTGCTGACGGCGCTTGGACACGTCTACCGCTGGGCCGCCGTCACGCTGGCCGGATCGATTCTGTGGCTGTTCATCGGAGTGTACTGGTACGCCGTAACGTGGCATACGCCGCGCGGGGAATGGTTCGGCGTCTACATTCCGTTTCTGAACTGGGGCGCCTTCGCTTGGATCGCGCTTGCCGCGCTCGGCTTTTATTACGCCCGGCGGTTTGCCGTTCCCGGATTGTCGCCGTCGGCGAACCGCATCGTTTCCCGCGTCTTTGCCTTGCTGTCGCATTTGATCGTCGGCGGTTTGATGGCGCGGCAGATCGAAAATATTTTTACCGTCTATTATCCGGACGCGCCGAGCGTCTACATGAACTTGACCATGTCCGTCGTCTGGGCCGTCTACGCCCTGCTGCTGGTGCTCTGGGCCGCGTATTTCCGCGAGCGGACCTTCCGCTGGTTCGGCTCCGCGGTATTGGCGCTCGTTGCGGTCAAGGCGATATTCCTCGATTTGAGCGGTCATGAGGCGCTGCTGAAAGCGGCCGTGCTGCTTCTGCTCGGAGCGGTGTCGTTCCTGATTACATGGGTGAACAAAAAATGGAGCGGGGAGCCGGCCGAAGCGCCGCATCATTCAGCCAAAGCCGGGGAATGAATAGGGGGACTGGCCGCGGAAGCTAAAAACATGTACAATAAATACCGATACTACTCCTATAGGTTTGATCCGAGGAGGACTTTCGCACATGGGAATCGATCCGCGCACGATGAAGACGCTGCTGACGCAGCAATTGTCACCCAATCCCAGCTATTTCATTTCGGGGCAGACGAAAAATCCGGCCGCAACGGATAATTCGTCCGCCGTCTTTCATACGATTTTGTCGGCGCAGCTCGGCGGAACGGCGTCGCTTCAGACAGGCGGGAAAGCCGCGTCGCCGCCCCGGCTGTGGGCAAGCGTAGCCGAATGGATCGGCGCCGCTTCTTCCGCGCCCGCTGCAAGCGTTGGCGGAAAAGCCGCTTCCGGCGACCGTTCGTCGTTCGCTGAATTAATCGGACTTGCGGCGTCGAAGTACGGCATCGACCCCGGTCTGGTTCATGCCGTCATTCGCACCGAATCGAACTACGATCCGAATGCGCAGTCCGGCGCCGGCGCGAAAGGTTTGATGCAGCTGATGGACGCCACGGCCCGAAGCCTAGGCGTGACGGATTCGTTCGATCCCGCGCAGAACATCGATGCGGGGACGCGTTATCTTTCGTTTTTGCTGCACAAGTACAACGGGCATGAAGCGGTAGCGCTGGCGGCGTACAATGCGGGACCGGGAAGAATCGACAGGCTGGGCATTTCGACGACCGAAGAGCTGCAGGCGAGACTTCAGGAGCTTCCCGAAGAAACGCGCAATTATATCGCGAAGGTTGCGGCCGCCAGAACGTAACGGCTGTAGCGTTATTGTCATGGATCACGGCGACGATCGAAGCTCTTGCGACAGAGAGCGGGCGGGGCCGTGGTCTTTTTTTTGCATGCTGTGCAAGGAAAGGAGAGAACGGGCATGATTTATTTCGACCATTGCGCCTCGACGCCGCCTTACGAAGAAGTGGCGGCGACGATGGCGGAAGTGATGCTCCGCCATTACGCCAATCCGTCTTCGCTGCACGGAGAAGGGGCGGCGGCGGCCAAGCTGATCGAGCGGGCCAGGACTCAATTGGCGCGGCTCACGGGCACGAAGGAAGGAAGCTGGCGGTTTACGTCGGGCGGAACGGAGTCGAACAATTTGGCGTTGAAGGGCGCCGCCAGGCAATACAGGAGCAGGGGCAGCCATATTATAAGCACCGGCATCGAGCATGCGTCCGTCCATGAGCCGCTGAAGCAGCTGGAAGCGGAAGGCTTTCGCGTGACCAGGCTGCCGGTTGGGCCGTCGGGCCATATCGATCCCGACGATGTCCGGGCCGCGATGACGAAGGATACGATATTGGTCAGCGTGATGCACGTCAACAACGAGATCGGCACGGTGCAGCCCGTCCGCGAGATCGGCGAGATGCTGAAGGCGTATCCGAAGACGCTGTTTCACGTCGACGCCGTTCAGAGCCTGGGCAAGCTGCCGATCGACATCGAAGGCTGGGGGATCGATCTGCTCAGCGGCTCCGCGCATAAACTGCGCGGACCGCGCGGCGCGGGATTTCTGTACGTGCGGGACCATGTCCGGCTCCAGCCGCTCGCTTCGGGAGGCTCGCAGGAAGGCGGCGTTCGGGCCGGCACCGAGAACGTGCCCGCGATCGTCGCGTCGGCCAAAGCCGTCCGCCTGGCGATGGAAGGGATGGAGCGGCGGTCGGCGGCGATGTCCGGTCTGGCCGAGAGGCTAAGAAGGTTTATTGGCGGGGTGCCGGAGCTGAGGCTGAACGGCGGGCCTCCGCTGGCGCCGCATATCGTGCATTTCTCGTATCCGGGCGCGAAGCCGGAAGTTTTTCTGCACATGCTGGAGGAGCGGGGCATTATCGCTTCGACGAAATCGGCCTGCTCCTCGAAGGAAGACAAGCCCAGCCGGGTGCTGCTGGAGCTGGGCGCGTCTCCCGAGCATGCCGCCGGCGGAATCAGAATCAGCTTCGGAGAGGAGCACGGAGAAGAGCACGTCGCCAAGCTGGAAGAGGCGATTCTCGAGGCCGTCTCCCGTTTAAAGTCGCTTGAGAGGAGTCCAACATGACAATCTACGATACGATCGTACTGAGGTACGGCGATTTAACGATGAAAGGCCGCAACCGCGGCCGATTCGAGAACCGAATGCTGCAGCAGGTTCGAAACGTGCTCCGTTCTTTTCCCGAAACGGCCTATTGGAAAACGTACGGCCGTTTGTACGTCAAGCTGAACGGCGCTCCGTGCGGGCCGGTCGTCGAGCGGCTGAAGCAATTGTTCGGCCTGGTGTCGGTCAGCCCGGTCGTGAGCGCCAAGCCCGAGCTGGAATCGATCCGGGCGGCCGCCTTGTCGCTGATGCAGTCGCTGGACCGGCCGCCGGCCACGTTCAAGATGAGCGTCAAGCGGGCCTGGAAGAGCTATCCCCATTCGTCCCAGGAAATGAACCATTTGGTCGGCGCCCATATATTGCGTGCTTTTCCGGAGCTAAAGGTGGATGTGCGCCAGCCGGAGCTGGAGTTGAAGGTCGATATACAAGAGGAAGCCGCTTATATTTTCCATGAGGTGATCCCTGCGGCGGGCGGCTTCCCGTTTGGCTCCAACGGCAAGGCGATGCTGCTGCTCTCGGGCGGCATCGACAGCCCGGTGGCGGGCTGGATGGCCATGCGCAAAGGGCTGGAGCTGGAGGCGGTGCATTTCCACAGCTATCCGTTTACAAGCGAGCAGGCGAAGGACAAGGTCGTCGCGCTTGCCCAGCGGCTTACTTATTTCAGCGGGACGCCGATGAAGCTGCACCTGGTGCCGTTTACCGACATTCAAACGGCGATCGCGCAATCCAATCAGGAGCATCTGACCATTACGCTCATGCGCCGGGCGATGCTGCGGATCGCGGAGAAGCTGGCGGACCAAAGCGGCGCGGGCGGACTTGTAACGGGAGAGAGCCTCGGGCAAGTGGCCAGCCAGACGCTCGGCAGCATGAACGTCATCGGAAGGGCCGCGTCGCTGCCGCTGCTGAAGCCGCTTATTATGATGGATAAAAACGAAATTATCCACATCGCCGAAAAAATCGGCACGTACGAAACGTCCATTTTGCCTTACGAGGATTGCTGCACGCTCTTCTTGCCGAAATCGCCGAGCACGAATCCTAATTTGCGCGTCGTGGAAAAGGTGGAGTCGAACATTCCCGACCTGGACGGCATGATCGAGCGGGCGGTCGAAGGCACGGAACGCATAGTGCTGTCGCCGGGCGCGGATGCCCGGCTTCAGACCGGCGAGGAAGACGACTGGTTTTGAGCCGGCCGCACAAAAAAAGGCAGTCAATCCGTCAGGATTGGCTGCTTTTTTGCAACCTGCAAGGAATTTCACCGTATACGGAGCCTGCAGGTCAATGCGAAGCGCATGCTGCGCCTCCTAGGACGGCTTCAACGGTCAACGCTTGGCGCCGCCTGTTTGCGTTTGTTCGTCAAATATCCGGCGCCTACGGTCAGGGAGGCGATGACGATAATGAACAGCCAATACCAAACGGCCTCTTTTTCAAAGAAAGCTTTAAAAGCTTTTTCGTGCGTAATCATCTTGGCGGCCGTATATGCAAGCACCGCCGAGCCGATATACACAATCCAAGGGAACCGGTTGATCAGCTTGATGAACATGGTGCTGCCCCAGACGACGATCGGCACGCTGATGACCAGACCGAGAATGACGAGAATCGTCTCGTAATCGCTGTGGGCGCCCTTGGCCGCGCCGGCGACCGCCAGAACGTTGTCGAGGCCCATGGCCGCGTCCGCGATTATGATGGTGCGGATCGACTGCCACAATGTATTGCCGGCTTTAATATCGTCGTGACTGTTTTCCTCCACCAGAAGCTTGTACGCAATCCAGATGAGCAGCAGCCCTCCGACCAGGTTCAGCCACGGTACGGCAAGCAGGTAGACGACAAGCAGCGTGGCGACCGCGCGAATGGCGACCGCTCCGACGGTGCCCCATATGACAGCTTGCTTCTGCTGGTGCTTCGGCAGCTTGCGGGCCGCCAGGCCGATGACGATGGCGTTGTCTCCGGCCAACAGGAGGTCGATGAACACGATGGTGGCCAAAGCGGTTAAAGTTTCGACCGAGAAGAAATCCATGCAAGCTGTTCCCCTTTCCGAATCTATGCATAATGAAGTCTACAATAATTAAGTTATTTCGTGAAGATAGGAGCGATTATTTTTTTCGGACATATTCCCCGGGGCTTGTTCATACCTCTGATAAGGGGGGATGATGATGGACAATGCGCTTATTTTTATCGAAATCGTCTTGATTAATGTATTGCTCAGCGGAGACAACGCCCTCGTGATCGCGATGGCTTCGCAGGGCCTTCCTCCCAAGCAGCGCCGCAAGGCGGTATGGTGGGGGGCGGGAGCGGCGGTCGTTCTGAGATGCGCGCTGACCGTCGTCGCTTTGGCGCTGCTCCAAATCCCCTTCCTGCAGGCGGCCGGCGCCGCGCTTCTTCTGATTATCGCCGTGAAGCTGCTGACGGACGCGGGGGGCGGGCACGGCAATGCCCAGCTTGCGAAGCCGGCGTCTCTCGGCAACGCGGTCTGGACGATCGTCGCCGCGGATTTTGTCATGAGCCTGGATAACGTGCTGGCGATCGCCGCCGTTGCGCAAGGCGATTTGATCCTTATTTTGCTCGGAATCGCCACCAGCATTCCGATGATTATTTGGGGCAGCCAGCTGCTCGGCTCGCTGCTGCAGCGGTTCCCGGCATTAACCTATGCCGGAGCGGGGCTGCTCGCTTACGCGGCGGGCGAAATGCTGGTAAAGGACCCGGGCATGAGCCGCTTTCTGCTGCGGGGCCCGGAATCGCTGCCGGAGCTCATTCCGCTGTTGTGCGTGCCTTTCGTGATCGCGGCGGCGGTCATCAGGAAGAAGCCCGTCTGACGGGCTTCTTTTTTTGTACAATCCGCACTGGTTTTTTTGACGCAATTCCTATACACTAAGAGGGATAAAAAACTGTCGTCTTTCGTCGCTTTTGCGGCAGGAGGGCGGTAAGGAGCGGAATCGATATGACAAATAACAAGTATTCCGCCGGAATCATCCTGCTGTTGGCCGGGGTCGTCATCTTATTGGGCAAGGCTGGTCTTTTCACCGTATTGGGTGCTATATTTTGGCCGTTGCTGGTCCTGATTCCGGGCATTCTGCTGCATGTGCTTTATTTCGGCAGATTAATTCCGGCGGTCGCATTGGTTCCCGGCGGGATGCTGGTTGTCTATGCGTTATTGTTTATCGCGTGCAATATTTCCGGATGGGACAGCCTTCGCATATTGTGGCCGTTTTTCCTGTTCGGCATCGCGGCGGGACTTTACGAATATTACATGTTCGGCGGCTCTTCCGTCCCGCGCGTCGTTTTGACGGCGGCCATTGTGCTGGCTGCGGCATCGATGGCCATTTTCCTGCTTATTTTGCTGTGGAGCTGGGGCATCTACGTCGTAGCCGCCGCCATGATCGCAGCCGGAGGCTGGATGATGTTCGTTTCCCGCAAACGGTGGTAAGAGAGACAAATTTAAAAAACGGAGTGGATACCTTTTTATGCAAGCAAGAGAAAACATACGCAACATCGCGATTATCGCCCACGTCGACCACGGCAAGACGACTTTGGTCGACAAGCTGCTGCAGCAGTCCGGCACGTTTCGGGAGCATGAAGCCGTGCAGGAGCGCGCCATGGACTCGAACGATCTCGAGCGGGAGCGGGGCATTACGATTTTGGCGAAAAATACGGCGATTACGTACAAGGATTACTTGATCAATATTGTGGATACGCCGGGCCACGCCGACTTTGGCGGCGAGGTGGAGCGGATCATGAAGATGGTCGACGGCGTGCTTCTTGTCGTGGACGCCTTCGAAGGCTGCATGCCCCAGACGAAGTTCGTCCTCCGCAAGGCGCTGGAGCATCAGTTGACGCCGATCGTCGTCGTCAACAAGATCGACCGTCCGAACGCAAGGCCGGTCGAGGTGATCGACGAAGTGCTCGATCTGTTTATCGAGCTGGGCGCGAACGACGACCAGCTGGAGTTTCCGGTCGTTTACGCCTCCGCCCTGATGGGCACCTCCAGCCTGGACCCGGAGAAGCAGGATGAAAATATGCTGGCGCTTTACGAGACGATTGTGAGCCATATTCCTTATCCGAAGGAAAAGACGGATGAGCCGCTGCAATTCCTCGTTACGCTGCTGGATTATAACGAATATTTGGGCCGCATCGCGATCGGACGCGTCAACCGCGGCGTTATTAAGCAAGGGCAGCCGATAGCGGTCATTCAACGGGACGGCTCGGTGAAGAACGCCCGGATCGAGAAGCTGTTCGGCTTTCAGGGACTGAAGCGGATCGAGATTCCCGAAGCGGGAGCGGGCGACATCGTAGCCATTGCCGGCATCCGCGAAATCAACATCGGCGAAACGCTGGCGGATCCGGCCCATCCCGAAGCGCTGCCGGTATTGAAGATCGACGAGCCGACGCTCCAAATGACGTTTCTGGTCAACAACAGTCCGTTTGCGGGCCGCGAAGGCAAGTGGGTGACGTCGCGCAAGCTGCGCGAGCGGCTGTTCAAGGAGCTGGAAACGGACGTAGCGCTGCGCGTCGACGAGACGGACAGTCCCGACGCGTTTATCGTGTCCGGACGCGGCGAGCTTCATTTGGGCATTCTGATCGAAAATATGAGACGGGAAGGCTACGAGCTGCAAGTATCGAAGCCTGAAGTTATCGTTAAGGAAATCGACGGCCAGAAGATGGAGCCGTATGAGCGGCTGCTGATCGACGTGCCGGAGGAAAGCATGGGCGCGGTCATGGAAAGCCTGGGCACTCGGAAGGCCGAGATGGTCAACATGGTGAACAACGGCAATGGCCAGGTGCGGCTGGAATTTATTATTCCGGCGCGCGGCTTGATCGGCTACCGCACTTCGTTCCTGACGCTGACGCGCGGCTACGGCATTATGAACCATGCGTTCGACAGCTACGGTCCGCTCGCGGGCGCCGGAGTGGGCGGCAGACACCAGGGAGTGCTTGTAGCCAGCGAAAGCGGCACGTCGACGTTCTACGGCATGATGGGCGTCGAGGACCGCGGCATTTTGTTCCTGGAGCCCGGCACGGAAATTTACGAAGGCATGATCGTCGGCGAGCATAACCGAGACAACGACATCATCGTCAATATTTGCAAGGAAAAGCAGTTGACCAACATCCGTTCGGCAGGCAAGGACGATACGGTCAAGCTGAAGACGCCGCGCATTTTCTCGCTCGAGCAGGCGCTGGAATATTTGAACGACGACGAATATTGCGAAATTACGCCGAAATCGATTCGGCTGCGGAAGAAGCTTCTGAACAAGGGCGAGCGCGAGCGCGCGGAGAAGCACCGCAAGATGGCGCAAGCCGGCATCTAAAGTGGCGGGGAGGTTGTACCGATGCAACAATGGCTGAGCGACCACAAGCTGGTTTCGTATTTGCTCATCCTCGGCTTCACGATTTACATTTTTAACAACGTGTTTCGGCCGCAGCAGAAGCTGCCCATCTTGAGGGAGATTCTCGTATACGTCATGATCGCCATTGGCTCCTTCATTCTGATGATTCTGCAGGTGGATAAGCTGCCGATCATCCAATGTATGGGCGTTGCCGTCCTGATGATGCTTATGCTGCGCGGCCGCCAGCTGTACGACAAGTGGCGCGGCGGCAAGAAGGGCAAGCCGTCGCAGGAAGCGGAGTCCGGACAATGAGGCTGGAGGACGCCCTGTTCAATTGGCTGCAAATCCGGATCGTGGCGGATGCGCGTCCGGAGGACGGTGCGGCCCGAAGCACGCTCGAATTTTTCGAGGAAATTTTGCGAGAAGATCACGGGCTGACGGACGTGGCCGTTGCGGCGGTCGACGCCGCGACGATTCAAGTGCGCTATATTCAGGAAGGCCGATCGGAGCTGCAGCTGTTTGACCGCGAGGCGGGCGAGCAGCTGCTTCTCGACATTGAAGCGAATCCCAAATACAACGGAACGTGAAGGTGGACCAAGTGAATCAAGAACCTTCCCTGCCGCCGCGCGGCCAGGCGCGCAAAGGCGCGGCCGCGGCCAAGCCGTCCAAGCCGAAGCCGCGGAAGCCGCCCGGCGGCAAACGCAAAAAGAAATCGCCATTATGGGTCATTATCTTAACGATCATCCTTGGACTGCTTATTCTCGCCGGACTGGCGCTTGGTTATGTGCTCTTGAAGGCCGACAGCACCTTCAATTCGATCAGCATCGCCGACGATATCGCCGATGCGCCGGTTACGCCGGTGCCGGTGGAGGAATCGGTCAAGGAAAAGCCGGTCTCGATCGTCCTGATGGGCGTCGATACGCGTCCCAAAGGCGGGAGCCTGAACACCGACGTCATGATGGTCGCTTCCTTCGATCCGAAGACCAAGACGGCGGCCGTCGTTTCCATGCCGAGAGATTCGTACATTAACGTGGACGGCTACCGAGCCCGCAAAGCGAACCAATTTTACGCCGATTTCTATGTTTCGGCCATCCGGGACGGGGCGACGAAGGAACAGGCGGAAGCGGAAGGCAAAAAAGCGGTGCGTGAAGTGCTGGGCAAGCTGTACGGCATCGACGTTCAATATGCGGCCGTCATTAATTTCCAAGGGTTTGCCGATGTCGTCGATGCGCTCGGAGGCGTGGAGGTCGACGTCGACATGCGCATGAAATATTATTCCAAGGCGGACGGCACCAATATCGATTTGCACAAAGGACGGCAGCCGCTGAACGGCGAGCAGGCGCTCGGCTTCGTCCGTTACCGGCAGTCGAACGACGGCAGCAATCCGTCCAGCGACTTCGACCGGAACCGGAGACAGACCGAAGTGGTAGGCGCGATCGTCGACAAGCTGATGACGCTTGGAGGCGCGGCCAAGATCGGATCCGTCCTCGACGCCGTCGGCGACAACGTCAAGGCGGATATGCCCGCAGGCGAAATGCGCCGGATGCTGAGTACATATTTTGGCGTCCGCAGCGACGACATTACGTTTATGTCCGTAAAAGGATCGTGGAAAAGCCCCTTTGTCTACCTTGAAGAAGCCAGCCTGGCGGAGGCGCGCGAGCTGCTTCAATCAAAAATGGCCGTCAAGCCGTAGACTGCAAATCCCAAAAAGGGTATAATAGGAAAAGGCATTGAATCACAAGGAGGTCATGCGGATGGCGGATCTCGGCAACACCCAATTACGGCGCGCCGTTATTTTGCGGTTGGTTGAGACGCGGCCGCATGCCTGCATCGGCATGTATAAGAAGGACGGCCATACGGACAAGTCCGTAAGGACCCTCCATAAAGAAAAAGCCTGGTGAGCGATCACTAGGCTTTTTCTGTCTGATGGCGCATGCCGCCGGCAAGGGAAATCAAGGACAAGGAGGAGCCGAAGGCGGACCGGCCGCGCAGGCGTCAGCGAGCCGGAGGCGCGATGTCGCGCGGCACTTGCGGGATAATGCGTCCAATGATGTCCGCCATTTCCTCGACGAACCCGGCAATGGGGCGTCCGTTGCGAATGTCCTCGCCCATCTCGCCCAATCGTTGGGCGATGTCGATGTCGGCCGTCACAAGCGCGTTCATGCCGTCATAATCTTTGCGCAGCGCTTCCGCCACCGAATACTTGATCGTGCCGACGCGGGACCGCTCCAAAGCCGGGTCCACGTCGATGCCGACGACCGCCGTTTGGCCAATGACGACGCAGTGGGCATTGTTCACGCCTTCGACGCTCATGGCCAACTGCTCCAAGCGCGCCGCCATCTCGGCCCGTCCCCCCGGCCGGCCGGGGGCCGCATCGTTTTGCTGCGCTTCATAAGAAGCATTATTTTGCGGAGAGGGTGATGCATCGTTTTGCGCGTAGTTGCCGCAGCCGCCGGCCAGCAGAGCAGCCAGCAGAACCGCTGCCGGCCGTAATCGTTTTATCATTTCCGTCACCTCTTCGTAGCAGTATAATCGCGCATATTCGCTTGTACTTATTGTGTCCGATGCTGTCCGTCGCTATGTATAAACTTACATCCGACGCCGGGAGGGTTCGCATGAAAAAAATATTCGTGCTCGACACCAACGTATTGCTCCACGATCCGCAATCGCTGTTTGCCTTTGAAGACAATGAAGTGATCATTCCCGCGGTGGTGCTGGAGGAAATCGATTCCAAGAAGCGCCTGGCCGACGAATTGGGCCGCAACGCGCGCTCCGTATCCCGATTGCTCGACCGGATGAGGGAGCAGGGACATCTCCATGAAGGCATTCCGCTTTCTAGCGGCGGCGTGCTGAAGGTGGAGCTGAACCACAGAAGCTTTATGCGGGTACAGGAAATGTTCGGCGAAATGTCCAACGACAACCGGATATTGGCCGTTGCCCTCAATTATTGCATGGAGCAGGAGCAGCTTGCGGCAGCGGAGCGCCGTGCCGTCGTCCTTGTAAGCAAGGATGTGCTCGTCCGCATCAAGGCGGACGTGCTGGGCTTGGAAGCGCAAGATTATTTGTCGGACCGGGTGGCCACGAGCTCGGATGTTTACGCCGGATATTTGACGCTGTATGTGCATCCGGCCGTTATCGACGAGTTTTACTCGTACCGTTTCCTGAGCGTCGGCCAGCTGCAGCTGAAGGACCGGCTGAAGCCGAACGAATTCGTTATATTGCGCGATGAAATGGGCACTTCCAAATCCGCTTTGTTGAAAGTAAGCTCCGACGCAAAGCGGCTGGAGCCGCTCCATTTAAGCAACGAGCCCGTCTGGGGCATTACGGCCCGCAACGCCCAGCAGCGCATGGCGCTGGAGCTTCTGCTGAACGACGACATACCGCTGGTCACCTTGTCCGGGAAGGCGGGCACGGGGAAGACGCTGCTGGCGCTGGCGGCCGGGCTGTTGAAGGTCGAAGATGAACATAAGTACAAAAAACTGCTGATCGCCCGTCCCGTCGTGCCGATGGGCAAGGACATCGGTTATCTTCCCGGCGAGAAGGAGGAGAAGCTTCGTCCCTGGATGCAGCCGATCTACGATAATCTGGAATATTTGTTCGATACGAAAAAAGCGGGCGACATCGATAAAATATTGATGGGCATGGGCAGCATCCAGGTCGAGGCGCTGACCTATATTCGGGGCCGGTCGATCCCCGGGCAGTTCATCATTATCGACGAAGCGCAAAATCTGACCAAGCACGAGGTGAAAACGATCGTTTCCCGGGTTGGGGAAGGGAGCAAAATCGTGCTGATGGGCGATCCCGAACAGATCGACCATCCGTACCTGGACTCCGCAAGCAACGGTCTGTCCCATATCGTCGAGCGGTTCAGGGAGGAGGCCGTCAGCGGACATGTGACGCTGGAGAAAGGGGAGCGCTCCAAGCTCGCCCAGCTTGCGGCCGATTTGCTGTAGCCGGAAACTCCGGAGCCGGCGGCAGCGGATGGAGGAACATACCGGGGGGACGGAAGGGAAACGGGCGGGCGGTTATCGGCCCCCCGATTTCCGCTTCGGGCTTTCGCTTTGGACAACGGACGGCGGAACTGGTATTCTTAGCATAACGATAAGCGGAATGCGGAAAGGAAGAACGCCATTGTCTCCCCGCAAATTTGCCCCGGTTGTATTGTTTGTGCTGCTGCTGTCGGCGCTGTTGATGATGCAGTTTACCCATAAGCTGACGCTCAAGTGGCCTCAGCCGAACTTGACGCAGCAGGAGGAGCCCGTGCAGCCGGCAGGCGGACAACCGTCGGAAGAAAGGCTCGTCGAATTAAATGTAACCGTTTCCTTGCCTCCGGAATCGTTTGAGCTTTTATCGGAGCATACGGCTGCATTTGCGGACAAGTACCCGCATATTCAAGTTCGGCTTCATAATGAAGAAATGCATGAAGGGCTTTACGCGGATTGGCTGAACAGGCAGGCGCTGGGACACGCCCCCGACGTCATGCTGCTGGACAACGGCTGGGTCGCCCCGTTTGCGGTCAAGGGGCACTTGATGCCGGCGGACAATGCGCTGGCGGGCGACGCCCAGTCCGACCAGCTTGCCTCGGTGCTCGATCCGCTGCGGTGGAACGGCTATTTGTGGGCGGTGCCCAAAGATTTGAACCCCTACGCGCTGTTCTGGAACGGCCCGATGCTTGAAGAAGCGGGGCTGGACGGGCCGCCCGAAAGCTGGGACGAATGGATGGAGGCGGCCGCCAGGCTCGCCGAAACCGACGCCGAAGCCGACGCCGAAGCCGGCGCCGGACCGCAGCGGCTGCTGCTTAACTTGAGTCCCGGCAATTTGAGCCAGCTGCAGCTGTTCGTCGGCAAGTTCGAGCCGGGCGACGACGGCGCGCCTTGGCTGCCTTGGGCATCTTCCGAGAAGCAATCGGAGCTGCTCGCGGCATTGCACGGGATGAGCGACCGGATTGCGCAGCTGCCGGCGGAAGACGTCGGGAAGTTGAGCGGACTCATCGAGAGCGGGAAGCTGCTGGCCGCAATCCTTCCTTGGGACAGTTACGAGAAACTTGGCCAAGCGGCCGCCGGCCGGTTGCTGCGGGATGACGCCGCTGCCGGCGTCCCGTGGCTCCAGGGGCGAAGCTTTGCGGTCAGCTCGCGCAGCGAGGCGGAAGCGGAAGCGTCGCTGTGGATCCGGGAGATGACGGAGGCGGCCGTTCAGCAGGCGGATTACGTCCTGTCGGGCAGACTGCCCGTCCGGGCTTCGCTGTACGGCGGCCCGCAGAGACGGGACGGCGGTTCGCCCCCGCCCGGGTGGAAGGAGCTGCTTGAGGTTAAGCTTCCGGACAACCGGCTGGGACCGATTCGGCCCGGAGCGGCCGCGGATTGGCTGCTGTGGGAAAAGTTATGGAGGGAATACAGCGAGGGCGGCCTGCGGCTCGACCTGCTGGCGGAGGCGCTGGCCGCCCAAGGCGGAAGCGGCTAAGGATTGATGTCTCGTGCGCCGAAGGCGGGCGCGAACGAACGGCTGACAGACGTCAGACCGACAGGCTCAGCTTAAGAACAAGCTCGCCGTCCTCGACGGATACCGATTTCGCTTTCAGAAACGAGACGAGCAGCTGCGGATAGAAGCCGAGGTCGAATTCGTCCTGAACCGCCTTCCGCGTCGTATCCGGCAGCGTAAACCCGTTAAACGTCAGCTCGTCGATATGGAACATCATGCCGTTTACCGGCTCGTCCTCGACCGTATAGCGGCCTTTGACGCTGACCGAGACGCCGTCGCGCTCGCCCAGGGCCGAAACGCCGCCATCCTCGAAGCGGAATTCGAAATGCCGGAACCGCTCGTCCTGTTCCCGCAGAAACGCATTCAGCTCGTCCTCCGGCAATCGAATCGTATAATTGAAGCCTTTAATTTCGATCCATTCCTTATGTTCCTGCAGCCATGCCGGCAGCTCGGCCATCGCGGCGGCCAGCGCCCCGAAGTAGGTGCGGACTTCCGTCAACCCTTCCCGCTCCCAGAATTGGTTCAGTTCCTCGATGAGCAGCCGGATCCGTTCGGCATCCGACCGGCCTTCCAGCTCGCCGGCGATGCGGGCTTCCAGCGCAAGCACGCGGTCCCGCTGCTCGCGAAGGCGCTCCTCGACGGCCGCCAGCTCGGTTTGGCGCCGATGCAGCGCGTCGTATTCGGACTGAAGAGAACGGTATTCGTCGATATAGGCTTGCAGCGTGTGCTTGTCTTGCGAAATCATAATGTCCATAAAGTCCCATATGGTAAAAAAGCTGCTCCACGATTCGCTTGACAGCAAAGCTTCCAGCAGCGAAGTTCTTTCTCCCATATAATAAGCCCGCAGCACTTCACCCGCGCGTTCCCTGGATTTCTCGATCCGCTTCTCGCCTTCGGCCAGCTCGGTTTCCTTGTCCGACATGGCGGCGACAAGCTGCTCCCGCTGCGCTTCGATCCTTTCAATTTCCTTGTCAATTTCCGTGACGGAGAGGCTTTGCTCCAAGATCGACCGTACGTCTTCGGGCACGGCGCCGGCATCGGGTTCGGCCTGTACGTGCCGCATCGTCAGAACGGTACAGGCAAGCGCGAACAAGAAGGCTGCTGCGAAAGCCGCGCGATATGCGGAATAAGACAATGGCATCCTCCCTCCTCAGCACTTATTTTATGCGAACGCCGATTCTATTATATCTTATTATTGGAAAAGGATGAATGCGCCGGATGAACAACCGTCAACTCTATCCCCTTCTCGCCGTTATTGAAAAGAAAATCGAAGATTCGCCTTTCGCGGGAATTCCTTTGCACGGCCAAGGCTCCGAAGCGCCGTGCATTACGTTTCGGGATTACATGGCCATGTGCCTGTACGACGACGACTTCGGCTATTACCGCTCGGGGCCGGCGCGTGTCGGCAAGGAAGGGGATTTCTATACGAGCGGCGCCGTCGGCGACGTGATGGCGTCGGTGCTGGCCCGGTATTTGTCCGCCCGGCACGACGGCATGGGTCCCGCATGCCTGCTGGAATGGGGGGCGGGCACCGGCCGCCTGTCTGCCGGCATCCGCGCGGCGGGACTGCGGCTCGATCGGGAGTGGGACGCCAAATATTGGACGGCGATGGCGGAGGATCATCCCGCCCATGCCGCGGCGGCGCTCGAGTCGTTCGCCCGCGCCGGCTTGCCGGGCCGTCCGGAAGTTTGGAGCTCGGACGAGGCGTGGAGGCGCCTCTCCCGCGGCTTGGGCGGACCGGCGGCGGTGCTGGCCAACGAGCTGCTCGACGCCTTTCCGGTGCACCGCGTCGTATGCCGCGGCGGCGAGCTGCTGGAGATCGGCGTTGGTTCGGGCCGGGAAGGCTTGTACGAGACGGCGATGCCGTTAACCGACGCGGCCGTGGCGGAATCGCTGCGGCGGGACGGCATCCGCTTGGCGGAAGGGCAGATGACCGAAGTCAACCTGGAGGCGGAGCGATGGATCGGGAGGCTGTCGGCAGTGCCGGGCAGCCTGGCCGTCATTCTGCTGGATTACGGTCACGACGCCGACGAATACGCGGCCGAGCACCGCATGGAGGGGACGCTGCTGACCTACCGGAACCATACGGCGGGCTTCCGTCCGCTGGAGCGTCCCGGCGTGCAGGATCTAACGGCGCACGTCAATTTTTCGTCGATTCGGCGGGCCGCCCGCGAAGCGGGCTTCCGCATCGATTATGACGGCACCCAGCTGCAGTTTCTGCTTGATTTCGGCGCGCTTGAGCTGCTATCGGACCATCGGGAAACCGATCCGTTCGGACCGGCGTCGCGAAGAAACCGGGCGGTCCGGCAGCTTCTGCTGAGCGACGGCATGAGCGAGACGTTTAAGGTAATGGCGCTGTCAAAGTCGGAAGGGTAGAACCATTGGCGGACAAAAAAGCAGCCGTTTTCCGGAACGAACCGGGAAACGGCTGCTTGAGGTTGCGGTAAATAGAAACGGCTTCGGATATTAGAACGGCAAGTCCAGCTTGAAGACCGACCAATAAGTAAATCCGACAAACGAAACGATCATATATCCCCAGAACATCATTATGTAAGTTCTCTCGGAGAAATTCAAGTAACCCAGAAATACGAAAGCCGCGGCTTGCGCGAAAAACAACAGCGCGAATTCCGTCATATGGCCGGCGAAAGCCATCAATCCGATCACTAAGCACCAAAAACCGAGTACCCGATACATGCGTGCCATGCAAACATCCCCCTTTCGCTGCGACCCATTTTTCTATTGATCATTATAACGGCTCATTCATGGAGTGTAAACCTTGAATCCGTGACGATTTGGCAAATTTTTTGGCCGCGGCCTCGATGTATTACATTCAGTTTGCTCATCGTCCATGTTATTTATGTATGAGTCCGTTAATAAATGGAAATACAATTTAGTATCCAATAGATTCTATGAACTCTACCAAGGGCATAGAGATAAGTAAGCGTCTTTTACGTTAGGAGGTTTTTGTTGCATGACAGCAGTCAGACAAGATGCGTGGAGTCCGGACGACGATTTGATACTCGCCGAAGTGACGCTGCGCCATATTCGGGAAGGAAGCACCCAGCTCGCCGCCTTCGAAGAAGTCGGGGAGCGGATC
>Ga0065721_10049833_pt1 | contig 26584 bp, 23 predicted proteins | sample Mesricmetagenome_FD_59108 | JGI IMG/M metagenome (GOLD analysis project Ga0065721, IMG submission 59108) | Mesophilic microbial community from rice straw/compost enrichment Sample: eDNA_1 v2 (version 2) | ecosystem: Engineered > Solid waste > Grass > Composting > Bioreactor | place: USA: Davis... | reverse complement strand
CCGCGGTGTCGGACGCCCCCGCGGCGGCGAGCGCGGGCGCGATCGCGTCGTCGCCCTCCCCCGCCTCGAGGATCACGGCGATGGGCGCCCCGACGTCGATCGTGTCGCCCTCGGGCACGAGCAGCCGCGCGACCGTGCCCTCCACCTCGGCGGCGTACTCGACGACGGCCTTCTCGGTCTCGATCTCGGCGAGCACGTCGCCCACGGCGACCGTCTGCCCGGGTTGCGCGATCCAGGTCTGGATGGCGGCCTCGGTGACGCCGGCGAGCGCGGCCGGCATCCGCACGACGTTCGCCATCAGCGGCCGCCCATCCCCGCGCGCACGCGTTCGAGACCGGCGACGACCTCCTCCGTGCGGGCGATCGCGGCGCGCTCGAGCACCTTCGAGATGCTCGGGCTCGCCTCGCCGCCCGTGACACGCTGCACGGGCTGGTCGAGCCAGTCGAAGAACCGGCGCTGGATCTCGTCGGCGAGCCAGCCGCCGTAGGAGGTGCCCTGCGCGCCCTGCTCGACGATGAGCACGGCGTTCGTCTTCGTCACGCTCGCCTCGATCGTCGCCCAGTCGATCGACGCCCGGTCGAGCCAGCGCAGGTCGATGAGCTCCGCGTCGATGCCGGTCTGCTCGATCGCTTCGAGCGCGTGCCCGACCATCGAGAGGTAGGAGATGACGGTGACGTCGTTCCCGGCGCGGCGGATCGCGGCGCTGCCGGGCGGGATGACGTAGTCGAGGTCGCCCTCGGGCACCTGGTCGGCGGTGCCGTAGAGGTCGACGTGCTCGATGACGAGCACGGGGTCCTCGAGCGCGAGTGCGGCGTTCATGAGCCCGACGTAGTCGGCCGCCGACGACGGGGCGACGATGCGCCAGCCGGGGGCGGTGGCGAAGATGCCCGCGGGATCCATGAGGTGCTGCGAGCCGTAGCCGGATCCCATCGCGACCTTCGTGCGCAGCACGAGCGGCACGGGGTTGTCGCCGCCGAACATGTGCCGCGCCTTGCCGACCTGGTTGAACACCTGGTCGGCGGCGACCCACATGAAGTCGGGATACATGAACTCGACGACGGGGCGGAAGCGTCCGTCGAGCGCGAGCCCGCCGGCGAGTCCGGTGAACGCGTTCTCGCTGATCGGGGTGCCGAGCACGCGCCCGTCGCCGGGGGTGTCGGCGCCGTACTTCTTCCACAGCCCCTTCGTCGCGCCGTTGGTGCCGCCGTTGAGCCGGTGCACGTCCTCGCCCATGACGATGATGCGGGCGTCCTGCTCCATGCGGCGGTCCATGACGCCGGCGACGGCATCCACGAACTTCGTCTCCGTCCAGGCGCCGTCGTGCGTCGCGGGGTCCCACGCGCGCAGCGGGGCGAGCTCGCTGCCGTCGCCGCGGATGCCGACGTCGACGAAACCGGGGTCGGGCCAGAGCTCGGGGCGGATGCGGCGCTTGCCGGGGTTGTCGGGGTCGGCTTCGAGGAGTTCGCCCGCGACCTCGGCCATGACGGCCTGCGCGGACTGACGCACCGCGGCGGCGCCGTCGGCGTCGAGCTGCCCCAGCTTCGTCATCTCGGTCGCGACGCGCTCGAGCGGGTCGCGCGCCCGCCACTGCTGCTCCTCCTCCTTCGTGCGGTACCCGAAGGCGCTGCCCGGGTAGGGGCCGTTCTGGTGGAAGAAGCGGTAGACCTCGGCCTCGATCACCGCGGGGCCCTCGCCCGCGCGCATCCGCTCGGCCGCCTCCTCCATCGCGAGGTGCACGGCGAGCGGATCCATGCCGTCGACGCGCCAGCCGGGGATGCCGAAGCCCTGCCCGCGCACCGAGAGGCGCGTGTCCGCGGTGATCTCGGAGACGTGGGTCGAGACGCCGTACATGTTGTTCTCGATGAAGAACGCGACGGGCAGCTTCCACGTCGCGGCGAGGTTCATGCTCTCGAGCACGGAGCCGATCTGGCTCGCGCCGTCGCCGAAGTAGTTGATCGTGACGTCGGAGGAGCCGCCCGCGGGGGTGCTGTGCTTCTGCGCCCACGCGTTGCCCGCCGCCATCGCGGCGCCGCCGCCGACGATCGCGTTGGTGCCGAGCGCGCCCGCCTCGAACCACTGCAGGTGCATCGAGCCGCCGCGCCCGCGGCAGTAGCCCTCCGCCAGGCCGAGGATCTCGGCGAGCGTGCGGCGCAGCACGGTGCGGATCCCGGGCGTGACGAGGTTCGCGACGTCGAGGCGGCCTCCCGACACGTGGGTGAGGGCCTTCGCGAGGAACTGGTGGTGGCCGCGGTGCGAGCCGTTGACGGCATCCGTCGAGCGCAGCCCGACGATCGAGCCGACGGCGCCGCCCTCCTGCCCGATGCTCGAGTGCGCGGGGCCGTGCACGAGGCTCTCGGCCGCGAGCTCGAGCACCGTCTCCTCGAACGCGCGGATGAGGTGCAACTGCCCGAGCATCGTCGCCAGCAGCGCGGGGTCGGCCGCCTTCCAGTCGGCCGCCGTGGTCGTCAACTCGACCCAGGGCGTGCCCGTCTGCAAACTCCGTCGTTTCGGCATGGCGAGCAGTCTAGACCGGATTGAATCCAATCGCAATGCCCTTGCCGCTCGAACAGACGTTGACGCGCGCTCCCGCCCTGCTATTGTATCCAACATGGCAGGGATGCCCGGGCTCCGGGGAGGCGACCACCTCGGCTTCACCGTGCCCGACCTCGACGAGGCGGAGCGGTTCCTCGTCGACGTGCTCGGCGCGACCCCCGTCTATGTGCTCGGCGCCAAACGCTCCGACGACGACGACTGGATGACGGTGCAGCTCGGCGTGCACCCGCGCACCGTCATCCGCGAGATCCGCTTCTACCGCCTCGGCGCGGGGCTCAACCTCGAGGTGTTCCAGTACGACACCGCCGACGGGCAGGCGGGTCCGCCGCGCAACAGCGACGTCGGCGGCCACCACCTCGCGCTCTACGTCGACGACCTGGATGCGGCCGTCGCCCACCTGCGCGCGCACGGCGTCGAGGTCATGGGCGACCCCGTCGCGAGCGCCGGCGCCTCGGCCGGGCAGCGTTGGATCTACTTCCGCGCCCCGTGGGGCATGCAGTTCGAGCTCGTCAGCTACCCCGGCGGCAAGGCCTACGAGGCGGACGCGCCCGTGCGGCTGTGGCATCCCGCGCACCCGGCAGAATGAGCGCCGTGACTGAACTCGCCGCGCACGGCGCCGCGGGGGCCCGGATCGCGAGCGAACTGCGCGACGCGATCCTCGCCGGCGAGTACGCGCCGGGCGCCCGCATCCGCCAGGAGGACCTCGCCGACCGCCACGGGGCCAGCCGCCTCCCGGTGCGCGAGGCCCTGCGGATGCTCGAAGCCGAGGGCCTGCTCACCCTCGTCGCCAACACCGGCGCCTGGGTCACGAAGCTCACGCTCGCCGACTGCGAGGAGCTCTACCGCATCCGCGAGCGCATCGAGCCGCTCCTGCTCGCCTACAGCATCCCGAACCTCGCGGACGCCGCGATCGACCACCTCGCCGCGCTCGCCGACGCGATGGAGAGCGCGGGCGACGTCGAGGAGTTCCTGCGCCTCGACCGCGACTTCCACCTCGGCAGCTTCGCCGCCGCCGACACCGCCGTGCTCGGCGAGCTCGTGCTCGGACTGTGGAACCGCACCCAGCACTACCGCCGCGCGTTCACGCGCGTCTTCCGGTCCGACGGCGGCGCGCGCGACGTGCACCTCGACCACCACCAGCTCGTCGCCGCGATCCGCCGCCGCGACGTCGAGGAGGCCGAACGCATCCAGGCCGCCCACATCCGCCGCACGCGCCTCGAGCTCGCGCGGCATCCCGAGATCTTCGAATAGGAACCACCCGCATGCCCATCGCAACCGTCAACCCCGCCACCGGCGAGACCGAGAAGACCTTCGAGCCGCACGACGCGGCGGAGGTCGAGCGGCGGCTCGCCCTCGCGGCGAGCGCCTTCGAGACCCTCGCGGCGACGACGTTCGCGCAGCGCGGGGAGTGGATGCGCGCCGCCGCCGACCTCCTCGAGGCCGACCTCGAACCGCTCGCCGAGACGCTCACGCGCGAGATGGGCAAGCCGATCGCCGCGGCGCGCGCCGAGGTGCGCAAGTGCGCGCGCGGGATGCGGTTCTACGCCGACCACGCCGAGGGCTTCCTCGCCGACGAGCCGCTCGAGGAACCCTCGGTCGTCGGAGCGTCGCGCGCCGTCGCCCGCTACCAGCCGCTCGGCGTCGTCCTCGCCGTCATGCCGTGGAACTACCCGCTCTGGCAGGTCGTGCGCTTCGCCGCTCCCGCGCTCATGGCCGGCAACACGGGCGTGCTCAAGCACGCGTCGAACGTGCCGCAGTCGGCGCTCTACCTCGACGCGCTGTTCACCCGCGGCGGGTTTCCCGAAGGCGCGTTCACGACGCTCCTCATCGGCTCGGCCGACGTCAAGGCCGTCATCGAGGACCCGCGCGTGCGCGCCGTCACCCTGACCGGCTCGGAGCCCGCGGGCCGCTCGGTCGCGTCGATCGCCGCCGCGCAGGTGAAGAAGTCGGTGCTCGAGCTCGGCGGCTCCGACCCGTTCATCGTCATGCCGAGCGCCGACCTGGATGCCGCCGTCGCGACCGCCGTCGACGCGCGCACCGTCAACAACGGGCAGTCCTGCATCTCGGCGAAGCGGTTCCTCATCCACGACGCCGTCTACGACGAGTTCGTGCCGCGCTTCACCGCCGCGATGGCGGCGCTGCGGATGGGCGACCCGCTCGCCGAGGAGACCCAGGTGGGGCCGCTCGCCACCCCGGGCGGCCGGGACGAGCTCGCCGAACTCGTCGACGACGCCCGCGCGAAGGGCGCCGAGATCCTCACGGGCGGCACGACCCCCGACGGCCCGGGCTGGTTCTACCCGCCGACCGTCGTCGCGGGCGTCACCCCCGACATGCGCCTGCACCTCGAGGAGACGTTCGGCCCCGTCGCGACCGTCTTCCGCGTCGCCGACGTCGACGAGGCGATCGCGCTCGCCAACGTCACCGACTTCGGCCTCTCGTCGAGCGTCTGGACGACCGACCCCGCCGAGCGCGACCGGTTCGAGCGCGAGCTGGAGGCCGGCGCGGTGTTCGTCAACGGGATGACGATCTCGCACCCCGAGCTGCCGTTCGGGGGCATCAAGAACTCCGGCTTCGGGCGCGAGCTCGCCGCCGCCGGCATCCGCGAGTTCTGCAACCTCAAGACCGTGTGGGAGGCCTGACATGGCACGCATCGGATTCCTCGGACTCGGCACGATGGGGCGCGAGATGGCGCGCCGCCTCGTCGACGCCGGCCACGAGGTACACGTCTGGAACCGCTCGACCGAGGCGACGACGCCGCTCGTCGAGGCCGGGGCGATCGCGACGGAGTCCCCCGCCGCCGCGCTCGCCGCGCCCGTGTCGTTCTCGATGCTCGCCAACGACGACGCCGCCGACCAGGTGCTCACGCCCGAGAACCTCGCGGGCGCGGCCGGCCGCCTGCACGTCTCGATGGCCTCGCTCAGCCCGGATGCGGCATCCCGACTCTCGGCGCGGGCGGCGGAGGCGGGGGTCGGCTACCTCGCGGCGCCCGTGCTCGGCCGGTTCACCGTCGCCGCGGCGGGCGAGCTCAACATCATCGCCGCGGGTGACCCCGGCGACCTCGATCGGGCGACGCCCTACTTCGACGTGCTCGGCAAGCGCGTGTGGGTCGTGGGCACGGAGCCGCGCATCGCCAACGTCGTGAAGGCCGCCGTCAACTACGACATCATCCACGCGTTCCAGGCGATCGCCGAGTCGGTCGCCCTCGTCGAGGCGAACGGCGTCGAGCCGGGGCTGTTCACCGAGCTGCTCTCGTCGACGCTCTTCCCGGGGCCCGCGTACACCGGCTACGGGGCGATGATCGCGGAGCGCCGCTACACCCCGCCCGGGTTCACGATGGCGCTCGGGTCGAAGGACCTGGGGCTCGCGGAGTCGATCGCCGCGGAGGCCGGGCTCGAGCTGCCGTCGGCGCCCGTGCTGCGACGGATGTTCGACGCCGCCCTCGCCTCCGACGATCTCAGAGACGTCGACTGGTCGGGCGTCGCCGAAGTCACCCGCCGGCAGCGGTTCTGATCCCCGCCCCCGCCGGCCTCGAGCGCTACCGCGTTCGGCGACCGCTGCCGCGAGCCGACGCGCTTTCGGCGAACGCGGTAGCGCTCGTCGAGAGGGCAGCCCCTACGTGAGACGCCACCCGCGGTCGACGTAGAGGGACTCGCCGGAGATGCCCTGGTTGCGCAGGAGGAACTGCACGGCATCCACGATGTCACCCATCGTGGCGAGCTCCCCGCCGGGGGTGCGGGTCGTGTACTGGTCGAGCACGCCCTCGGGCTTCGACGCCCAAAACGGGCTGTCGCCGATGATGCCCGGGTGGATCGCGTTGACCCGCATCGGGGCGAGCTCGAGTGCGAGGGTGCGGGTGAGCCCCTCGACGCCGCCGTTGATGCTCGAGACCGTCGTCGAGCCTGGGTAGGGCGCGTCCTTCGCCCGGCCGCCGAACAGCACGATGCCCGTCTCGCGCGAGGGCTCGAGCCGGTCGAGCAGCGCGTGCACGGTCTCGGCGTAGCCGACGAGCTTGAGCGTCACGAGCCGGCGGGCGCGCGCGATGTCGTAGTCGCGGATGGTGTTGGCGTCGCGTTCGATCGCGGCGAGCACGAGCCCGTGGATGCGGCCGAGGCCGGCGAGCTGCCCGGCGATCGTCTCGGGCTCGGAGATGTCGAGCGCGACGTAGCCGGCATCCGGCCCGAGGCCCTCGGCAATCGCGCGGCAGTTCGCCTCGTCGCGGCCGGTGATGACGACCTTGTCGCCGCGGGCGAGAACGTCCTTCGCGAGCTCGAGCCCGATGCCCGAGGTGCCGCCGACGATGAGGATGGTGCGGGATGACATGGCGCTCCTTCGCGACTGTCGCTGTCGAGTGGGGGTGGGGCGGGGCTACGGGCGCTTCTCGCCGCGGCCCTCGGCCGTGTTGAGGTGGGACTGCGCGTCGCGGGCGGCGAGCAGCGGCCCGTCGAACGTGTAGTAGCGGGTGCCGGCGATGAGGAGCTCCTCGGCGGGGAACTTCGTGATGACCTCGCAGCCGTCCTTCGTGACGACGACCTCCTCCTCGATGCGCGCCGCGCCCCAGCCGTCGGCGGAGGGCCAGTAGGTCTCGAGGGCGAACACCATGCCCTCCTCGAGCACCTCGGGGTGGTCGAGGGAGACGAGGCGGCTGAAGATCGGCTTCTCCCAGATGGAGAGGCCGACGCCGTGGCCGTACTGGAGGGCGAACGCGGCCTCCTCGTCGGCGAACCCGAACTCCTGCGCGGTCGGCCACACGCTCACGATGTCGGCGGTCGTCGCGCCGGGCTTCACGAGGGCGATCGCGTAGTCCATGTACTCGCGGGCACGGGTGTAGGCATCCCGCTGCGCGTTCGACGCGGAGCCGACCGCGAAGGTGCGGTAGTAGCACGTGCGGTAGCCGTTGAAGGAGTGCAGGATGTCGAAGAACGCGGGGTCGCCCGGCCGGATGATGCGGTCGGAGAAGACGTGCGGATGCGGCGAGCAGCGTTCCCCGGAGATCGCGTTGACGCCTTCGACGTACTCGGAGCCGAAGTCGTAGAGGGTCTTCGCGACGAGCCCGACAGCCTCGTTCTCGCGCACCCCCGGCTTGAGGAACCGGTAGAGCTCGTCGTAGGCGGCATCCACCATCGACGCGGCCTGCGTGAGCAGCCGGATCTCGTCGCCCGTCTTGATGCGGCGGGCCTCCATGAACACCTGCTGGCCGTCGACGACGGTGATGCCGGCGCGCTGGAGGGCGAACAGGATGGGCAGCTCGATGACGTCGACGCCGAGCGGCTGACCGGCGAGGCCGAACTTCTCGAGTTCGCGCTTGATCTTGGCGGCGACCTCGTCGGCGACGCCGGAGTCGGGGTGGAACGCGCCGCGCAACGTCGAGATGCCCGCGCGGGCGCCGCCCTCGAGCCGCGGCCGGGTGGTGCCCTCGTGCGGGGCGTTCGGGTCGGCGTCCATCTCGGCGGTCGTCACGTCGAGCCAGGGGTTGTAGAGCTGGTGGTGGCGCGCGGCGGACCCGAAGTCCCACGAGATCGGGTCGCTGGTGCGGGTGAGCAGGGCGAAGCGGATGAGCTTGTCCATCGCCCACGTGCCGATGTGGGTCGCCGTCATGTAGCGGATGTTGGAGAAGTCGAACGCGAGCACGGCGCCGAGTTCGCTGCGGTCGAGTTCGGCCTTGAGCCGGGCGAGCCGCTCGGAGCGCAGGCGGTCGAAGTCGATCCGCGCCTCCCAGTCGACGGCATTGGTGCCCGTGGTTGCGGTGTCCTTCATCGGATCCTCCGGTCGGCGACGACTCTGTGCGACGCGACCCGTGCGTTAAGCAGGGCCGCATATCTGTTTAGCATAGATGAACAGATCGGCACCAGCGCGCCGTACTATCATCGCCAGTGCGGGGTAGGCCGAGGACGATTTCGTCCGAGTGAACGGTGCGAACTCCCCGCAGGGAGGACCCGGCGGCCGTGACAGCGGACATCGGCGCGCGGCTGCGCGAAGCCCGCCTCGAGCGGGGCCTCAGCCTCCGCAGCGTGGCCCAGGCGCTCGGCGTCTCGGCATCCCTCATCTCCCAGGTGGAGACGGGCAAGACGCAGCCGTCGGTCTCAACGCTCTACGCGATCGTGAGCCACCTCGGCGTCTCGATGGACGAACTCCTCGGCACTGGGCCCCGGCAGCCCATCGTGCCCGGCGAGGCGCCGCCGATCTTCGGCCACTCCGGCCCGATCCTCCCCGCCGTGCAGCGCGCGGGCGAGAACCCCGTGCTCGAGATGGAGAACGGCGTGCGCTGGGAGCGCCTCGCGGTGGGCGAGGGCGGCCCCGCCGACGCGCTCCTCGTGACCTACGAGCCCGGCGCGACGAGCTCCGTCGAGAACAAGCTCATGCGCCACTCCGGCATCGAATACGCCTACATCCTCGAGGGCGAGCTCACCCTGCAGCTCGACTTCGACGTGCACGTGCTCGGCCCGGGCGACTCGCTCCAGTTCGACTCGGTGCGCCCGCACCTGTACTCCAACCGCGGCACCGTGCCCGCGCGCGGGCTGTGGTTCGTCGTCGGGCGCCGCCAGCACAACCAGGCGATGCCCGCCCCCGCCGGCGCCGTCGCGACCGAGCGCCCGCACGTCGAGGGCGAGCTCACCTCCGCCGTCGACGTGCTGCAGGCGATGGACCGCCTCGGCTGACCGCCCGCTACGCCCTCCCGTGGCGCGCCGGTCGCGCGTCGGTCGCCCACGGGTCGATGAGCGTCTTGATCTGCCGCGCCGTGCCGTCGACGAGGGGCTGGATGCCGTCGGTCACGAGCGCCTCGAGCGGGATGACCTCCCCCGCGACGTCGCTCCAGTCGGGGCGCGTGCCGAGCAGCCGCACGGCCTCGGGCAGGTCGTCGGCGTAGACGTGCGCGACGGTGCCGACGATCGTGTACTCGCGCATCGTCCACTCCGAGACGAGCACCTCGAGGGGGGCCTTCTGGATGCCGACCGGCACGATCGTCGCGCCCGGCCGGGCCGCCTCGAAGACCGAGTCGATGCCCGGACGGCTGCCGCTCACCTCGAAGAAGACGTCGGCCTCCATTCCGAGCTCCGCGAGCCGGTCGGCGAGCGACGCCTGCCCCGCGACGAGCTTCGCGTGCGCGCCGAGCGTCATCGCGAGGTCGAGCCGTTCCTCGTCGCGGTCGACGACGAGCACGCGCGCCCCGACCGCCGCCGCCGCGACCGTGATGAACGTGCCGATCCCGCCGACGCCGACGATGACGGCATCCTGGCCGGCCTTCAGCCCGCTGCGCCGCACGGTGTGCACGGCGATCGACATCGGCTGCGCGAGCCCGAGGGTGTCCATCGCGAGGCCCGTGTCGCTCACGTCGAGGAGCGTCGACGCGGGCGCCACGACGTAACCCTGCAGCCCCCCGTCGTGCTGCAGCCCGAGCGTCGAGTACGACGTGCACAGGTTGGTGCGGCCCGCGCGGCACATCGTGCACGTGCCGCACGCGATCCCCGCACCGGCGACGACCGAGGCACCGGGCGGGAAACCGGCGACGCCGGGACCGGTGCGCTCGACCGTGCCGGCGAACTCGTGGCCGAGCACCATCGGGGGTCGCGCGAGCACGGGGCCGCGGGCGTACTCGGTCGCGTCGCTGCCGCAGATGCCGCAGACTCCGACGCGCACGAGCACCTCCCCCGGGCCCGGCTCCGGAACCTCGCGCTGCTCGAAGGTGATGTCGTTCGGTCCTCGGTAGACCGAGGCGGGGTACTGCTGGATCACAAGTGGGCGTCCTCCGGTACGGGGAGCTGCGCGGCCATGCGCGACGCGAGCATCCTCCCCAGGTGGTTCTCGTACACCGCCGCGTGCGCGGACGAATCGAGGTAGGCATCCAGGCCCGCCTGATCGGCCACGATCGCGGCGACCGCGTAGTCCGCCCCGCCGGGACGGAGCCGCAGGTTCTCCCCGCACCGGTACGACACGAGTTGCGGCATCCCGCCGGCCATCGCCTCGAGATCGGCGGTGAGCGCCGCGACATCGGCGGCGGTCACCTCCTCCTTCCAGGTGAACGCGGCGAGATGCAGGATCACGACTCGGCCTGCACGTGCGCCGCACCGCGGTCGGTGTAGGTGTACGGGTTCGGGATGGGCTCGTCGCGCTCGATCTCCGGGTGCATGCCGGCGGTCCAGGCCTCGGGTCCGAGCACGCTGCGGACGTGCTCGACGCTCGCGGCGACCTTGTCGGCGATCGGCTTGAGCGGCAGCCCGATGCGCTCGCCCTGGTACTTCACGACCTTGCCGTTGACGACGACGGTGTGGATGTCGGCGGTGCCCGCCTGGTAGACGACGTGCGCCTCCGGATAGACGATCGGCGTCATCGCCGGCGACTCGTCGTTCTTGATGAGCAGCAGGTCGGCCTTCTTGCCGGGCGTGATCGAGCCGAGGTCGTGTTCGCGCCCGATCGACTTCGCGCCGCCGATCGTCGCCATACGCAGCACGTCGCCCGCGGTCAGGCGGTTGGCGACGATCGTCTCGTTCTTGGCGTGCGCCTCCAGGTGGTCGCGCGACCGGTCGGCGGAGAGGGTCGCCCGCATCGCGGAGAAGAAGTCGGCGCTCCACCACACGCTCGTGTCCATCGAGAGCGAGGCGGGGATGCCGTGGCGGCGGATCGTCCACGTCGACGGGTAGCCCTGACCGGCGCTCTGCTCGCTCTCGGTCGCGACCGAGACCGTGCCGCCCGACGCCGCGATCTTCTGGTAGCTGCTCTCGCCGAGGCTCGTCGCGTGTACGTAGGTGACCTTGTCGGTCATGTAGCCGGCATCCCACATCTGGTCGATCGAGGTGTCGGTCGTCGCACCCCACACGCCCGCATGTGTCGTGACCCGCAGGTCGAACTCACGCGCCGTGAGGAAGCCGCCCTCCTCCGGGAACTCGGGGGCACCGGTGACGTCGAACGCGATCTCGAAGTCGATGAGGTCGTGCTTACCGATGTTGTCGGCGAGGAACTTCTTGAAGGCCGGATCGGTCGCCCAGTCGTTCGGGCTGCCCATGTGGTTGCCGTAGGCGAACACGAAGCGGCCCGGGATGTCCTTGAGCGCCTGCAACGCGGCTTCGCCGTGCTCGAGGCTGCGCAGGCCGTGCGACCAGTCGAGCGTCGTCGTGACGCCGGTGTCGACCGACTCGAGCGCCGAGAGGAGGTTGCCCGCGTAGATGTCCTCGGGGCGGAACGCGAACCCGTGCTGGAGGTAATAGAAGACGAAGTACTGGCTGAGCGCCCAGTCGCCGCCGTAGCCGCGGAGGTTGGTCTGCCACATGTGGCGGTGGGTGTCGATGAAGCCGGGCGTGATGATGCCGCCCGTCGCGTCGATCTCGAGCGCGTCGGCCGGCACCTCGAGTCGCGGGCCGACGGCCGTGATGGTGTCTCCCGTGATGAGCACGTCGGCGTTCTCGAGGGTGCCGGGGGTGTCGACCGTGATGACGGTCGCGTTGCGGAAGACGATCGGCCGACCGGAGACGAACTCGTCGGCGCGGGGCTGGGGGTGGGACATGTCTCTCCAGTCGACGTTGAGTGGATGCCGGGTCGCTCGGCGGCGACCGTGTTCAGTGAGGCTATACGTAGCGTGCGCTGGGAACAAGCTTTCCCGCGGTTCTCGCGTCCTTTCGGCGGGGTCGGGGCGGTTTCCGGGCCACACGTTCACCAGACATGAACGATGGGCTAGGCTCCCGCCCGTGACCCAGCGCATCGCCGTCGTCGGAGCCGGAGCCAACGGAGCGGGGGTCGGCGCCGACCTCACGCGCGCCGGACTCGACGTGACCCTCATCGAGCAGTGGCCCGTGCACGTCGAGGCCATGAAGGCCCGCGGCGTGCGCGTCGAGACCGACGACGCCGACCCCGAGATCACCCCCGTGCGCGTGCACCACGTGTGCGAAGTCGCCGAGCTGCGCGACACCTTCGACGTCGCCCTCGTGCTCGTCAAGGCCTACGACACCCGCTGGGCGACCGAGCTCGTGCTCCCCCGGCTCGCCGACGACGGACTCATCGCCGGCGTGCAGAACGGCATGACCGCCGACGACGTCTCCTCCCTCGCGGGTGCCCGCCGCACCCTCGGCGCCGTCATCGAAGTGTCCTCGACGATGTACGAACCCGGCGTCGTGCACCGGCACACCCCGCGCGACCGCTCCTGGTTCGCCGTCGGCAGCCTCGGCCCCGAGACCCGCGGCCGGGAGGAGGAACTCGCCGGCGTGCTCCGTCACGCCGGCACCGTGGCGGTCGTCGACGACATCCGCGCCGCCAAGTGGATGAAACTCGTCAGCAACGCGAGCGTCCTCGTGCCGACGGCGGCACTCGGGATGCCGATGGCCGACGCCCTCGTCGTGCCCGGGATGCGGGAGCTCATGGAACGCGCGGGGCAGGAGGCGCTCGACGTCGGGCGCGCGCTCGGGCATCCGATCCTGCCGATCTTCGGACTCACCGCCGACGACGTCGCCGAGCCGTCGACCGTCGTCACGACCATGCTCGAGACCCTCTACGCCGGTTTCGTCCGGCCCGGCGCCACGACGACGGTGCTCCAGGACTGGACGAAGGGCCGCCGCAGCGAAGCCGGCGACATCAACGGGGTGGTCGTCCGCGCGGGAGCCGCCACCGGCATCCCGACCCCCGTCAACGCCGCCATCCTCGACGTCGCGCGCCGCATCGAGGCGGGCGACCTCACCCCCTCCCCCGACAACCTCCCGCTCCTCGCGACGCTCGCGCGCGACTGACCCGCCGAGGTGGTCCGGGTCCGCGTTTGCGTCCAGGTCCGCGTTCAGAATCGCGGGTGAAGACGCAAAACGCGGAAGTACGCGCCTCCCCGGCTCCCGCCCTAGGCTCGACGCGTGAGCTCCGCCGCCTTGTCGATCACCTCCGCCGTGCCGGACCCGGCGCTGCTCGACCTGCCGTGGAACCTCCCCCTCGAGCTGTGGCCCGAGGAGTACATCGCGGCGCTGCCGAAGGGCATCTCGCGGCACCTCGTGCGCTTCGTGCGGCTCGGCGAGCACGTGCTCGCGGTGAAGGAGACGACGGAGGAGATGGCGTCGCGGGAGTACGACCTCCTGCGCACCCTCAACCGCCTCGACCTCCCGTGCGTCGAGCCCGTCGCGTACATCACCAACCGCACCGCCGCCGACGGGGAGCACCTCGCCCCCGTGCTCGTCACCCGGCACCTGCGGTTCTCGCTCCCCTACCGCGCCGTCTTCTCGCAGTCGCTGCGCCCCGACACCGCGACGCGCCTCGTCGACGCCCTCGCCGTGCTCCTCGCGCGCCTGCACATCGCGGGCTTCTTCTGGGGCGACGTGTCGCTGTCGAACACGCTGTTCCGCCGCGACGCGGGCTCGTTCGCCGCCTACCTCGTGGATGCCGAGACCGGCACCCTGCACGACCGCGCCCTGAGCGACGGGCAGCGCGAGCACGACCTCGAGATCGGACGCGTCAACATCGCGGGCGAGCTCTTCGACCTCCAGTCGGGCAACCGCCTCGACGAGGACGTCGACCCGATCTCGCTCGCCGACCGCATCGTCGCGTCCTACCGGGAACTGTGGACCGAACTCACCGCGTCCGAGTCGTTCCCCGAGAGCGAGCGCTGGCGCATCGCCCGCCGCGTCGAGCGGCTCAACGACCTCGGGTTCGACATCGAGGAGCTCGCGATCAGCCGCGACGAGGACGGCGCGCGCGTGCGCATCCAGCCGAAGGTCGTGGATGCCGGACACCACTCCCGGCGGCTGCTGCGGCTCACGGGCCTCGACGCGGGCGAGAACCAGGCGCGCCGCCTGCTCAACGACCTCGACGCCTACCGCACGACCGGGGGGCGGGCGACCCAGGACGAGGAGGTCGTCGCCCACGAGTGGCTCGCGCGCGTGTTCGAGCCCGTCGTGCGGGCCATCCCGCGCGACCTGCGCGGCAAGCTCGAACCCGCGGAGGTGTTCCACCAGCTGCTGGAGCACCGCTGGTACCGCTCGCAGGAGGAGAAGCGCAACGTGCCGCTCGCCGAGGCGCTGACCTCCTACATCGAGAACGTGCTGCGCCACCGTCGCGACGAGGTGACCGTGGTCGGCCCGCCGACGGGGGCGATCACGACGCAGATCCCGATCGTCGAGAACTGGCGCGACAAGGTCTGATGGCCGCGCCCGACCCGGGTCCGCGCGTCGGCCGGCTCGGTCGCCTCGCGACCGCCTCCGCGCGACACCCGTTCCGCACGCTCGCGGCGTGGCTCGTCGTGCTCGGCATCGCCGTCGCGGTCGCGCTCGTCGGGGTCACCGGCGACGACCTCTTCGACCGGCTCGGCAGCAGCGGCGACTCCTGGTCGAACGGGGAGAGCGCCGAGGCGGACGAGCTGCTCGCGGGCGACGCGCCCGACCGGGTGACGCTCCTCGTGCACGGCCTCGACCCGACATCCGGACGGTTCCGCGACCTCGTCGCGCATCTCGGCGAGCGCCTCGACGAGCTGCCCGGCGTGACGTTCGCCACCCCGTTCGCCCTGCCGCCGCTGCCCGACGGGACCCCGGACCCCCGCGTCGTCGGCCTGTTCTCCGCCGACCGCGAGGGCGTGCTGCTCGTCGCGTCGCTCGATGGGTCGGCGCGCGACGACGACGTGCTGCGCGAGCTCCGGGATGCCGCGGAGGAGATCCGCGCGGCGTTCCCCGGGGCCGTCGCCGAGGTCGGCGGCTCGGCACTCCTCGTCGACTCGATCATCGCGACGAGCGAGAGCGACCTCCAGCGCGGCGAGGCCGTCGCGCTGCCGATCGCGCTCGTCGTGATGCTCGTCGTCTTCGGCGGGTTCCTCGCGGCGGGGATGCCGCTCGTCGGGGCGATCGTCTCGATCCTCGGCGGGCTCGGGGCGCTGTTCGGTTTCACCTACCTGCTCGACGTCAACACGACCGTCGTCAACGTCGTGACCGCGGTCGGCCTGGGCCTCTCGATCGACTACGGCCTGCTCATCGTGTCGCGTTTCCGCGAGGAGTACCGGCTCGCGCCGGACGCGGGCGAGCGGTCGACCGCCCACCGCCTCGCCGCGATCACCCGCACCGCCGAGACCGCGGGTCGCACGGTCGTCTACTCGGGCACGACGTTCGCGATCGCGGCGCTCGGGCTGCTGTGCTTCGAGCCCGACATCGTCAAGGCGATCGGGCTCGGCGCGCTCTCGGTCACCGTCATCTCGATCGCGTCGGCCCTGACCCTGCTGCCCGCCCTCCTCGCGCTGAGCGGCGAGCGCCTCGTGCGTCCGGGGGCCCTCACGGGCCTCCCCGGTGTCGGCCGAATGCTCACGCGTTTCGGCGACGTCGCGCCCGACGAGGGGTTCTTCTCGCGGCTCACGCGGCGCATCCAGAGGCATCCGGCGGTCGTGACCCTCGCGGCGTTCGGGGTGCTGCTCCTGCTCGCGGCGCCCGCGCTGTCGCTGCGCCTCGCCAACACCGCCGTCGACGCGATCCCGCGCTCCTCGGATCAGTACGCGTTCGTCACGACGCTCACCGCGGAGTTCCCGCACGCCGCGACCCCGCGCGTGGCGCTCGTGGCGACGAGCGAGGCCGACGCCCGCGCCTGGGCCGACGAGGTCGCAGGGCTCGAGCACGTCGAGTCGGTCGGCGAGCCGGTGCCGGCGGGCGACGGGTGGCAGGTCGCGGTCGTCGTCGACGAGAGGACGGGCGGCTCCGTCGTGCGCGCGATCCGCGCGGACCCGCCCGCGTTCGAGCACTGGGTGACGGGGGCGGATGCCCGCACGGTCGACTTCTCGGAGTCCCTCGCGAGCGGCATCCCGTGGGCGGTGCTCGTCATCGGCCTCGGCACCGTGCTGCTGCTGTTCCTCATGACGGGGTCGCTCGTCATCCCGCTCAAGGCGCTCGTCGCGAGCGCGCTCTCACTCGGCGCCTCGATCGGGCTCCTCGTCTGGGGCTTCCAGGACGGCGCGTTCGCGGGGCTCATGGGCTTCGACCCCGACACGGTCTCCGGCGTCGACACCCTCGTCGTGCTGCTGACCTTCGTCTTCGGCTTCGGCCTCGCGATGGACTACGAGATGTTCATCCTGTCGCGCGTGAAGGAGCGGCGCGACGCGGGGGCGTCCGACACGGAGGCGATCGCGCTCGGGCTCCAGCAGTCAGGGCGCATCATCACGTCGGCGGCGCTCATCATCATCGTCGTGTTCGCGGGCTTCGCCACCGGCGACCTCATGATCATCAAGCAGCTCGGCGTCGCGCTCGCGTTCGCGGTGCTGCTCGACGCGACGATCGTGCGCTGCCTCCTGGTGCCCGCGTTCATGACGTGGCAGCGCCGCATCCTGTGGTGGGCGCCGCGCTGGATGACGCGCGTGCACGCGCGATTCGGGCTGCGCGACTGACCGTCGTTCACTCCGAATGAACTTTCTGCCCCCTGATTCGGCTAGGGTGAGTCCACGCCGGGGGCATCGTTCGCTGCACCTTCACACCGGCGGCCAGATCGGTCGATGAGGACGGAGCGGGCGTGGCGACGCACATCGGGGCACGACTGCGAGCCGCCCGACTCGCGCAGGGGCTGAGCCTCCGGGGGGTCGCCGAGGCCGTCGGCGTCTCGGCGTCGCTCGTCTCGCAGGTCGAGACCGGCAAGACGCAGCCCTCCGTGTCGACGCTCTACGCGATGGTGAGCCACCTCGGCATCTCGATGGACGACCTCCTCGAGGCCGGCGACCCGCCCCCGCGGCGACGCGCCCCCCGGTCCGAACCGGAACCGGCATCCACCGGCCTCGCCGAGCCGCACGACCCGCACTTCGGGCACGACGGGCGCAACCCGGTGCTCGAGATGGAGAACGGCGTGCGCTGGGAGCGGCTCGCGTCGGGCGACGACGGTCCCGCCGACGCGCTCCTCGTGACCTACGAGCCCGGCGGCTCGAGCTCGATCGAGGGGCGGCTCATGCGCCACTCCGGCATCGAGTACGCCTACCTGCTCGAGGGCGAGCTCACCCTGCAGCTCGAGTTCGAGACCTTCGTGCTGCGCGCGGGCGACTCGCTGCAGTTCGACTCGGTGCGCCCGCACCTGTACGCCAACCACGGCCCCGTGCCGGCGCGCGGCGTGTGGTTCGTCGTCGGGCGTCGCCGACCCGGGGATGCCCCGGTGTCGCGGGCGAGCGGCCCCTAGTCGCCCGCGCTCAGCACGTGCTCGCGGGCGCCGGTCGGCCCGCGAAGCGGTCGTCGGTCCACGCCAGCAGCTCCGCCGAGTACGGGGAGTCGTCGGCGACGACGCCGAGGTGGTCGCGACCCGGGTACTCGCGGTAGACGAGCTCCTGCCCCGCGGCGCAGCGGTCCCGCACGTACTTCTCCTGCACCGTCGGCAGGATGAGCGGGTCGGCGGCGCCCTGCGCGATGAAGAGCGGCGCGTCGATCGGGAGCGTCGGCACGTTCTCGTCGAGCCGGTCGCCGAGCGGCCCCGTCGCCGGGTCGACGCGGTACATCTCGCCGTGCATCGTGAGCGCCGTGAGGAGCGACACCATGGTGTCCGCGTTCGGCAGGCAGCGCTTCGACGCCGCGTCGTAGATCGCGTACATTCGCGGGTCGACGTAGTCCGACGCCCGCACGTCGTCGTAGGTCTCGGAGTAGGCGCGCACCGCGTAGGGCCCGAGCAGCTGTCCGATGAGCGACTCGCCGAGCGACGCGATGAGCCCCTTCACGTCGGCGGCGGGCGCCGCGGCGGTCACGCCGAGCAGCTCGATCTCGGGCGCGTAGCGCGGCGCGAGTCCCCCGGTCCAGAGTGCCGCCTGGCCGCCCTGCGAGTGCCCCCAGACGACGGTCCGCCACGACAGGTCGAGCTCGGCCAGCTCGTGGGCGGCGCGTACGGCATCCAGCGACGACCGTCCCTCCGCCTCGCCGACGAGGTAGCCCTGCGGACCGGCGGTGCCCATTCCGGGGTAGTCGGGCCCGACGAGCACGCGACCCTCGGCGAGCTGCTGCCGCAGCGCCGCGGCGGGCTCGACGATCGGCAGCGGCTCCGGCAGCACGGTCGGCGCGCACGTGCGGTCGGCGCCCTGCGTGCCGTGGGTCCACAGCACGACGTCGAGGGGATCGGGCCCCGCGTGCTCGGGCGCCATGACGAAGGCAGAGCCGACCGTCGGGTCGCCGTGCGCATCCGTCGTCGTGTAGAGGATGAGCCAGCCGCGCGCCCCGTCGGGCACCGCCTGCGTGGAGGGCTCGCTCCGGATGAGGCGCCCGGGCTCGGCGGGCACCGACGACGGGGTGTCGTAGAACGCCGACGGCTGCGGCACCGAGCGGTGCAGGTAGACGCTGCCGGCGAGCGCGACGAGGGCGACGACGAGCAGGAGGGCGCGGGCGACGAGGCGGATGCCGCGCCCGGCCCGCCCGGGCTCGTGCTCGGCGGGCGGGGTGGCGCGGTGGCGGATCGCGCGGACGATCACGGCGACGCCGAAGCCGATGAGCCGCAGCGCGAACACGACGGCGATGAGCAGGAGCGAGACGTCGGGCCAGACGATCGCGAGCACGCCGAAGATGACGAGCGCGAGGCCGAGGAGCGCGGCTCCGACGCAGTCGCGACGCGGTCCGGTGAACGCGAGCACGAGATCGGCGACCCCGTCGAGCACGAGCACGATGCCGACGACGATCGCGAGCCCGGCGATCGAGATCGACGGCCAGGCGACGACGAGGACCGCGCCGACGAGTTCGACGACGCCCGCGGCGATCGCGAGCGCGGGCCGCGACGAGGCCGCGGCTCCCGCGAGCCGGGCGATCGCGTCGACGGCGATCCCGACGGCGAGCACCACGATGAGCACCGTGAGCGACGCGAACGGCCGCAGCAGCACGAGCGCCCCGACCACGATCGGCACGACGCCGAGCGCGATCCGCACCCCCCAGGGCAGACCCCGCAACCGCGCCGCCTGACGCTCCAGAAAAGACGTCACCCCCGCGACAGCCATGCCGCCACCCTAGCGGGGCGGGAGGGTCAGCCGGTGGCGCGCTTGCGGGCGACCTCGTAGAGCGCGACCGACACGGCGATGCCCGCGTTGAGCGACTCCGTCGACGACTCGATCGGGATGCTCACGACGGCGTCGCACGTCTCGGTGACGAGTCGCGAGAGGCCCTTTCCCTCGCTGCCGACGACGAGCACGACGGGCTCGGTCGCGAGCGCGAGGTCGGGCAGCGACACCTCGCCCCCGCCGTCGAGGCCGAGCACGAAGAGTCCGCGCGCCTTGAGCTCCTTGAGCGTCGTCGTCAGGTTGCCCGCCATCGCGACGGGGACGCGTGCGGCGGCGCCGGCCGACGTCTTCCAGGCGGATGCCGTCATCCCGACACTGCGCCGCTGCGGCACGATCGCACCCTGACCGCCGAACGCGGCGATGGAGCGCACGATCGCGCCGAGGTTGCGGGGGTCGGTGATGCCGTCGAGCGCGACGAGCAGCGGCGTCTCGCCCCGCTCGAGGATCTCGTCGAGCAGCTCGAGTGGGTGCGCGTACTCGTAGGCGGGCACCTTGAGCGCGATGCCCTGGTGCACGGCGTCGGGACCCGACATGCGATCGAGCTCGGGACGCATGACCTCGACGATCGGGATGCCGCGCTTCGTGACGAGCGAGATCGCCTCCTTGACGCGGTCGTCCATCTCGAGGCGCGCCGCGAGGTAGAGCGTCGACGCGGGGATCTTCGCCCGCAGCGCCTCGACGACCGAGTTGCGACCGGTGACGAGCTCGGCGTCGCCGTCCTTCTTCGGGGCGCGGGTGCGCGGCGCGGGCTTCGCGCCGCCGCCGTGCTTCGCGCGCGCCGCCTCGAGGCGCTCCTGCGCGGCCTTGCGCTTGCCGGCGACGTGCCAGCTGCGGTCGGTCGCCTTTGGCGTGGGCCCCTTGCCCTCGAGCGCCTTGCGCCCGTGGCCGCCCGTGCCGACGGTGGGGCCCTTCTTCTTGCCCTTGGAGGCGCCGGGACGTCCAGGCTTTGCCATCAGATGCTCCACTTCGGTCCGGTCGGGGTGTCCTCGAGGGTCACCCCGGCGGCGGCGAGGGCGTCACGCACCCGGTCGGCCGCCGCGAAGTCCTTCGTCGAGCGCGCGGTCTCGCGCTCGGTCAGCAGGTGCTCGACGAGGGCGCCGAGCACGGCATCCGCTCCCCCGCCCTCGGCCGAGTGCGCCCACTCGGGGGCGGCCGGGTCGAGCCCGAGCACGCCGAGCATCGCGATCGCCTCGGCCCGCAGTCGCGCCGCCCGGGCCACGTCGCCCGCGTCGAGCGCCGCGTTGCCCTGCCGCACCGTCTCGTGCAGCACGCCGAGCGCCTGCGGCACGCCGAGGTCGTCGTCCATCGCCGCGGCGAACGCGTCGGGCACCGCGACGGCGCCGGTCTGCTCGACCTCGGGCGTCGCCGAGACCGCCGCCGCGGCGCGGTCGAGGAAGCCCTCGATCCGGGTGAACGCGGCCTCCGCCTCGACGAGCGAGCCCGCGTGGTAGTCGATCGTCGAGCGGTAGTGCGCCGAGCCGAGGTAGTAGCGCACGACGATCGGGCGCGCGAGGCTCAAGAAGTCGGCGGCGTAGATCGAGTTGCCGAGCGACTTCGACATCTTCTGACCCTCGACGACGACGAGCCCGTTGTGCACCCAGTGCGTCGCGAACGCGTCGCCCGCGGCGGTCGACTGGGCGAGCTCGTTCTCGTGGTGCGGGAAGCGCAGGTCGAGTCCGCCGCCGTGGATGTCGAAGGCCGGCCCGAGGTAGCGGCGCGACATCGCGGAGCACTCGATGTGCCATCCCGGACGTCCCGCTCCCCACGGCGAGGCCCACGACGCCGACTCCGGCTCGTCGGCCTTGGCGCCCTTCCAGAGGGCGAAGTCGCGCGGGTCGCGCTTGCCGCGCGTCTCGGCATCCGCCGATGCCGCCATGTCGTCGGGGCGCTGGTTGGTGAGCTCGCCGTAGGACGGCCACGTCGACACCGCGAAGAACACGTCGCCCGTGCCGTCGTCGGCGACGTAGGCGTGGCCCTTCTCGATGAGGGTCTGGATGAGCTCCTGCATGCCCGGGATGCTCGCCGTCGCGCGCGGCTCGTAGGTGGGCGGCAGGATGCCGAGAGCGGTGTAGCCGCGCGTGAACTCGAGCTCGACCCGGTAGGCGACCGCCCACCACGGCTCGCGCTCGGAGGCGTTGGCGAGCACCTTGTCGTCGATGTCGGTGACGTTGCGCACGAACGTGACGTCGAACCCGCGGTAGGTGAGCCAGCGGCGCCACAGGTCGTAGGCGAGGGCGCTGCGCAGGTGGCCGATGTGCGGGCTCGACTGCACCGTGGGGCCGCAGACGTACATGCCGACCTGGCCCGCGACGCGCGGGACGAAGTCGACGAGGGCCTGCGCCTTCGAGTCGTACAGCCGGATGCTCACCGCCCGAGTTTAGCCGGGCCCCTACGCTGGACGACGTGCCCGACCTCGACTTCCGCGTCGACGACCTCTCCGGCGACGCCACCCGCGCCCTCGTCGCCCACCACCTGCTCGGGATGCACGCGTCGACACCGCCCGAGAGCGTGTTCGCGCTCGGCGTCGACGGGCTGCGTGACCCCGCGGTGACGTTCTGGTCGGGCTGGGACGGCGACGATCTCGTCGTCATCGGCGCGCTCAAGCAGCTCGACCCCGAGAACGCCGAGCTCAAGTCGATGCGCGTCGCCGACGGCCGCCTCGGCACCGGGGCCGGCCGCGCCATCCTGCGACACATCGTCGACGCGGCCCGCGCCCGCGGCATCCGCACCCTGTGGCTCGAGACGGGCACGCCCGACGACTTCGTCCCTGCGCGCCGCCTCTACGCGAGCGAGGGCTTCGTCGAGTGCGGCCCCTTCGGCGACTACCCCGAGAGCCCCTACTCCGTCTTCATGACGCGCACGCTCTGAGGCCCCTCCCGGGAGCTCAGGATGCGGAGAGCAGCGCGGTCGCGATCGCCGCGACGCCCTCCGCGCGGCCGGTGAACCCGAGTCCGTCGGTCGTCGTCGCGCCGAGCGTGACGGGGGCGCCGACGAGCACCGAGAGGTGCGACTCGACCTCGCTGCGCCGCGGCGCGATCTTCGGCCGCGCGGCGATCACCTGCACGCTCACGTTGACGACCGTGAAGCCCGCGCCGCCGACGAGGGCGAGGGTCTCGCGCACGAACACCTCGCTCGCGGCGTCCGCGAAGCGCGGGTCGGAGGTGCCGAAGCGGCTTCCGAGGTCGCCGAGCCCCGCCGCCCCGAGCAGCGCGTCGCAGACGGCGTGCAGCACGGCGTCCCCGTCGCTGTGCCCGGAGAGCCCGGGCTCCCCCGACCAGTAGAGCCCGCCGAGCCAGAGCGGCGACTCCTCGTCGTAGGCGTGCACGTCGACGCCGATGCCGGTGCGCAGTCCGCCCGGATGCGCGCCGAGCACGTTCTCGGCGCGGCGCAGGTCCCACGGGGTCGTGATCTTGAACGCGCGGGCCTCGCCCTCGACGGTCGTCACGGTGCCGCCGTGCGCCGCGAAGACCGACGCGTCGTCGGTGTACTCCTGCGTCGCGGCGGCGTACGCGGCGTCGAGCGCGGCGCGCGGGAAGCCCTGCGGCGTCTGCACGTGCACGAGGTCGCGGCGGTCGACGGTGTCGAGCACGACCTCGTCGACGACGCGCTTCATCGTGTCGGCGACGGGCAGGGCCGGGATGACGCCGCCTCCCGTCGCGCGCACGGCCCGCGCGACGCGGTCGAACTGGTCGCTCGGGGTGAGGGCGCGCGCGGCGTCGTGCACGAGCACGACGGCGACGTCGGGGCCGAGGGCGGCGAGCCCCGCCGCGACGGACGCCTGCCGCGAGTCGCCGCCGGCCACGACGGTGACCGAGGCGGCGACCGGTCCGGCGACGCGACGCGCGATCGTGCGGGCGTCGCCGAGACGCGACTCGGGCGCGACGACGACGACCTGGGCGGGCTCGGTGGAGTCGAGCACCCCGCCGAGCGCGTGCTCGAGGATCGGGATGCCGCGCAATTCGACGAACGCCTTCGGCTCACCGTGGCCGAGCCGCGTGCCGCTGCCGGCAGCGACGACGACGATCCCGAGGGCGGGCACGATCGGCGGCTCGCCGACTAGGAGGCGAGGACCTCGTCGAGGACGGTCGAGGCCTTCTCCTCGTCGGTCTTCTCGGCGAGCGCGAGCTCCGAGATGAGGATCTGGCGGGCCTTCGCGAGCATCCGCTTCTCACCGGCGGAGAGACCGCGGTCCTGGTCGCGGCGCCACAGGTCGCGCACGACCTCGGAGACCTTGATGACGTCGCCCGAGGCGAGCTTCTCGAGGTTCGCCTTGTAGCGACGGCTCCAGTTGGTGGGCTCCTCGGTGAACGGGGCGCGCAGCACCTCGAACACGCGATCGAGACCCTCCTTGCCGATCACATCGCGCACGCCGACCAGGTCGACGTTGTCAGCCGGCACCTCGATGGTCAGATCGCCCTGGGTGACATTGAGCTTGAGGTACAGCTTCTCTTCACCCCGGATCACGCGGTTCTTGACCTCGATGATGGTGGCGGCGCCATGGTGGGGGTAAACGACGGTTTCGCCGACCTCGAAGAGCATGGAGTTGTTCCTTCCGCAGACCCATGATTCTACCACGGGAGGCCCGACGGGTCAGGGGCGCGCGTGCTCGACCGCTCCCGACCGCCGGTAGGCTGGGGGGGTGCTCTCGTCCATCCGACCGGAAGGCTCCTCGTGAAGCTTCGCCCCGGGGCATCCCTCGTCGCCGCCGTCGCGCTCGTCGGCGCCCTCACCGGCTGCAGCCTGTTCGCGGTGCACCAGACGCTGCACCCCTACGACGCGAGCGACGGCGTGAGCGTCACCGTCGGCGACGTGCGCCTGCTCAACGTGCTCGTCTTCACCGAGGACGGCGAGGACGGCAACCTCACCGCCGCCGCCGTCAACTCCGGCGACGAGGACGTCGACCTCGTGCTCCAGTACGAGTCCGACGGCGAGAAGGTCGACGTCGAGGTCGAGGTGCCCGCGCGCTCGACGGTCCGCCTCGGCATGGGCGACGACGGCCAGCTCTTCCTCCCCGGTATCGAGACCCCGGCGGGCGCCCTGCTCAAGGTCTACGTGCAGTACGGGTCGACGCCCGGCAAGCAGATCGAGGTGCCCGTGCTCGACACGCGCCTCGAGGAGTACGACGGCCTCCTGCCGACCCCGATGCCCACGCCGACCGAGTCGGCGACGCCCGAGCCCACCGAGACGCCCGCGCCGTAGTCTCGGCTTGCGCCCGCGGCGCTACTCGACCACCGAGGGCTACGGCTCGAAGCGGTAGCCGAGGCCGCGCACGGTCACGAGCGACGTCGGGTTCGACGGGTCGGTCTCGATCTTCGAGCGGATGCGCTTGATGTGCACGTCGAGCGTCTTGGTGTCGCCGAAGTAGTCCGAGCCCCACACGCGGTCGATGAGCTGGCCGCGCGTGAGCACGCGCCCGGCGTTGCGCAGCAGCAGCTCGAGCAGTTCGAACTCCTTGAGCGGCATCGCGACCTCCTCGCCGCGCACCGCGACGGAGTGCCGCTCGGTGTCCATGCGCACGTCGCCCGCCTCGACGATGCCGGGGTCGTCGTCGGGCGTCTCCACCCGGCGACGCAGCACCGCCCGGATGCGCGCGAGCAGTTCGCGCGACGAGTAGGGCTTCGTGACGTAGTCGTCGGCGCCGAGCTCGAGTCCGACGACGATGTCGACCTCGCTGTCCTTCGCGGTGAGCATGATGATCGGCACGCTCGACCGGGTGCGCAGCTCACGGCACACCTCCGTGCCCGAGAGCCCCGGCAGCATGAGGTCGAGCAGCACGAGGTCGGCGCCGGAGCGGTCGAAGACGGCGAGCGCCGTGCGTCCGTCGGCGGCGACCCCGGTCTCGTAGCCCTCCCGCCGCAGCAGGAACTCGAGGGGCTCCGAGAGCGAGAGCTCGTCTTCGACGATCAGGATGCGGGTCACGGGGTGGCTCCGAGGGTCGGGGCGGGCTGGAATCGGGTGCCGCCGGGGCCGCGCACGGCCTCCGGGAGGCGGATGGTGAAGGTCGACCCGTTGCCGGGGTGCGACCACACGCGCACGTCGCCGCCGTGGTTCTGCACGATGTGCTTCACGATGCTCAGGCCGAGGCCGGTGCCTCCGGTGTTGCGGCTGCGCGCGGCATCCACCCGGAAGAAGCGTTCGAACACCCGCTCCCGCTCCGACTCGGGGATGCCGACGCCCTGATCGGTCACGGAGATCTCGATGACGCCGTCCGCGTGGGTCACGCCGACGCCGACGCGGGAGTGGTCGGGCGAGTACTGGATGGCGTTGGTCACGAGGTTGTGCACGGCCGTGACGAGGAGCGTCTCGTCGCCGAACACCTCCGCCCCGGCGTCCCCGCCGGAGACGAGCGCGATGCCGTGCTTCTCGGCGGCGACGCGATTGCGGTCGAGCGCCTGCGCGACGACGTCGTCGACGTCGACGACCGCGGCATCCCGCAGCGCGTCGCCGGCCTGCAGGCGGCTGAGCTCGATGATCTCCTGCGTGATGTGCGCGAGCCGGTCGGCCTCGATCGTGAGGCGCTTCGCGAAGCGCGTGACCTCGGCCGGTTCGTCGGCGGCCGACTGGAGCGCCTCGGCGAGCAGCCCGACCGCACCGATCGGGGTCTTGAGCTCGTGGCTCACGTTCGCCACGAAGTCGCGCCGCACCTCGTCGAGCCGGTGCGCCTCGGTGCGGTCCTCGGCGAGGAGCAGCACGAACCGCGTGCCGAGCCGCGCGACGCGCACCCTCAGCAGGATGCCGGCCTCGCCGAACGGGCCCCGGGCGAGCCGGAGTTCACGCGCGATCGGCTCGCCCTCCCGGCGCACCTGGTCGACGAGCTCGACGAGCTCGGGGTGCACGAGCGACCCGTTCCAGACCAGGCCGAGCGCGACGGCGGCCGTCGACGCCGAGAGCACGTTGTTCGACCCGTCGAGCACGACGCCCGCCGAGTCGAGCGACTCGATGACCTCGTCGGCGCCTTCCGGCACGACGGCCGTGACGACGGCGACGGCCTGCTGCCCGCGTCGATGGGCCGCGACGATCGCGGCGGCGGACCCGGCCCCGAGCAGGAAGCCGAACGCGATCGCGACCGGCACGAGCCAGGCCTGGTCCATGCGACTA
>Ga0065721_10004689_pt1 | contig 26614 bp, 17 predicted proteins | sample Mesricmetagenome_FD_59108 | JGI IMG/M metagenome (GOLD analysis project Ga0065721, IMG submission 59108) | Mesophilic microbial community from rice straw/compost enrichment Sample: eDNA_1 v2 (version 2) | ecosystem: Engineered > Solid waste > Grass > Composting > Bioreactor | place: USA: Davis... | reverse complement strand
CGCGCCGGCGGCGGTGACGGTGATCGTCCGCGTGTAGGTGCCGGGAGCCAACGAGCCGGCGTTCACGTTGGCCGTGACCGTCCGAGCACCCGTGCCGGAGGTGGGGGAGACCGTCAGCCACGCGGGGCCGGTTCCGCCGATGCTGGTGGCCCAGTTGAGAGTGCCTTCGGTGCTGTTGGAGATGGCGAACGTCTGCGCGGCGGGGTTCTGGCCCTGGGTGGTGACGAAGTCCAGAGTGCTCTTATCGATTGCCAGAGTCGGTTGGATGTTGCGCTGGACGCGGACCCATTGGATGTCGGCGGGTGGGAAGCCGCTGGGTGATGCGGTGACGATGAGTCCGAGGCGGGGGTTGGTCAGGGCGCGGTTTTGGGTGCCGACGGTGTTCCAGGTGGTGCCGTCGGTGGAGTAGGCGGCGGTGATGGTGGTGCCGTTGGTGCGTTCCAGGCGCAGGTAGAAGTCGGTGGCGGTGGTGGCGGCGGCGTGGGTGACGGCCGCGTCGCCGTTGTGCTCGTTGACGAGGGAGACGTTTTGGCCGTTGACGTAGGCGCGTGTGATCTGGACGTAGTTGTCGTCGTCTTGGTAGATGACGAGGCCGGCCTGTTGGGTGTTCTGAGTCGGCGCGAAGCGGATCTTGGCGGTCGCGCTGGTCCAGTTGGTGGGCAGGTCGCGGAAGATGCTGTTGCGCGTGTTGTTGGCGCCGGCCCAGAGGTCGCCGATGTCGGCGGGGATCCGGAGGGCGCCGTTGTGGTTGTAGGCGACGGTCGCGCCGGTGGTGGTCTCGGTGTTGCGCGCGGTGCCGTTGGCGGTGCGGGCGAGGTAGTCCCAGCCGGCGTTCAAGAACGCGGTGCGGTTGGCGTAGTCGAACTGGTAGTGGGTGGTGCCGGCGGGCAGCACGGTCAGGTTGACCGTGATCGTCTGCGGGCTGTTGGACGCGCCGGCGGCGGTGACGGTGATCGTCCGCGTGTAGGTGCCGGGAGCCAACGAGCCGGCGTTCACGTTGGCCGTGACCGTCCGAGCACCGAGGCCGATGGAGGGGGAGACCGACAGCCACGCTGGGCCAGTCCCACCCACAGACGCACTCCAGAGCAGCGACCCGCCGCCGCCGTTGGAGATGGTGAACGTCTGCGGGCTCGGCGAAACGCCCTGCGTGGTCATGAAGTTCAGCGTCCGGGGCGACGCCTCGAGATAGGGCGGGGCAATCTGCGAGATGTTGATCTGCGCGGTCTGCGGGTTCGTGCCGACCGACGTGGAGAAGAACAGGGTCTTGGTCGTACCGCTTCGGCGGACCTCGAACGGCACCGACTGGCCTCCGACCGTCACCCCGGAGATGCTGGGCGCCGAGCTGACATCGACCTTGAAGGTCACCTTGTCGGTCGCCTTGATGGCGCTCTCAAACCCGCGGCGGGGCGTCGGGGCGATCGCGAGGCGCGAGAGGTTGAATCGGATGTAGTTCGAAGTCTGCGTGACGTTGTTGATAACCGTGCGGTCCCGCAGAGCGATGTACTTGATGATCGTGCCGATGGGGGCCGTCCACACGTCCTTGGTCTTCGAGTACGCGATCGCGCCGTCATCGTTGGTGAACTCGTGCAGAACCAGATTGGCCCACTTGCCCGTGGACTCGGCGTCATCGACGATCGTCTTCAAATCACCGGGGGGGAAGGGCTCATGCTCGTGAGAATTGAAGCTCTTCACGTTCATGAAGTCCGACGGCGTCGTGTCCTCGAGTTGATTGATGTTGTAACCACGGGCGCTGAGGAAATACTCCGATGCAATCATCAGCGAGGCTGGCGTGGTGAACCCGCACGGCCAGACGAGCGTGACGATGTCGTCCTCGGTCAACGGAGTTCCGGCGTCCAAGCCGGCGATGTTGTCTTCGATCTCCGATCGCATGGTCGGCTCGTCGACCGCGTTGCAGTAGTGGCTGACAAGGTGGGCGCCCAACTCCATGCCCGCCTGATGCATCGCGAGGTAGTCGGGAGGCGGAACGGTGCCGTTCATGACGAACGTGCCCGCCAGACCATTGGCCGCGAGCTCGGCGAATCCGGACGAGGCCCCGTCGTCAGTCGAAACGCTGAACGCTCCGCGACGGCCGTCCTTCCAGGTCGAGACGGAGACAGGAGAGGCCGGGTTGACAACCAGCCGCACGTCCACCTGCTGCACGCCCTGGTAGGCCTCAGGCGCGCTCACCGTGATCGTGCCTTGATAGACGCCAGCGGCGAGGCCCGCGGTGTTGACCGTCGTCTCGATGCTGGCGGGCGTCGTGCCGGTGGTCGCGTTGAGTTGCAGCCAGGAGGCGTTGGCGCTTGCCGTCCAGGCGACCGGCTCGCCGTACTGGGAGACGAGACTGACCTTCTGGATCGTGGTCAGCGTTTGCCCAACGGTGGCATTGAACACCAACTGCCCGGGAGCGTTGCCGCTGCTCGGGCGGACGCGAAGCACGTCCACCCACGGCCACGGCTCGTCCGCGGTCTCGATGTCCACGGCGGCGAAATCCGCCTCGGGATACCCCCCGGGAGATGCTCCGACGACCAGGCCGAGTCGCGGGGTCGTGAAGCGCTTCTCGGTGCTGCCGAGAGAGGTCCACGTCTCGCCGTCGGTCGAGTACGACGCCTCGACAGGTGCGAACGGACCGGTCCTGCGCAGCCGCAGAGTCAAGTTGGTCGTCGCGCTTTCGGCGACGTCGCGCAGGTTGTGGCCGACGCCTGCGTCCTCGCGCGCGAATACGACTCGCTGGCCGTTGTCGTGCGTCCGCATGATCTGGACGTAGTTGTCGTCGTCCTGGTAGACGACGAGGCCGGCCTGCTGGTAGTTCTGCGTCGGCGCAAAGGACAGGCGGACCGTGGCGCTCGTCCAGTTCGACGGCAGGGTGCGGAACAGGCTGTTGCGGGTGTCGTTGAGGCTCTCCCAGAGGTCGCCCTGATCGGCGGCGATCCGGAGGACTCCCGGATGCGCGGCTTGGTCGTACGAGACGCCCTGGCCGGACACGGACTCCGTGTTTCGTGGGGATCCTGAAGCTGTGCTCCCGATGAAGCTCCACCCATCGGCCAGCAGGCTTGCCCGATCTGGATAGGTAAACGCAATATGCTGAGCACCCGTGGTCTCGGCGAAGGCCGATGCAGCGGCCCCGAGAACAAACGCGTTTGTAGTCGCGGCGCGGGCGGGGGCCGCAAATGCTCCAAGGGCGAGGATCAATGCCGTCGCGATCAGCGAAAGCACCGCCGTCCGAGTCCGTGGTGACGCGGGAACGAAGCTCGTCATTTGCGCTCCTGGGGCTGAGTGGCTATAAGCCATCGTTTGGCGGTCGCCGCCGTTGTGGGTGGGCTGGAAGCTCGGACTGGGATCGGGCACTACGTGCGGCCGCAGGCCCGCCCGGTCAGCGTTTGCTCCCCCCGGTGAAGATCCGAGAAGGTGCATCGCGGGAACGTCTGCAGCTAGCCGAGTGCACGTCATCACTCGAACAACGGGGCGAGGCTACACAAACTTTTGCGCGCGGATCCGGTGCGTCTTTTGCGCGCGGATCCGGTGCGTCGGCGCTTGCGATAATCGAGTCCGGTTCGGAAGCATTGACGTCGTTGAACCGTTGGTCGCTAGATGAGCCAGTCCATCGACCTCGACGCGGGGGCACACGGCGTCGCCGCTCAGAGACGGCAGCGGCTGCGGCCCAAGCCTTTGGCTGCCGGCGATCGCCCGACGGTGTCCGTCGTCATCCCGTGCTTCAACTACGCGCGCTTCTTGCCGGACGCCATCGGCAGCGCTCTCACGCAGGAGCGTGTGACGGTCGATGTTGTCGTCGTCGACGACTGCTCAACGGACGACAGCCTCGCAGTTGCGCGTGCGATCGCGGCGCAAGAGCCAGCGGTGACCGTCGTGGCCCACGAACGCAACCAAGGGCCCGTCGTGACGTTCAACGACGGTCTCCAGCACGTGACCGGCGAGTTTGTGGTCCGCCTCGATGCCGATGACATGTTGACTCCGGGGTCCTTGGCCCGGGCGACGGCGCTCGCCCGACAGCACCCGAACGTTGGACTGGTCTATGGTCACCCGTGCCAGTTCACAGGCGAGCCGCCTGAACCCAGGCGCCGCACACGTTCGTGGACCGTCTGGCCGGGCCGTCACTGGCTCGCGGATGCTTGTCGCACCGGCTTGAATGTCATCGCCTCTCCCGAGGTTCTGATGCGCACGGCGCTGGTCGAGCAAGTTGGCGGACAACAGCCGCTGGCGCACACGCATGACATGGAGATGTGGCTACGCATGGCTGCCTTCGCCGACGTTGGGCGCGTCAACGGCCCGGACCAGGCCTGGCACCGTGAGCACGCGGGCAGCCTTTCTGCGCGCAGCGTGGACAAGCTGATGGACCTTCGAGAACGTCAGGCTGCATTCGATCTGCTGTTCGCGGGAGCCGCTGGAGCGATTCCGGAGGCTGAGCAATTGCACCAGCTCGCTCGCCGCGCCATCGCTCGTTCGGCGCTCGACATGGCGTGTTACCTCTACGACCGCGCGAAGGTCGACGAAGAGCAAGTCGCTGCGCTGGTCGAGATCGCACGCGAGGCTGCACCGGCCGACACTCTGGCCAAGGACTGGCGGCGGCTGCAGCGGCGCATGATCCTCGGCCCCGACCGCGTGCAGCGGCGGCCTTGGTCCGTCGCTTCGGTAATCCGCGGCCGCGTCCAGCACGCCGTCAATGTGCGCCTATGGAGTCGCACCGGCATCTACGGCCGGTCACTCGGGGCGCGCAGCCTCCGCAACGGCTGACGCTGATGTCGACCATGAGCACGGCTGGCCCGGGGGAGGCACGTGAGCGCGTGACGAGTGAGGAGGCCGACGCCGCGTCTGCCTCCTCCAAGGTCGAGGCGTTGAAGTCCACGTCGATCATCGGCGGGGCAACGGCGATCACGATGGTGGTCCGGATGGTACGGACCAAGGTCCTCGCCGTCTGGCTGGGGCCAGCCGGCGTCGGGCTCGAGGCCATGTTTGATGCCGTAGTCGTTCTGGTGCGAACGCTGTTCGATCTTGGTGTCAGCAGCTCTGGCGTCCGGCAGATCGCGGCAGCCTCGGCGTCCGGGGATCCGCGACGAATCGCGATAACGGTCTTCACGCTGCGCCGCGTATGCGTCGCGCTCGGCATCGTGGGTGCGCTCGCGCTGTTCCTCGGGCGGGATATCGCCAGCCAAGCAGCGTTCGGCGACACGCGTCACGCCGGTGCGATCGGCTGGATCTCAGTCATCCTGTTCATCAGCGGGGTCTCCGCCGGACAGGGTGCGTTGCTGGCCGGCATGCGAAGGATCGGCGACCTAGCCCGAATGAACATCATCGGCACGGTCGTCGGTGCACTGGTGAGCATCCCGATCGTCTTCATCTGGGGACAGGATGGAATCCCCGCGTTCATGATCGTCGGTGCCGGCGTCGGGTTGCTCGTGAGCTGGCACTACGCTCGCCGGATCAGAATCGCATCCGTGCGGATGCCGGTCTCGGCCGTGCTGAGCGAGACTCGCGGCTTGGTCACGCTCGGTCTCGCTTTCATGGTCTCGGCGCTGATCGTCGCTGGCTCGGCGTTCCTGGTGCGTGCAATTGTTGCGCGTGACTATGGATTGGAGGGGGCGGGACAATTTCAGGCGGCCAACGCGCTTTCCCTGGTCTACATCGGCTTCATCCTGCAGGCGATGGGCACAGACTTCTATCCGCGCCTGACCGCCCTGGCCAATGACAACGAGAAGAGCAACCACGCGATCAACGAGCAGTCGGAGATCTCACTGTTGCTGGCGCTGCCAGGCATCCTGGCAACACTGGCGCTCGCCCCGTGGGTCATGCGTGTGTTCTACTCCGAGGACTTCGTCTCGGCGTCTGATGTCCTCGCCTGGCAAATGGGCGGGATGCTGCTACGAATCGTGTCCTGGCCGATGGGTTTTCTCATGATGGCCAAGGGACGCGGTGGCACTTTCGTCTGGACCGAGCTCGTAGCTTTCTCGGTCTACCTGGTCCTGGCGTGGGTTGGGCTCCAGTGGTTCGGGTTGGCCGGGGTCGGCGCCGCATTCTTCGGCATGTATGTGCTGTATGTCGGGTTGATGTATGTCGTTGCCCGTCGCTTGAGCGGCTTCCGTTGGACGTTGGCGTATAAGCGCTACATGACCGTAGCCGTCGCCGTCGGGATGATCGTGCTGTGGATGCGGCTGCAGTGGCCGGAGCCGTGGGCGACGGTATTGCCGTGCCTGCTCGCTGTCGCCGCTGGCGCGCACTCCCTGTTCGGTCTGGTGCAGATCGTGGGGTTCGACCGGGTGGGGAGGACCCTGCGCAAACTGCGACTTGCCGGCCTCGTAGAGCCGCTCCGTCGGTTCGCGGTTCGGGGTGATAGCCGATGAGCTCGATGACGATCCAGGTAGCCGCATGCGTCGATCGGGGCTTCACGGTGCCGCTCGCCGCCGCGCTGGCCAGCCTCGATGAGGCGAGTGGCGAAGACTCCGTCGTGGTCCATGTCCTACATCCCGGCCTGAGCGAGACGATTCGTGATCGCGTGACTGCCGGCCTGTCGGCCATCGACGTCGAGTGGCATACCGTCGACGACCGCGCCGTCGCCGGTGCCTTTTACTCGACACGACTCACGTCAGCCTCGCTCTACAGACTGCTGCTTGGTCGGCTCTTGCCTGCCGACGTCACGCGAGTCCTCTATCTCGACGCTGATGTCGTCGTGCGCTCCTCCCTCGCTCCCGTGTACGCGTCTGACCTAAAGGGGCACGTCGTAGGCGCCGTCCGCGACGCTGGCTCTCCTTGGGCTGCTAGCAGCTATGGCCCGGATTGGCGTCAGCTCGGGCTTGCCCCAGAGTCGGCCTACTTCAACTCCGGAGTGCTTCTAATCGATCTCGAGCGTTGGCGGGAGGAAACGGTTGGCGAGCGGTGCTTGCAGCTCTTGCGGAGCGGCAACCCTCGCTGGGGCGATCAGGACGCCCTGAACGTGGTTCTGCAGGGGCGGTGGATCGAGTTGGAACGGCGCTGGAACCTGCAGACGGCGGACATCGGTGACTACAGCGTGGCCTGGGCTCATTGGGCTTCCGATATCGAGGCGGCCAACAACGATCCGGCTGTCATCCACTACACCGAGCACGACAAGCCGTGGATCGGTGGCAGCCAGCATCCACTGGCCGCTGAGTGGTTTCAGGCGCTTGATCAGACGGCGTGGGCAGGTTGGCGTCCTAGGCCTCCGCTCGAGTTTCGCTTGGGCAGTCGGCTATGGGGTGCGCTGCGGTACCGATATCTGCAACGCCGAAACCGACTGCCCGAGTGAGCAACACCCTTCGCGACGAAAGCTGAGTCGATGCATTATCTCTTCGTCTACCCGAGCCAGGGCATCTGGGGCGGAATCGAAACTCAGATCGTGCGCATGTCGCACTGGCTGGTTCAGCGTGGGCACACGGTCACCGTTATCACGATCTCGGACTCGAACTGGGGGCCTCTACTGCCGGATGGGGCGCGCTCAGTCGCCTTGGGAGATCAGTACTGGAAGCTGTACTACTACTTTCGGGCCAAGCGAATATGGAACGACTTGAGGCTCCCGCGACCTGACGTCGTTAAGACGTTCAACTGGGAGCTCGACACGGCATGGATCGGTTATCAGCTGGCCGTGATCACCCGTGCCCGCGCCGTAGCCGGATTCTACGGTCCTGTCCCGGATCTGCGGAGACTCCGGCCTGGGTTCGAGTTGCGCAACTTCCTGCACAACTTCCCGACGCACGCGCGCATCTTCATGTCTCCTGAGCAGATCGAGGAGCTCGAAGAAGCACACGGACACAGTGGAACGTTGTGGCTGCTACCCGTCGACTCCGACCAGTTCCTGCCGGCCGTCCGCAACCCCGTCTGGGGGCGCCTCGTGTCGATTGGTCGCATGTCGGATATGAAGCAGTACAACCTTTACATGATTGACGTTGTCGCTGAGCTGAGGCGACGCGGGCATGACGTGACGTGGACCGTGCACGGGACTGGCGACTACGAGCCGGAGATGCGCGAGTCCATTCGCGCGCAAGGTCTGGAGCAGGCGATCACGCTGGCCGGGCCAATGCCATACGAGCAGTGCCGACGGGCACTCGCGGAGGCCTATGCGTTCGTGGGCATGGGGACCACTGTCCTCGAAGCCTCCTTGTTCGGCGTGCCGAACGTCTTGGCTTTGGTGTTCGACCGTGAAGGCGTGACGTACGGGCCGATCTACCGTGTGCCGCTTGGCTCAGTCGGTGACACGCGCAAGGAGCCGCCCACCGGGAAGGTGGTGGATGAGCTCGAACGGATTCTCATGCTGACGCCGGAGGAATACGCGGCCGAGTCCGACCGGGTGCGCGAGTACGCGCAGCCGTACGACACCGATGCGTCCATGCGTCACTTCGTCGAGCTGATCGAAGCTGCGCCGCGCCCGCGACGCCGGGTCGGCCCCTGCGTGGGCAACTACCTCCGCCGGCCAGGGCGCCATGTCGCCTGGCTGTGGAGAAAGCACGTGCGGCGCTCGGCACCAACAGCAGCATGAGCGATCTCCGCGCTGCCAGGACCGCGCCACGCTCATTGCGGAGAAGCCTCGTGCACGGTTTTCGTACGGGTGGCCTGCGCGGCGCCTCAGCGCTCTCGGATCTTGCTCCTCCGTCGTACCGCTACGGTGTCCTACGAAGAGCGTCCCGGACGGTGCTCGGGACCGTCGACTTGCCGGTGGTGGCTGATACGGCGGGCCTTGCGACGAGGTCCGATACCCAGTCGGTCGTGCTGAGCCCGATCACGCCCGAACTCACTTGCGCGTTACTGACCGGCTCGCTCGACGTAGGCGGAGTCGAGGCGGTGGTCGAGACCCTTGCCACCCAACTGCCTGCGGTTGGCGTGCAGACCTCCGTCATCTGCACGGCGGAGGGACGCACCGCCGATCGCATCCGCGCGGCCGGAGTCCCTGTTCTGGAGGCGTCAGGGCCCGACGAGGTCAGAGCGGCGCTGCGCGCGGTGGCCCCTGATGTCATCGAGGTGCACAACGCCCCGGCGGCGCTGGAAGGCGCTCTGAACGGAAGCACGGTCCCGTACGTCTGGGTGGTTCACAACCTCGAGATCCACCGCACATCTGCGGATTGGGCGGCGGTGCGTGACGCCGCCGAGCAGGCTGTGGCGACGATCGCAGTCAGCGACGCTGTCCGACGTCACCATCTCAGTCATGTGCGTGCTGCCGCCGCGGAACGCACGATCGTAGTCCCCAACGGCGTCAACGCGTCTTTCGCGCAGGTGCCCCGCTCGCAGGCTCGTAAGGCCTTGGAGCGGGTGGTCGCGCTCGAACCGGATGACGTCGTGGTGGTAAGTCTGGCCCGCTACGACGCGCAAAAAAATCTCCCTGCGCTGGTGCGAGCCTTCGCTCGAGCGGCGGTGCGCGAGCCACGCTTGCGCCTCGTGGTTGCCGGCGGTGTGCCGGACGTCCTGGAGTACCGATGGACCGACGCCGAACGCACGTCAGGACCGGCTTCTGACCGCGTGCATCTTCTCGGGCCGTCTGACAGCGCGACCCTGCTCGCGTCCGCGGACGCGTTCGTGCTCAACTCCTTCTTTGAGGGCTGGTCTGTGGCGGCGACCGAAGCGGTGATTGCTGGCGTGCCGGCGGTGCTGTCGGACGTGGGCGGCGCCGTCGATCTCGCGCGGGTGGTCCCCGGTTGGGTCACGGTCGTCCCCGCGCCTACGGGAACGGCGACGGTCGACGATCGCTCGGTGCGCGCTGCGAGGCGGCGGACGCGTCAAGCCAACGACCAGGAGCTGGTTGAGGCGTTGGTGGCACTGGCGGATAGGCCTGAGACTCCGGCGCCCGCGCGCGCGCTGACGGATCAACTTTCGTCCTCCGAGATGGTTCGACGGCACGCCGAAGTGCTGCGGGCCGCCTTGCAGGGATCGCTGGATCCTCCCGGCCCCTCCGAGACCGCTCGCTGAGGGCGGTGCTATCGCTAGCCGTGCAGTGACACTGGGTCGGTACCGAACACGGCCGACTGAACGATCCGCACGATCTCCGCGGCTGCGCTGTCCCAGGAAGCGCCGCTGACGCTGCGCGAAGCCGCGACCGCGGCCCGATGGCGCTCGGCGGCTGGGCGCTCGATCAGCGAGGCAAGGGCGTCGGCGAGGTCGAACGGCGTGGCCGGTGCATACATCACGAACTCGTTGTCGAGCACGATGCGGTTGTGCTCAGCGTCGTTGACCACAGGAATGCAGCCCGCCGCGAGCATCTCGTGCGGGACGAGCGAGACATTCGTGGCGGACAAGACCAAGCCCGCGATGCACTGGTGGTAGAGCTCGCTGAGCTGTTGTGGGGTTCGCGTGCCATGGTCGGTTGCCGCGAACGGCAATCCGGCCAGCGGTTCGCCGAAGAGATGGATGTCGATCTCGGGGTGACGCGCGGCGAAGAGATCTAGGGCCATGACGGCGAGCTCAGTGGCACGTCGCGGCGTCTCGGGGCGAGAGAACATGCACACACCCGTCCGGCGCTCAGGAGGAAAGTCCGGGTCGAGCGAGTACAGCGGGTCACGGCCGAAGTCGAAGTGCTCGGCGGTCATGTTGTACTCACGGCGCAGGTGCTCGGCCAACCAGCGTCCGGCGGTAACGCCGTGAAAGCCGAAGCGATACGTCGCTTCGGCGAGCAAAGCGTCGCTGCCCGCGGGATAGAACCACGGTTCGAAGTCCTGTACGAGGTAGAACCGCTTGCCACGCGCCGGCGAGCCGAGCACCCGGTAAGCGGTGTCCCAAGAAGTGGCGAAGATCGCGTGCGCGTCCTCGATCCCGTCGGCCGCGTCACGAACCTCTGCGTTCAGCCAGGGCCACCACGAACGGATCGTTCGGCGGTGCTGGTCCAGCGTCCAGCCGTGATCATCGATCAGGTAGAGGATGCACCGGTGCCCGGCCGCCTCGAGGGCCGACGCGAGACGGAACATCGTCGTGTGCCCGCCAGAGCCGGCCCCCGGTGGGACGGTGACCCAGGCGACGGTCAGCGGCTCGCCCTGCGCAGCAGTGAGCGGCTCAGGCAGTGTCCACCCTGAGCGTGCGACCTCGGCTGCGCGCACAAGGTCATCGCGTGAGACGCGTGAGCCCGCCGGGTTCTGAGGGGCGATGCGATCGGCGAGCCGTCTCCGCACACGGTCGCTGACACCGGAGCGCCCTTCGGTCTGCAGCAATCGCCGGGTCTGCTGCAGCCGCTCAAAGAAGCTTGGCGTGCTCATCTCGATCGGCGATCCTACTCGCGCTCAAGCCGGGAGCAGGTCCTGCGACTCAGCAGTCGCCTCGTCGTAGCGGGCTGCAGCGATGATCCCCGCTGCGAGTTCGGATTCAGGATCTTGGATGCGCTCCACCGCCTCGGCACGCGAGCGGGCGTCGATCTTGCGAAACGCCGAAGACAGGTGAGTCTTGACCGTGCTCTCGGCGAGGTATAAGCGGGCCGCGATCTCGCGATTGGTGAGCCCGCGCATCACCAGGGCGAGAATTTGCTTTTCGCGATGCGAGAGTGGTCGCGGGGCCACAAGCCCGCGTAAGGCGCCGGGGACAGCCAGCTGGCCGGCGAGAGCGGCGCGCACCGTGGGAACCAGCGCCCGGTGAAGGTCGGCGGCGAATACGAGGCTTGCTGCTCCGGCCAGGAGCGAACGCCGCAGAGAGGCATTGTTCGCGGAGGCGGGCAGAACCGCGACTACGGGGGTATCCCCATGGGTCGCCACCGTCTCCCGAATCGCCTGGTTACGAGCGGTGTCTGTGCCCTCGGCTGCCAGCACGACGAGATCAGGTGCGGCATCGCGCGTGACGAGATGAAGTCCCGCTTGACAGAGAATCGCCACTATCTCCTCGCGCAGTTCGAGGCCGGCACCGACGACGGAGACCTGGGCGTTCGGGAATGCGTCGGCTCGCACGCTCATACAGCATCAACGGCCTCGCGGCGCCGCTGCTTCCATGCGTCTTCGGAAGACGGTCCCTCACGCGTGCGTTGATGTTGTCAAGGGCCTATGTCGCACGCATTCTCCGGACAGCGCCGCCTAGTGGCTGCGGCCATCTTCATCAGCCTGCTGGTCGCGCTCGCTGCCGCGCGCGAGAATGCGTCCGGGCGTCTCGATCTCGGGGTGGCGGCGACGCAGGTCGTGGTCGACTTCCCGAGCCCTTCAATCGTCAAGCGGCGCGCGCTCGATCAGGACATCGCAACCCTCAATAAGCACGCCGAGCTGTACGGTCGCCTCCTGACGACGCGACCCGTCCTTACGGCGGTCGCCCAACGCATGCGTCTCCGCGAGTCCGACCTCTCCGGCGTCGCCCGGCTGAATACGGACGTGCCGCAGTCGTTGATGCAACCCGAGAGTGAGCAGCGAGCGAGCCAGATCGTCGCCTCGCGGGCGCCGTATCGACTTGAGATGCAGTCCGACGCGGCTGACCCAGTGCTCTACATCTACGCTGCAGCGCCGTCGCCAGCTGACGCTGAGCGGCTCGCCAACGCAGCGGTGGCCGGTCTGCAGGATGCGCTCGTCGCCCTCGCGCGTAGGCAGGGATTCGACGTGGCCAACCTGCCGCAACTCCGTCAGCTCGGTGAGCCGCGCGGCGCGGCGACGAACGCGCGGGCGCGCATCGTGGTGGCCGGTGTGACCTTCACCGTTGTATTCGGAGTGGTGACGAGCCTGCTACTGGGGCTACTCTGGCGGTTGAGACGCGAACCGCGGCGCCGCCCCGAGATCGTGTCGAGGGCGCAGGACGACTGGCCCCATACCAACCGCTTGTTGCCGTGGAGCATCGCCGCGTTCATCGTGATGCTCTGGCTCACGCCCTTTGACTTGATCGAACTAAGCATCCCGACGCCGATCGACATGAAGCTGGATCGGCTGGTTCTGCCCCTTCTGGTCGTCGTCTGGCTGCTCGCGCTAGCGGCGGGGGCGCTCGCGCGCCCACGCCCGCGAATCACACCGGTGCACGTGGCGGTCGGCGCATTCGTGGCGATCGCGTTCCTCAGCGTCACGCTGAACGCGCAGTATCTCAATCAGATCGCCGAGCTCACGTTGACGCTCAAGCGGTTGCCGCTGCTGTTGGCCTACGTCACGTTCTTCCTGATCGTGTCGACGTCGATCCGGCCGACGGAGGTACAAGCGTTCTTGACCCTGACGGTCGCGCTCGCGCTCATCGTTGCGCTCGGGATCGTCTGGGAGTATCGCTTCTCCACCAATCTGTTCCGGCTGGCAGTCGACAAGCTGTTCCCCAGCCCACTGATGCTCACGGGGGGCGTTCAAAGCCTCGGGCTGGACAGCCTCGGACGACGCGGCATCGTTGGTCCAACACTCGTTGGACTTGAGGCTGTCGCCATCCTGAGCTTGGCGCTGCCGATCGTGATTCTCCGACTTAGCGCGTCGCGCGGCCGCCGGCGGCTGCTGTACGCCGTTGCTTCCGGGGTGTTGATCGCCGGCATGCTGGCGACCGAGCGCAAGAGCGGGCTCGTCGCACCCGCCGCGGTCGTGTTGACGCTGCTCATCTTCCGCCGCCGCGAGATGCTCTCGCTTGCACCTCTCGGAGCCATCATCGCGTTGGCCGTGACGGTGATATCGCCTGGTGTCGTCCGCGGCGTGATCGGGCAGTTCACCCGGTCCGACCGCGGTAGCGTGGCGACCACGAGCGACCGTGTCGCCGACTACGACGCTGTTAGACCGGATGTCTGGACACATCTGCTCTTTGGCCGAGGCTACGGCAGCTACGGGCACGAGACCTACCGGATGCTGGATTCGGAGATACTCGCCCGTGCGATCGAGACCGGGGTACTCGGGGTGCTCGCGTTCGTGGGAATCGCGGCAACCGTCGTGCTGGCAACTCGTCGCACGGTTGCGCGGCGCGGGTCAGCATTCGGGGACCAAGCCCTCGTGGGTGCGGTTGCGGGCGTCACGTTCGTCGTCGTGGCGACGTTGTTCGATGTGCTCGCCTTTCCGCACGCGACCTACATCTTCTTCTACCTCATCGCCCTTGCGTCCGTCGTGATTGGGCGAGACGTGAAGATAGACGGGCGCAAGGGTCGCGATCGAGTGATTCGGATGGAGGAGAGCTCGCCTCCGCCTCACGACGAAAGTCGGCGACCTGCTGCCGCGTTGGTCTGACGGCATGGGACTGGGTATGCGTCTGCGTTCCTTGTGGCTCCTCCGTGGGAGGGTCTTCGTCAGCCTGCTGCTCGCGGGGCTCGCGGCGACGTGGAGCGTCGCTCAGGTCTCGCTGTCTCCCCTTGCTTTGACCCCGCGGAAACACGAGATGGCAACTGCCACGGCGCATGTCGTCGTCGATACGCCGACCTCCACCGTCCTCGATCTGCGCCAGAACACGTACAGCATCGAAGGGCTTCGAAATCGCGCCGTGCTGCTCGGCAACGTGGCCGCAGGGTCCGAAGTTCGCGAACGGATCGCGAACCGCGTGGGCGTGCCCGCCGCAGTTCTCCGTGTACAACCGCCCTTGACACGCGAGATGACGACGCGCCCAGCCGGCTCCGAGAACGCACGCGAGACGTCCGACATACTCAAGTCGACTGATCAATACCGGCTCAACCTGCAAGTGAATCCGTCGGTCCCGGTGCTCGACGTTTACGCGCAAGCTCCCTCTCCTTCGATGGCCGCGGCACTTGCCAACGCAACCGTCGCCGAGCTCCAGGGCTACCTTGGGCGGCTCGCTGCCGCCCAGCGCACACCTGCGGACTTTCAGGTCCGCTTGCTTCCCCTCGGGCAGGCCGAAGGCACCGTGATCAACGCGGGCGTGGACCGCCAAGTCGCAGCGCTGGTCTTTGCGCTCGCGTTCAGCATGGCCATGGCGATGGCAGCGCTATGGTCGCGCGTGCGTTTCGGGTGGCGGCAGGCGAAGCTCACCGAGCAGGCAACGGGCAGCTGATGGAGGCTGTGTTCGCTGCCGGAGCGCTCTGGCGCCACAGGTGGCTCGTCCTTCTCGGTCTGGCGCCCGCGATTGCGATAGGCCTGTATTTCGCGTCGCGGCCGGCGGTGCGGGACGACGGGGCCGTAGCAACAGTCCGCCTCGTCCTCGATACGCCCAAGTCGCAGCTCCTGAACGCTGCATCGCCTGAGGCCGAATCGTTGGCGTGGCGAGCAAGGATGCTTGCGAGCCTGCTGACGGCGGATGAGTATCGGAAACGGCTCGCGACGGGCATAGGGGTGCGCGTCGCCGACGTGGAGGTGCTCAACTCAAGCTACGAGAATGCGGGCGCGGGAGCGCCGATTCCAGTTGCGGCCAGCAAGGCGATGAACACGGTGTTCACGCCCTATGTACTGACAGCGTCGGTACCAAACCGCACGATCCCGGTAGTCCTCGTATCCGTCTATGCGCCCGACACAGCGGCGGCATCCAAGCTCGCGACGGTCGCCGCCGAGGTGCTGAAGTCCCAGAGCACGCGCGCGGGAACTTACAGGTCGGAGATCGTCAACGGACGCGCGGACTCGGTTCTCGAGGCATACGATGTCGAGCAAGTCGCGCCCGTGCAGGTGGAGCATCTGACCACGCGCTCTCATCCCGCCCTACCGGTCGGGATCGGCGCCTCGGTCTTCGTTGCGTGGTGCGCAGCGATCATTCTCATTCTCGCGCCGCTGCGGCGCTGGCTCGGAGGTCGCACGCACCATGCCATCGCTTGAGCTGCAGGCGCGGTTCGTCCGGTCGGAGCGATCGGGCGCCCACGTGTTCTTCTCTAGTATCTGGCGGTGCTGATGCTTAGTGTCGTGATTCCCGCACATAATGAAGAAGCAGTGATCGGACGATGTTTGCAGGGACTCGCGTCAGGAGCCGAGCAGGGCGAGCTCGAGGTGATCGTGGTTGCCAACGGCTGTACCGACCGCACTGTGGAGGTCGCGCGGGCGTTTCGGGGGGTGACCGTCATCGAGATTCCGGTCGCGTCAAAGCACGCCGCCGTCGTTGCGGGGGATGCCGCGGCGAGCCACTTCCCGCGTGCGTTCGTCGACGCCGACGTGGAGGTGGGGTGGCACGCGCTGCTCTCGACGGCTGCGGATATGCAGGCCGCCGGGGCGCTGATCGCGGCCCCAGCGCTTGAGGTCGACTTAGACGGGTGCCCGTGGGTGGTGCGGGCGTACTATCGAGTATGGCTCTCGCTCGACTGGAGCGTGACCGCGCCCGTGGGATCGGGCGTCTACATCCTGTCGGCGGCTGGGCGCGAGCGGCTTGGCGAGTTCCCAGACATCACCAACGACGACCAGTACGTGCACGACAGCTTCCTTCCCTCAGAGCGTCTGTGCGCTCGTGATCAGCGGTTCGTGATCCGTCCGGCGCGCACCATGGCGGGGCTCGTTCATCGGCGCACAAGGACACTTCATGGCCAGATCGAGCTCCGCGAGAAAATGGGGGTTCTGCCAGGCGCTGCGAGCGGGCCGCCACTCGCGTCGCTCCTGCGGCGCCGCCCAGCTCTGGCGCTCGACCTGCCGGTCTTCATGACCATCACAGGGCTTGCCAAGCGCGGAGTTCGGCGCAAGCGCAATCGCGGGGACGTCGGGTGGGAGCGGGACGACTCGAGCCGAGTATCGGCGGCGGCACGGTGAAGTCCGACCGTCTACGGCGCGCGCGAGACACGTTCGGTGATGTACGCACCTACCTGCACGCTTTCCGTCTGCTGCATTTCTATGGCTACTCGCACGTGCGCGAGCGTCGGAAGCTGACTCTCGGGAAGGGCACGGGGCTTGCACCCAACGTTTCGATTCGCAATGGGCAGCGGATTTCGATCGGATCTGGCTGCCACATCGGCGAGCGCAGTTTCCTGTGGGCGGGCGACTCAGCCGGCCGGATACGGATTGGCAACACTGTGTCGCTCGCCCCCGAGGTGTTCATCACGGCGTCCGACTACGCCTTTGAGCGGGGCGTGCCGTTCCGTGAGCAGACCAAGACCGAGCAGGACGTCGTCATCGGTGACGACGTTTGGCTCGGCGTTCGGGTCGTCGTAACGGCGGGCGTGACGATAGGGGACGGATGCATTGTGGGTGCGGCGTCTGTCGTTACCCGCGACCTCCCGCCCAACTCGATCGCGGTGGGTGTTCCCGCAAGGGTGATTGGTGAGCGTCCGGCAACGGGAGGTCAGCGTGCCCGCTGACGTCGCCGTGCTGATCGTCTCGTACAACACCTCGGCTGAGTTGGCCGAGTGCCTCGAGAGCGTGTACGCGCAGGGAGACGGTCTCCACCAGGAGGTCGTCGTCGTCGACAACGCGTCTGAGGATGACTCTGTCGCGATGGTTCGTGAACGGTTTCCGTCGGTTCGGATGGTGGCTTCGCCCACGAACCTCGGCTTCGCCGCCGGCGTCAACCTCGCAGCGACGTATAGCGATGCTGAGTTCCTACTGCTCTTGAACCCGGATACGGTCGTGCTGGATCATGCTCTGGCGAAGCTCGTCGCGTTCGCCCGTGCGAATCCGGGCCATGGGCTTTACGGTGGACGCACCCTGCGGAGGGATGGATCGTTGGAGCCGAGCTCGTGCTGGGCTCTGCCGACTGTGTGGAGCACCTTTGCATGGGCTTCTGGGCTGAGCTCTCTTGCGCGCGGCAATCGCGTCCTCGACCCCGAAGCGATGGGCTACTACAAACGCGACAGCGTGCGGGAGGTAGGCGTCGTCACCGGCTGCCTGCTGCTCGTTGAGCGTGAGGCTTGGGCCCGGCTTGAGGGCTTCGACGAGCGGTACTTCATGTACGGCGAAGACGCCGACCTCGCGATACGTGCTCGGGCGGCCGGCTATCGACCTGTGATATGCCCGGCAGCCGAAGTCGTCCACGACGTGGGGAAGGCCTCCCAGACGCGGGCCGCCAAGCTCGCGTTGCTGTTCCGCGGTAAGGCAACGTTGATCCGGCGGCACTGGACCGGGTGGCGGCGTCCGGTTGGGCTGGCGCTGCTCGCCGCAGGCGTTGGATTGCGTGCACTCGGTCAGCGCGTTACTCGCCACGAGACCAAGGGCGAGGCTGCGTGGCGGATCCTGTGGCGCCAGCGCAAGGAATGGCTGCCCGGTTTCCCGGCACCGGCACGTTCCAAGGTCCTGGCACGGAGTTCTCAACGCGCTTCGTAGGACGCAAGCTTCCAGCGGTGTCGTGTGAGCGAATTCCGGACGTCGACGGCGTGGATCGCTCGAAAGTGCCTCGCGAGAAGCCGGTGAAGAGCGAAATCGCCCGGATGCTTATACACGCTCGTGATCAGTCGGCCTCCAGGCACGAGGCTCTGGCGGATGCACTCGAGCAATCCGTCCAAGTCATCGACGTAGTAGAGCATCTCGTTGCACACCACAGCGTCGTACTTGCCCGTCGGCGTTGTGCCGACCTCGAAAGTCGAGCGACCGAAGCCACGCTGGGTGGCAGCCTGGATGGCCACGGCCGACGGATCGATGCCGTGGTACGCGGTGAAGTCGAGATGCTCGATGTGTGCGCGGAGTAGGCCGACGCCACAGCCGACGTCGAGGATGGTCCTCGGCGCGTGTTCGCGCAGAAAGCCGACGAGCACCGCATATCGCGCACGCTCGTGCGGTGCGTCGTAGTGATCGAGCGCGCCGGACGCGTAGTCGCTGTCCCACGTGGCGGCTGCGACGTGGTACCGGGGCCGGTACGGGCGAAGCCCGGATGAGACCGCGAGTGCCTCGAGGCGCGAAGCTGCTGAACGCGTGAAGCGCACGGCTCCAACGTACCGTTGCATCGCTTCGATGAGACCTCCGGCGTGACTGGATTCGCGCCCACCGAGACCTGCCCGGCGTCGAGGACAATGCGATGACCTCGGTCGCCTGATCACGCTCGATATGGCTACGTGGACCTCGCCGGCGGGAAAGTGCAAGAAGCCGGCGTTGAATCGCGTTGGTTATAAGGACGCCGCTTCGGCACTCAAACCGCCCCATGAACACCGTCTTCATCCTGCGCCGGCTCTGGCGTTTCCGATTCTTCGTCGCGTTGCTCGCGCTGATGGCGATCGCCGCCGGCATTTTCGTCTTGTACGAGATCCCGAGCATGGAGAGTCGCAAGTACACGGTCGGCGTCGCCAGCGCGCGCATCCTCGTGGACACGCCCGCATCACAGGTCGTCGACCTGTCCCCGGAAGGCTCTGATTCTTTGGGGGCACGCACGGCCCTTCTCGCGAATCTCATGGTCGACGGCGAGATCAAGAACGCGATCGCGCGGCAGGCCGGAATGCAGCCGGACGATTTCATCGGCGTCAACCCAGACGCCGGGCTTCCGGCCGCATTCGATGGCGCCCCTCCGCGGGACAAGACGGTGCTCTCCACTGAAGTCACGATGGTCTCCAACAGCGCGTGGCTGCCGATCATCCAGGTCGACACGCAAGCTCCCAAGCGCGCGGACGCCGAACGACTGGCGAATGCTGCCGTGGTCGGGTTGATGCGCTATCTGGATACGAAGGCGGCCGCCGAGGCGATCCCAGGGGCCAAACGTCTCCGGGTCTCAGGCGTCGGTGTGGCCGAGGCACGGGACGAGCTCCGTGGCCCCTCGCTCGCACTGGCAATCGCGGCGGGACTCGGTCTGTTTGGGCTCGGTTGTGCGCTGCTTATCGGCATCGCCGAGCTGGTGAACGCACTTCGGTCCGGACCGCCTGCGGGTACTCATGCCGATGGCGTTGCTCGGGAGAGCGGGTCCGAGGGCCCGAGTCCTCAGCCGTCCGCGTCTGCCGCACGTACCCCTGGGCCCGTGGCGAACGTCGCCGAACGCCGGCAAGAGGAAAGCCACGGGGGGGAGACACTCACGGGGGCGGACGACGCCGAGGCCATCGTGTCCGCGGGTGCTACACCGCCTCGCTCCCGCTCGGGATCGCCAACATGGTGGTCCGGCGGCCCGAGCTGAGCTCGGGCCGCTTCTTCTGCCCCTCAGGTCACCTGTCCGCCGCCTCCACGAGAGATCAGCAGTTGAGGGTCCTCGTGTTGGTGGAGGTGATGTTGTAGTTGGTGTCGATGGTGACGGTGCGGTTGTCGGTCCAGGTGGTGGTGGGGGCGGAGCATTCGGTGTTGGTGGTGCTCTTGTTGCCGACGACGCGGTTGCCGGTGATGCGCCAGGGGCCGATGTCGGGGGTGTGGTCGTCGTGGATTTTGAGGGCGAATCCGTTGTTGACGGCGATGAGGAGGTTGTTGGTGACGGTGGCGGATTTGCTGTTGTCGGCGAAGAAGATGGGGGCGTTGGGGCCGTTGGTGGCGGGGCGTTGGTCGATGGTGTTGTGGTTGATGGTGATGTTGGTTCCGCCGTAGAAGCCTTGGATGCCGTCGGAGTGGTCGCCGGGGTTGGCGCAGAGGGTGACGAAGTTGTCTTCGATGGTGACGTTGTCGCCGGCGACGCGGAAGCCGTCTCCGTTGTTGTGGAGGTAGTTGGCGCGGGCGTGGTAGTTGCGGACGCCGACGAGGGCTTCGTAGGTGCCGCAGCCGGTGGCGGGGCCGATGTCTGAGTGTTCGAGGGTGAAGCGGTAGTTGTTGGCGTTGCCTTGGGTGCGGATGCTGCCGTGGATGCGGCTGTTGCGGATGGTGACGTTGTTGGCGGCGATGGTGATGCTGCCGGTGTAGGTGCAGCCGTCGATGGTGGTGTTGGCGGTGGTGATGGTGGTTGAGGTGCCGCAGTTGCGTAGTGTGGTGCCGGCGGGGATGCCGGTGGCGCCGGGCCCGGTGTTGTTGGGCTTGGGGAAGCAGTTGTCTGTGGCTGAGCAGCTGCTGGGCGCGCCCGGGCTCGGCGTGGGCGTGGGCGTCGGGCTCGGGGAAGGCGTCGGCGTCGGGGTGGCGCTGGGCGTCGGGCTCGGCGTGGGCGTCGGGCTCGGGGTAGGCGTCGGGGTGGCGCTGGGCGTCGGGCTCGGCGTCGCGCTGGTTCCGACCACAGGGGTGTTCAGGTCGGTTTGAATCTGGACGGCGGTGAGCGCGCGGTTGTAGACCCGAACCTCGTCGATGAGACCGGCGAAGTACTCGCCCCACACGGAGTGACCGCCAATTCGCAGCGGGTTGGACGTGTTGGTCATGGCGCCTGTCGTCGCGCGCGCGGCAACCTGGCTGCCATTCACGTAGAGCCGCAGAATGCTGCCGTCATAGGTCGAGGCGAGATGCGTCCAGGTGTTGACGGGCAGTGCAGAGGCGGCGGCGCTGCCGCTGTAGGCGTCGTTGGTAAACGTCTCGGCGATCGGCAGGGTCCCGCTCGAGGAGTACAGGGCGTAGACGTGTCCGTTGGTCCCGCGCTCCTTCGCGATAGCGGTACGCCAGCCGGTATTCGAGGTCGGGCGAACCCAGGCTTCCAAGGTCATGCCGGTAGTGAGGTCGAGGGTTGCGGCGTCAGGTACGTCCACGCGATCATTGACGCCGTCGAAGCTGAGCGCCCGACCGAATCGTCCGTTGGCGGAGCGCGTCGCTCCGTTGACGGTGCCGGTGTTGGCGGCTGCGGAGGCGTCGGTCACCGTCGTTCCCGTAGCTTCTTCGAAGCCGTAAGCGAGCACCAGTCCCGGCCGCGTGGTCGTCGGCGTCGGGGTGGCAGTGGGCGTGGGTGCAGGCTGCGTCGCGATCGGCGTCGGAGTGGGCGTGGGTGCAGGCTGCGTAGCGACCGGCGTCGAGGTTGGGGCGGGTAGCGTCGGTGCCGGAACCGTTGCGCTGAAGGCGACATCGACGTAGTAATTCGCGTTTCGGTCGGTCTTAGTAGGGAACGCGGTACTCGAACCGGCGATGTAGCGGCTGCCGGTGGCAGTGAGCGGGCCGCTGACCTTCGGCTGCTTGAAGTACGACGCATCCCGTGCGTAGCGCCCCTTACTGGCGTGGTAGGTCGCGACGTAGGTGGTCTCGGCCGTGATGGCGATCGGCTTCGAGAAGTAGGCGGTCTGCCACCCCGTAGCCGTCTCGTCGGCGAATTTCACCGACGCGAGGCGGGTCCCACCCGAGGTCCAAAGCGCACCAGTGTGCGTCCCGGTGTTCTTTGTGCCCTTGTAGAAGCGAATGCCCAACACCTGGCCGGGCACAGAGGAGGTAAAGCGCACGCCCAGGACGGTCGCGGCGGTGTCAGAGTACGACTTGGTGTCCGGAGTGGCAGATCCAAAGATCGTTGTGGCGTTGCTGGCCAGCAACTTGTGCACCGTAGGCTTCTTGACCTTCTTCTTAGGTGCTTTCGCTTCTGCTGCGGGGCCCATCGAGCAGAGCAGAGCGATCACGCTCAGAGCTGCCGCCGCACGGCCTTGGCCGGGTTTCACCCGCAGACCATCGAGACGCCCTCGGAGGGCGCCGCCATTAGTGACCATGGATCACTCCTTGTTACGCGCTAGAGAATGACGTCAGGCACGACCGTTCCGGCGCGCAGCGCCAGACCAGTGCGACCGGTGCGTCGACCAGGTTCGGAAGCCAATTCCGGGACTGGACTTGTTATCGGGACAACCCGCTGCGGCCTTTATAGGGTTCTCACTCCATCGGGGGAGGGCGCTCATCCCCCCTAGGTGGGAGAGGCCTACCCCGGACAGAACCCGGCATTTGGCGCACCAGGCATCGTCGCTGATGCGCCGGCAACTGACGTCGCCGACCTCCTTGTCACAGGCCCCCATGCCCTGATCGGCGTTCGGTGTGTATCCCCGATGATCGATTTACGCAACCACAAGAAGTTGCGTAAATCTGCTTGCGTCGATTAACCGGGTTCTGGTGTCACGCGAGGTAGCGCGTGAGTCCCAGACCTGGGGGCTGGCGGTTCCTTAACGGCGAACGGCCCAGCGACTCACGTAGCCAGGCCGTTCGCTCCTCCGTCTGGTGTTCCCTATTGCTGGATGGGTGTGTTCATGTCGGTTTGGATTTCGGTGGGGGTGAGGGCGCGGTTGTAGATGCGGACTTCGTCGATGAGGCCGGCGAAGTATTCGCCCCAGACGGAGTGGCCGCCGATGCGGAGGGCGCCGTTGGTGTTTTCGAGGCTGCCGGTGGTGGGGGTGGAGCTGACCTGGGTGCCGTTGAGGTAGAGGCGCAGGGTGGTGCCGTCGTAGGTGGTGGTGAGGTGGGTCCAGGTGTTCAGCGTGAGGGGGTTGGGGGCGGTGGCGCCTCGGTAGTTGCCGCCGGTGAAGGTTTCGGCGATCGGGGTGTTGCCGTTGGAGCTGTAGAGGGCGTAGATGTGTCCGTTGTTGCCGCGTTCTTTGATCAGGGCGGTGCGCCAGCCGGTGTTGGTGGTGGGTCGGACCCAGGCCTGGAGGGTCATGCCGGTGGTGAGGTCGAGGGCGTTGTGGTCGGGGATGTCGACGCGGTCGTTGGTGCCGTCGAAGCTCAGCGCGCGGCCGAAGCGTCCGTCAGCGGTCCGGGTGGGGCCGTTGAGGGTGCCGGTGTGGTTGGGGCCGGCGTTGTTGGTGGCGGTGGTGCCTGTGGTCTCCTCAAATCCGTACGCGGCCACGAGCCCGGGCACGGGCGTGGGAGTGGCCGTCGGCGTCGGCGTCGGGGTCGGGGTGGCCGTGGGGGTCGGTGTGGGCGTCGGCGTCGGTGTGGGCGTCGGCGTCGGTGTGGGCGTCGGCGTCGGTGTGGGCGTCGGCGTCGGTGTGGCCGTCGGCGTGGGCGTCGGCGTCGGCGTGGGGTCGGGTTCGCTGACGACCGGCGTGTTCATGTCGGTTTGGATCTCCGCGGCGGTGAGGGCGCGGTTGTAGACGCGGACTTCGTCGATGAGGCCGGCGAAGTACTCGCCCCAGACGGAGTGGCCGCCGATGCGCAGGGCGCCGTCGGTGTTCTCGAGGCTGCCTGTGATGGGGGTGGAGCTGACCTGGGTGCCGTTGACGTAGAGGCGCAGGGTGGTGCCGTCGTAGGTGCTGGCGAGGTGACTCCAAGTGCCAACCGGGAGGGCGTTGGGGCCGGTGGCTCCGCGGTAGCTGCCGCTGAGGAAGGTCTCGGCGATCGGTGTGGTACCGGTGGAGCTGTAGAGCGCGTAGATGTGCCCGCTGGCGCCGCGTTCCTTGATCAGAGCGGTGCGCCAGCCGGCGTTGGTGGTGGGCCGGACCCAGGCCTGCAGCGTCATGCCCGTGGTCAAATCCAGGGCGTCGCTGTCGGGCACGTCGACGCGGTCGTTGGTGCCGTCGAAGCTGAGCGCGCGGCCGAAACGCCCGTCAGCGGTCCGGGTAGCGCCGTTGACCGTGCCGTCGTTGCCGGTGAGAGAGGCGTCCATGGCCGCTGCGCCCGCGGTCTCCTCGAAGCCGTAGGCCGCCACGAGCCCGGGGGCGGCGTTGGTCCGTTCATAGACGGCGGTCAGCGTGGTGGGGGTCGGGCCGGGCACCACCTCGTGGCTGCGCGCACCTCCGTCCGACCACGAGGAGAACGCGTAGTGCACACCCCCCACGCTCTGGGGGCTGACGGCGGAGACCGAGTTGCGCGACCCGACGATCACGGTGCGCGCGAACGGCGTGACGTGCGTCTCCCCGCCGACCGACACCGACATGCCGCTCGGCTCGGACTGGAACTGAAGCTCGACGGTCGCCGGGTCGAGCCGTAGCGTGGTGCTGTCCTGCATGCCGAGGCTGTCAGTGACGGTCAGGCGCAGCTCCAGATGCGAGGGGTAGTCGTGATCCGGGGCGATGAAGGAGCCACTGTCGACGCCGCTCATCGTCTGCATGGGATGCGTGTGGCAGTCATCGACCGTCACGCAGTGCCGCAGAGCGAGCGACCACGTCATCTGCTCGGGGTCGATCGCGCCGTCCTCGGCATCGCTGCCGTGGCCCGAGAACGAGATGGTGTCGCCGACGGCCCAACGCAGCGTGGTGCCCGGCAGGTCGATGTGCGCCGTCGGCGCGTGGTTGCCGGCGCTGATCTGGATCGAGTCATACGCAGCACGGCCGCCGGCGTCGGTGACGCGCAGGCGCGCCGTCACGAGCTCCGCCTCCGTGTACGTCCAGGTCGGCTGGGGCGCCGTCGAGTCGTCGTACGCGCCGTCACCGTCGAGGTCCCACGCGTACGAGAGGGCGTCGCCGTCCGGGTCCGACGACTCGGTCCCGTCGAAGCTCACGACCAGCGGGAGATCGCCCGAGGTCGGCTGCGCGGTGATCTTGGCGGTCGGCTGGCGGTTGCCGCTGGGGAAGGTGACCCGCCGGATCGTGCCCTCGAAGTCGACGACGAAGAGATCGCCGCCCGGGCCGGTCTTGAGGTTCACGGGATCGATGTTGCGCAGGAACAGCGCCCGCGTGGAGGGGTCCGGGACGCCGTTGCGCTCGAACATCACCCAGGCACAGCGCCGCGAGTAGTCCGCGAAGAAGAACGCCCCGTCGTACGCCTCGGGATACGCCCCACCCTCGTAGAACGCCACGCCCGACAGCGACGACCCACCGCCGGCGCAGTTCTCACCCGAGACGACCGATCCGTAGGAGGAGTACGCGAAGAACGGGTCCGTGGTCAGGGACGGGTTCGCGTACAGCTGGGAGCAGAGCGACAGACCTGCGCCGGCGTAGCCGTCCTGCCGTGCCGCGCCCTCGTAACAGGGCCAGCCGAAGTTCTCGAGCCTGGTGTCCGCGGCGTTCTCGATCCGGTTGATCTCCTCCCAGCTGTCCCAGCCGACGTCGGCGACGTAGATCTCCGAGGTACCGGGCCGGAAGGTGAACCGGAAAGGGTTGCGCAGGCCGTGGGCGATGATCCGCTGCGCGTTCGCGTCGGCGCTGCCGCTGTGCGGGTTGCCGGGCGCGCCGGCCCCGGTGTCGGGATCGATGCGGATCACGCTGCCGCTGAGCGTGGTCGGGTCCAGCGGCGTCAGCAGGTCCTGGGCGCGCAGCGCGCCGCCCTGGGCGGTGGGCGGCGTCTGAGCGCCCCCGATCGCCGCCCCGGCATCGCCGCACGGGTTGCGCGGCTGACCGCGCTGGCCGTAGTCGACGAACGAGAAGCCCGCCCCGTCGCCGCCGGACGCGTAGAGCATCCCGTCGGGACCGAAGACGAGGCCGCCGGCCGAATGGCTCGGGAACTGCTGGCACCAGTCGTTGACCAGCACCTGCTCTTGGGTGACCCGATCGCCGGACAGCGTGAGCTTGGAGAGCCGCGTGCTGACGACGCATCCGTCATCCGTCGCCCCCGGGGGAGTGGGGCAGGGGTCCGAGGTCGCGTTCGGCTGGCCCCAGCGAGGCGCGGTCCCGCCGATCTCCGCGTCGGCGGTGTAGAGCGCGTACAGATACGGCCGCAGGGGGAACCCCGGGTCGAGCGCGATGCTCAGCAGGCCACGGTCCCAGAAGTTGTAGACCTCGGTGCGCAGGTCCGCCACGGTCGTCGACGTGATGGCGTCCAAGTCGTTGAAGACCTTGATCAGCCCGCTTTTCTCGGAGACGAAGACGCGGCCGTCGTTCGCGAAGGCCACGTCCGTCGGCTCGGTCAGGCCCCCGAACACGACCTCCTCGGAGAAACCGGGCTGTACTGGGTTCGCCTGTGCCACCGAGACCGAGAAGGTCAGGACGATGAGCAGGACCAGGCCGCCGAGACAGCGGCCGGCACGAGCGACTTGCGATGACACCGACAACGGCTCCCCAGTAGACATGAAGGAGCGGTTCTAGCGACGGTGCAGAACCAGTTCCAGCTTGATCTATTCGTATTGGGGGGGCGCCATGGGCGCCCCCGGATCGCAGCTGCGAACTATTGCTGGATGGGTGTGTTCATGTCGGTTTGGATTTCGGTGGGGGTGAGGGCGCGGTTGTAGATGCGGACTTCGTCGATGAGGCCGG
>Ga0065721_10005448_pt1 | contig 26620 bp, 22 predicted proteins | sample Mesricmetagenome_FD_59108 | JGI IMG/M metagenome (GOLD analysis project Ga0065721, IMG submission 59108) | Mesophilic microbial community from rice straw/compost enrichment Sample: eDNA_1 v2 (version 2) | ecosystem: Engineered > Solid waste > Grass > Composting > Bioreactor | place: USA: Davis... | reverse complement strand
CAAGCCGCCCCTGCAGTGCCGCGATGAGTGTCTTTATTAATATCTGAACGTGGCGCTCACGCCGTAAGTGCGCGGATCACCCAGGAAGTTCTGCGACGGGAAGATGCCGCCGTAGTTGTCGTATGAGGTCGACACATACAACTTGTCCGTGAGATTGCGTCCCCACAGCGCGAATTCCCAGCGCTCGTCAGGGCTGGTGAAGCCGACACGCGCGTTGAGCAACGCATACGCATCCTGCGAACTCTGGCCGCGGTTGTTCACGGAGTAATACGTCTTGCTCCGATAGGAACCGTCCAGCATCACATAGCTGCCGAAGCCCATGTTCTCGGTCGGCAGGTCGTAACGCACGATCGCGCTGCCGGTCAGCTCCGGCGCGTTGGCGAGCCGGTTGCCTTCATAGTCGGCCTGCACTTCCGGATTGATCCTGGTGATCTCGGTCTTCATCGCGTTCGCCGACAGACGCAACAGCAGTCGATCGGTGGGCCGCGCGGTGATGTCCGCTTCCAGGCCGTAGACTTCCGCGTCGCCGGCGTTGTTCAGCACGATGACGTTGATGCCGCTGCGGATCTCGGTCACGAAGGCCTGGAAGTCCTGGTAATCGTAGTAGTACAGCGCCGAGTTGAACTGCAGCTTGCCATCCAGCCAGGTGGTCTTGGCACCGAGCTCGTAGGCATACAGATTCTCGCCGACGAACGGCTCGAGCTCGGCCGGATTGAACGCGATCGCGCTCTTGTAACCGCCGCTCTTGAAGCCCTTGCTGGCGCTGGTGTAGAGCATCACGTCGTCGGTCAGATCGAAATCCAGGCCGATCTTGCCGGTGACCACGTCTTCACGCAGCGTATCGTCGATGCCCGCCACCGGCGTCGGCAGTCCCGCCGAGGTGCCGAACGGATCGGTATCCAGCGCGTCGTACTTGAACGTTTTCTTTTCTTCGGTGTAACGAGCGCCGCCGGTCAGGCGCAAGCGGTCGGTCAGGCGATACTGCACCTGGCTGAACAACGCATACGAAGTGGTCTTCTGCAGGGCGTCGATGCTGACGCGCGTCCGGAAGAAATGATCGTCCAGCGCCTGGTGGATGTCCGAGCCCAGCTTGTCCCAGGAATAGTAGCCGCCGACCATCCACGAGAACGGACCGTCGCCGTTGGAGGCCAGACGCAGCTCCTGGCTGAACGCCTCGATGTCGTCGTTGAACAAGGAATCGAGCAGCACCAGCGCCGAGCCGTCGGAATCGTCTCCCGAGGAACGTTCGAAATCGATGTAGCCGGTGACCGAGGTCAGCGTGGCCATGCCCATGTCGTATTTGACGTTGAGCATCACATCGCGCGAGCTGGTATCGGCAACGTGCCCGTACACCTCGCTCGCTTCGACCGTGCGGCGATCCTCCGTCGGATCGAAATAACCCAGCGAGTTGACGCAGTTGCCTTCGTCGCGAATGCCCTGCAGGAAGCCCGAGCAGGGAGCGGTGCCGCCCGGCGCGTAGTAACCGACGTGCTCGCGCAGCTGCGTATCGGAGCGATCTTCGAGGACCGAAGCCTTGAACAGCACTTCGAGGCTGTCGGTCGGCGTCCACAGCGCCATGGCGCGTGCCGCCTTCACATCTTTGTCGCCGATCTTCTCGCCGGTCAGCGCGTTCGTTTGCCAGCCGTCCGACTGCTCGGTGACTTTGCCAGCGAAGCGCAGAGCCAGGGTGTCGGTGACACCCCCACCGATCGCACCCTCGATATCCGCACGACCGAAGCGCCCGTAGGACGCGGTTGCGTAAGCGTCGAACTGCTGACTCGGGGCTTTGCTGATGAAGTTGATCGCACCACCCGTGGTATTACGGCCGTAGAGCGTGCCCTGAGGACCTTTCAGTACTTCGATGCGCTCGAGGTCGAACACCGGGAAACCGAGCAGCGGGGTGTACGGCTGCACGATGTCATCCAGATACACGCCGACGGTGGGATTGTTGTTGGCGAACGTGTCGTTCAGGCCGATGCCGCGGATGGCAAACACCGGGTTCGCATCACCGCGCGAGCCCACGGCGAACACGCCAGGGGAAATTCCCGACAGATCGCTGGCCTTGGAGAGGTTGAGTTGTTGAGCCTGCTCTCCGGACAGCGCAGTGATCGAAATCGGCACCTTCTGCAGCGTCTCGGCCCGACGTTGGGCGGTGACCACCACTTCTTCGACGCTGATCGGAGCGCTGTCCTGGGCCATCGCCGGAGCGGTAGCGCAGAACGTGAGGAAGCACAGTCCAGTCAGGCGACCGCGCGCGGTTGGCGCGCTTTTGTACGAATGCATGCGGAATCTCCAGGCAAGCGATCTGGTTCGTCCGCGTCGGGCCGACTCACTGCCGGGGATGCGACGCGTGGCCGGACCTTAACAACAAAAAAACTTGGATACAATATCCTGGATCCCGTAAGCTCTGCCCAAGCGTGTAAAACGCGACCGGGGTCAAACCGTCGCGATTTCACGGCGGACCATGCGACTGCCTGGGGTAGGAGTGACTGATGGCTGATGAGAATCGAGTTTTCGTCGGAATCGACGTAGGCGGCACCTTTACCGACCTCGTCATGTTCGATCCGACATCCCGCACCTTGAAAACCGTCAAGGTCCCTTCCACCCCGCCGGAGTTCTGGCCCTCCGTGGTCGCCGCGCTCGAAGCGGCGGGCATCGAGAAGAAGCAGCCGGTCACGATCCTGCACGGGACGACCGTGCACCTGAACGCATTCCTCGAACGCAAGGGTGTGAAGACGGCGCTGATCACGACTGCCGGCTTCCGCGACATCTACGAGATGCGCCGGGGCAATCGACCGCGCCCCTATGACATCCATTTCAAGTACCCGACGCCGCTGGTGCCGCGCAAACATATCTTCGAGATCGAAGAGCGCACCGCCGCCGACGGCACCGTGATCAAGGCGCCGAATCTGGCCGAGCTGAACAACATCGCCGAGCAGATTCGCGCCGCCGGCATCCAGAGCGTCGCGATCTGCTTTCTGCACAGCTATCGCAATCCCGAGAACGAGCGCATCGTCGAGGAAGCATTGAAACAATTGCTGCCCGACGTGTTCGTGTGCGCGTCGTTTCAGATCTGCCGCGAATGGCGCGAGTACGAGCGCACCAGTACCGCCGTCATCAACGCGTACGTCTCGCCGATTCTCAAGCAGTACCTCACTCGCCTGGAGAACGCGCTCGAGCAGTGGTCGGACAATCGTCTGTTCCTGCTGCAGTCGAACGGCGGGCTGATCAGCGCGCGCGAAGCGAAAGACAAAGGCATTCTCACCTTGCTGTCCGGCCCGGTGGGCGGCAACGTCGCCGGCCGCATGCTGGCCGCGACCGGCGATCGCAATCTGATTTGTATCGACATGGGCGGCACGAGCTTCGAAGCGAGCCTCGTGGTCGAAGGCGCCTCGGCGATTCGCACCGAGCGCGAAGTCGGCGGCTTCCCCATTCTCGCGCCCCTCGTCGACATTCATACGATCGGCGCAGGCGGCGGCTCGCTCGCATGGAGCGATGGCGGCCTGCTGCGCGTCGGTCCGCAGAGCGCGGGCGCCCGCCCCGGCCCGGCGGCCTACGGTAACGGCGGCACCGAACCCACGGTTACGGATGCCAACCTCGCACTCGGCCGCATTCGCGACGACGCGACGCTTGGTTCCGGTCTGAAGTTACATCGCGATCTGGCGCGCGCGGCAGCTGCCCGCTTCGGCTCGACGCTCTCGCTGGAAGCCGACTCCACTGCGCAAGGCATTCTCGATGTCATCAACGAGCAGATGGCGAACGCCATTCGCACGATCACCGTGCGTCGTGGCATCGATCCGCGCACGTTCTCGCTGGTCGCTTACGGCGGCGCCGGCCCGATGCATGCGGCGGAAATCGCGCGACTGCTCGGCATTCGCAAAGTGATCGTGCCGCAATCCGCCGGCGCGTTCTCGGCGTGGGGCATGTTGCAGTCGGATCTGATTCACGATCTGGCGGAAACCTCGGCCACACCGCTCAACACCCTGGATTGGCAGCGCATGCGCGAACAGTTCGCTCCGATGGAAGCTGAATTGAAGGCTCGCCTGCTCGGCGAAGGCGCCGCGGCCGAGGCGATCGCGTTCGAGCATGCGCTCGATATTCGCTACAGCGGCCAGGAATACGCGATTTCGGTGCCGCTCGACGCTTCGATTCTGGATCCGAAGGCGGACCCCGCGCGCAACTACTCCACCGTGCGCGCGAAATTCGATTCGCTCTACGAAGCCACCTATGGTCACAGCAATCCGCAGGAGCTCGCCGAAGTCGCGACGCTGCGCCTGCGTGCGATCGGCAAGACCAGCCTCGATGCCGCCGCGTTCGCCTCGGCCTCGCGCGTCGAAGAGGATCTCGGCTTCGCCACGCGGACTCGCACCGTTCTGTTCGATGGAACGGCGCGCGAAACGAAGTTCATCGCACGCCGTGACTTGAAGAAGGGAGAGCCGGTCGCCGGTCCGCTGGTCGTCGAGGAGGCGACCTGCACGACCATCGTGCCGCCCGACTTCACTGCGACGATCGACGATCACGACAACCTGGTCCTGGCCCCGCGGGAGAATGCGTAATGAGCCGCCGCAACGACCCAATTACCACCGAAGTCATTCGCAACGCCTACAACGCGATTGCCGATGACATGAGCGCCGTGATTGCACGCAGCGCCTACTCTCCGATCATTTACGAGGCGCACGACTACGGCATCGCCATCTTCGACGCCAAGGCGCGCATCCTCGGTCAGTACGCCGGCCTGCCGCTGTTCACCGGCGGCCTGGATGCCGGCTTGAAGGAAACCATCAGGAAGTACGGCATCGAGAACCTCAAAGACGGCGACGTCTTCACCATCAACGACACCTACATGACCGGCGGCCATCTCAACGACGTCGACGTGATCGGCGTGGTCGCGACCGACGGCGTCATCGATGGCTTCCTGTGTCTGCGCGCGCACTGGGCCGACATCGGCACGGCCGAGCCCGGTTTCCCGGTCAACAGCCGCAACATCTTCCAGGAAGGCATGCGCTGGGGCCCGACCAAGATCATGAGCCAGGGCAAGTGGGTGCAGGACGTGATCGACCTGCTCTGCATCAACAGCCGCGTGCCGAAGACGCTGATGGGCGATCTGAACGCGATGATCGCGTCGTTGCGACTCGGCGGCGAGCGCTTGAAGTGGCTGAGCCAGCGCTTCGGTCGCGAGACGCTCGATGAAGCGACCAACGCGATCTTCGAGGCCACCGACAGCAAGTTCCGCGCATTCATCTCGTCGATTCCCGATGGCGTCTATGTCGCCGAGGGTTGCTCGGACAACGACGGCGTCACCGACGATCCCGTGCACGTAAAAGTCACGGTCACGATCAAGGGCGACCGCATGCAGGTCGATACCACCGGTTCGAGCAAACAGCGTCCGGGCAACCTGAACACGGGCTTTCCGAACACGGTGTCGGCCGTGCGCCTGGCGCTTGCCCTGCTCTACCCCGATGCGGAGCCGGACATCAACGATGGCAGCTTCCGCGCCATCGATGTGATCGCCGAGCCGGGCTCGATCTTCCATGCGCAGGATCCGGCGCCGTGCATGCGGCCGCATCCGGTCATGCTGCTGCTCGATCTGATCATCAAGGCGCTCGCGCCGGTGCTGCCCGAGCACGTCGCCGCCGGCTTGCCCGGAGATTCCTGGAACGTGTTCATCATCGGCCAGCATCCCGACACCGGCCGCACCTTCATGAGCGGCGAATCGCTCGATGGCGGCTGGGGCGCTTCGAGTCGCGGCGACGGCGTGAGTTGCGTGATCCATTCGGCCGCGGGCGACTTCAGAAACATTCCGGTGGAGACGCTGGAAAACCGCGTGCCGGTTCGCATCAACCGCATGCAGTTCGGCGTCGACAGCGGTGGCGCCGGCGAATTCCGCGGCGGCCAGAATCTGGTCAAGGAATACGAACTGCTCACCGATGCGGGCATCACGCTGCACTTCGATCGCGCCAAGACGCCGCAGTGGGGTCTGTTCGGCGGCGAGCCCGGTGCCTCACCCAAAGTGACCGTGATCCGCGCCAACCAGACCGAAGGCCAGGTGATTCGCAAGGTCGAGCAGTTGCCGCTGAAAGCCGGCGATCGCTTCATCGCCGAGACGGGCGGTGGCGGCGGTTACGGCGATCCGCGCAAGCGCTCGCCGAAGTTGCTCCAGGAAGACCTGCTCAACGGCAGCGTCAGCCCGGCAGCGGCCAAGTCCGTCTACTACAAGCAAGCGTAGCGCCTCATGCCAGCAGCACACGGCACCTCGAACAGCCCTGTCGATCGACAGGATTTCTCCCTGTTGCAGATGGCGGCGCTCGTGTTCGTCGTGTGCACTGGCTTCTCCTCGCAGATGGTCATGCCGCTCTGGATCGGCGCGATCATCGACGACTACGGCATGTCGCGCAGCGTGGCCGGCTCGATCGGCGCGGCGGAAATGGCGGTCGTCGCCATCGTTTCGTTTGCGCTGGCGATCCGCGTGCATCGCTTCAAGGCGAGGCCCACCGTTCTGGTGGGCCTCGCCTGTTTGATATGCGGCAACCTGCTCGCGGCCTTCATGACAGATCCCGTCGCACTGACGGCCGCGCGCGTGCTCGTGGGCTGCGGCAAAGGGATCGTCGTCACGATTTCATTCAGCCTGGCGGCGGGCACGTCTCATCCGATTCGCGCCTTCGCGGTTCTGAATGCTTCCTACGCGCTGTTCTCGACAGCGTTCTTCCTGGGGATGCCCGCGGTAATCGCGGCGGGCGGCGCCTCGGGCTGCTTTGCCGTTCTATCGGCGGTGTCCGTCGTCAGCCTAGTGGCAATGACACGCTATCCAGAGCGCCGTATGCAGGGCACGGACATGCATCGCATCAGCTTGCGAGACATTCGCGGCTACGGCCTCGTCGCGTTCGCCGCGTTGATCGTGCTGTGGATTGGACACAACGCCATCTGGACGTTCGTCGAGCGCATCGGCCTGGGCCTGGACTTCACGGCCGCTCAGATAGGTCAGGTGCTGTCGGTCGCGGCGTTCATCACCATCTGCGGACCATCGCTGGCACGATTGATCGATACACGCTTCGGCCACACACAGCCAGTGCTCGCCGCGATCAGCCTGAAGGTCGTGATCACATTGCTGCTGGTCTACACGACCTCGCAATGGATGTATGCCGCGCTCGTACCCGCGTTCCTGCTGCTGGCGCTGTTCATGCTGCCGTACTTCCAGGGCATTCTGTCGCTGGCCGATCCGGCCGGCCGGCTCGCCGCGGCGGCATCCGCCGCCATGACCATGGGCAGCTCGCTCGGCTCGCTGCTCGGCGGCTGGACGGCCGATACGTTCGATTACGAAGGCTTGGGATGGGTGGCGGCGACGAGCTTCGTCATCGTCATCGTGATGGTGGCCATGATCACCAGGCATCTCGGGAGCCCGTCGACTCGGACGGCTCCCGTTCTCGAGGCGCAGCGCGAAGCGGGTTAGCTTCGCGCGGCTCCGGAGAGCGCCGCCTCGTAGGTCGAGCGCACGTCGGTCTCGTTCCAGCTGATGTGGCTGCGGAGCGCGGCAACGGCTTCTTCGTTGCGCCCTGCTTCGAGCAGATCGAGCAGGTTCAGGTGCTCCTGATCGCTCTCCTGCTGAATCTCGGCCGACAGATAACGCTGCATCCTGAGGTATCTGTCGGCGCGCATCAGCAGCTGATCGAGCACCTGCATGGTGAGCGGCAGGTCCGCGACGGCGTAGAGCGTCTTGTGAAACTGAAAATTCAGCCGGCCCCACTCATTGAGGTCCGAGCACGTGCGTGACGCCATCACCAGCTCGCGGGCCTTGGCGATCACCGCCGGCGTGAGTTTCGGAATCGCCTGTTCGAGCAGGAACGGCTCGAGCATGCTGCGCAGCTTGTAGATCTCCTCCACTTCGCGCAACGACAGGTGAGGAATCAACGCGCCCCGATACTGCTCGCGAACGACGAAGCCCTCCGCCTCCAGCAGCGCCAGCGCTTCGCGGATTGGAATACGGCTGACACCCAGCTCCTGCGCGAGGGCCTCCTGGCGCAGGAAATCACCCGCCTTGTACTGGCCGCTCAGGATTCTCTGGCGAACGATACGAGCGACCTCGGCAGCGGTCGTGCTGCGCGCGAGCCGCGGAGCGCCCTTGAGGTCTGGAGAGCCTTCTCTTTCCATGGTGTCTTCTAATGGAGCTGGTTCTTGAAGAAACGGCCGTCCTTCATGATCGCCAGCAGCTCTTTGCCTTCGTCTTCCAACAGCTGCAGATTGTCGAGCGGATTGCCGTTCACGACCAGCAGATCCGCGTACGCGCCAGGCGCAATACAACCGAGCTTGCCGGACTGGCCAAGGATAGCAGCATTGACGGCGGTGGCAGATTTGAGGATGTCCATCGGCGGCAGCACCTGCGCGCGCAGCCTGAACTCCTTGGACTGCGCCACGATCATCTCGCCCATCAGATCGGTGCCGAAGCCCATCTTCACGCCGGCATCGCGGCAGATCTCCAGCATGCGAGTACCGGCAAGGGTGACCTCACGCAGCTTGGCCTTGATGTGCGAGGGCAAGCCATAAGCATCGGAGTTCTCGAACGACTCCCAGTAGCAGATCAGCGTCGGCACCATGAACGCGCCCTTCTCCGCCATCAGCTTCGCCGCCTCTTCGTTGACGAAGTTGCCGTGCTCGATGGTTCGGACGCCGCACTGAACCGCGCGGATCGTGCTGTTCGCGGTATAGGAATGCGCAGCGACGTACGTGCCGCGAGCGGCAGCCTCTTCGACCGCGACTCGGATCTCTTCGAGCGAGTACTGGGTGTGCTCGAGCTTGTCGTGCGGCGAGCCCACGCCGCCGGAGACCAGCAGCTTGATGTGGTCCGCCCCTTTGCGCAGCTCTTCACGAACCGCATAGCGCACGCCTTCCACGCCGTCGGCGATCCGACCCATGATGTCGAGCGCGCTCGTGCAGGCGCACGGCAGCTGATCGTTGGTGATGTGACGATGGTCGCCATGGCCGCCGGTCTGGCTCAAGGCCCGACCCGACACGAACAGGCGCGGCCCTTCCACCAGACCGGTTTCGATCGCCCGTTTGATGCCGTAGTCGCCGCCAGCGACGTCGCGCACTGTCGTGAACCCACGACGCAGCATGCCGAGCACGCGAGGAATCGCATGCGCCATCATCAGGGTGTGCGGCATGCCCCGCGTCTTCTCCTGATTCAGGTGAATCGCGTACACATGGGCATGATTGTCGATGAGGCCCGGCATGAGCACCTTGCCGCGCAGGTCGAAGCGCTTCGCGTCCGCCATGCGGATCGGCTCGGTCGTCACCTCGCGGATCAGGTTGCCCTCGACCAGGACGTTGACCTTCTCCCTCGGCTCGTCCGCGATGCCATCAATCAAAGTGCAGTTTTCAAAAATCAGCATGCCGTCACTCGATACATATCTATGGGCGCAGGCGCGCAGCCTGTCAGGCCACCGCTTTGGGACCCGCAGTGTGGCACCAATGTAGATTGGATACAATATCCACACATTGCGGACGGCGCGACGGCGCGACAGGGTCAGCCCGCTGTTTCATCAGCAGAGCGAGCAGCAACAGCTCCACCAAAACCCATTGCAACTGTGCCAGCCGCGGCCCTAACTGCACTTGTGGCTGAGACGCCAGCGAGGCAGACACAGACGTCCTGGGAGAGCGGCGATCGTGCCAGTGCACGAAGCTGCAGCTGCCCGGGCCGTCCGGTAGCCGCGCCTTTCGGAAACAACATGACCTACAAGCTTGCCATTTTCGACTTCGATGGGACGCTCGCCGATTCGTTCGACTTCTTCGTCGCGTCTCACAACATCCTGGCGCGGCGTCATGGATTTGCCGAGCTGGACCCGGCACGAATCGATGAGTATCGCGGCCGGGAGCCGCGCGAGCTCATGCGCCAGCATGGCATTCCGATGTGGAAGCTGCCGTTCATCGCCCGGGACTTCATGAGCATGATGGCGCGCAACGGCGACGGCATTCGCCTGTTCGACGGGGTCGCCGAGGCACTGCATTCTCTGTCCGTGAGCGGCGTCGATCTCGCCATCGTCACCTCGAATTCATTCGAGAACGTCAGGCGCGTCATTGGCGACGAAGTGATTCAACGGATCCGCCACATCGAGTCCGGCGCATCGATCTTCGGCAAACGCTGGCGGCTGGAGCGCGTGTTGAAAACGTCCAACGTCGCCCGACAGCATGCCATCTACGTCGGCGACCAGGCGACCGATGCGCAGGCAGCGCACGCCGCCGGCATCGCATTCGGTGCTGTGCGCTGGGGTTACGCCACTGCGGCAGTGCTCGATCAACGCTCACCGGCGATGACGTTCGGCTGCGTGTCCGACCTGCAATTGATAGCGAAGGCACGCAGCACTCGCTAGGCTTCAATCGACGCGGGTTACTGCAACGATTGGCGGCGTGGAGCCACGCATCCGCTTACTCCAACGATTGCCGCCGGCGTGTAATTGCGCCTCCGCTTACTGCAATGAGTGCCGTCAGCGTGCAGGCGCGCATTCGCTTACGCAACGATTGTCGCCAGCTTGCGGGCGCGCAGCACATGCGCGAGACCGTTGTTTATTTCTCCTCCTCGTGGCCATGCGCTGGATGCCACAGATCATGGCTGTCGATGCGCACGCGCAATTGTGCTTCATGGGCCGAAGCGCGAGCCGCGAGCTCCTGATAGGCCATCTCGCGAGCACGACGTGCTGCCAGGAGACGTTCCGCCAATCCGGTTTCACCCAACTCCCAGGCGCGATGCGTCCTGTTTGCGGCGGCTCGCATGGCCTCATGCGCGTCGCGCTGGGCTCGCCACTGATTCAAAGCATCGGTGGCCAGCGCAACTTTCAGATGCGCATCCTTCGTCAACACGCGTCGCACGACCTCGACATCACGCAGGCGAGCACGCGCTTGCGCGCGCTCTGCAGTCGCGAGCTCGCGCCGATAACGACCGGCCAGAGGCATGGTGAAGACGAGACCGACGGCACGCTCCTCCCCGTCGCGTTCATTGAAGAAACGAACACCGAGCGTTGGATCCGGGATGCGATCCGCCCAGGCTCGCTTGGCCGCAGCATCCTGACGTGCCGCTTCATTCTCGGCCACCTTGATCTCGTAGCTATCGTTGACGATGCGCGCTTCCCACTCATCTTCCGTCCCGGGCAACGCCTGCGGATCGGGCAGCGACGGCGCCCGAGCCGGCAACTTGATCTGAGGAAAATCCGTGTTCAATGCATGCTTCGCGGCGGCCAGCAGAGTCGCAGTGCTGACTGCAGTGGCTCGAGCATGAGCCAGCTCGGCGGTGATCAAGTCGAGATCCAGCTGCGCGGCGTCCCCGATCTCGACCCGGCGGGCCAAGGAAGCATGTTCGGTCTGCAATGATTGCAGCTGCGCCCTCGCCTCTTCATCGGTCGACGTCGCACGCAGCCATTGCATCCATAGCTCGAGCAGACGAACCGCCGCCTCGTGGGCGGTGTCGTTGCGTTCCAGCGTCGCAATCGCACGCGAGCGAGCGCCGATCTCCCGGTCGAGCGGCGCCTTTCCCGGCAAACGGAATGCCCGCCCCACCTGCGCTTCGAACTCATCCAACGATTGACCCGCATCCGTGCGTCTACGCTGCGGAATCACGGTCGCTTCCAACTCATAACTGCCCAGCGAGAGAGCGCGCGCTTGAGCATCGACCGCGGTGGCCCGCTCATCCGCCGCGAGCACTTCCGCCTGCTGTGTGATCGCATCCATCACATCTTCCAACGGCGGCAGATAGCTCTGCGCCGAGATCGTTTGCGACACGCCCAACAGACAAAGCAACGAAATCTTGAGCCGCATCACGCGAGTCTCCCGCGTTCCAGCACGGCTTCGGTCCACCACACCACGTCATGCGATCGGACCCGCGCGCGAATCGATTCCATCAGCGGCGGCAATGCCGCCGACTCCAGCACGATCCAGACGATGCGACGATCGATGCTGCCGCGAACCTGCTCGGCCGTGGATGCGTGCGGAAAGTCGCTGCCGTGTCCCTGCGCGTGCATCAGAGTGAAGCCCGGCGCTTGCGGGGCCGTGATCAACGTTTCAAGCAACGCCTCCTCGATGGACGGCGGAAACACCAGAGTCAGTCGAACGAACGCGGTCATGAAGCCGATTCCAAAGCAGAGGGACGCGCCAGGCCGAAGCGTCGATACAGCACTGGCAGCAGCAACAGGGTCAGCGCGGTGGAACTCACCAGCCCGCCGATCACGACGATGGCCAACGGACGCTGAATTTCCGAGCCGGGGCCGGTGGCCAGCAGCAGCGGCACCAGGCCGAGCGCGGCGATGGTCGCGGTCATGAGCACGGGCCGCAAACGACGTTGCGCTCCTTCACGCACCACGGTCTCGATGTTCGCTCCGACGCCATGCAGATGATTGAAATGCGAGACCAGCACCAGGCCGTTGAGCACCGCGATGCCGAGCAAGGCGATGAAGCCCACCGAGGCCGGCACCGACAGATACTCGCCCGACACCCACAACGCGACGATGCCGCCGACCAGCGCGAAAGGAACATTGCCCAGAATCAGCAACGCCTGTCGCGCCGAGCCGAAGGTCGTGAACAGCACGACGAAGATCAGGCCGATCGCGACGGGCACGACCAACCCGAGCCTCGCAGCAGCGCGCTGCTGATTCTCGAATTGACCACCCCACTCCAATCGATACGACGCAGGCATCGGCACGTCACGAGCGATCACCGCGCGCGCCTCTTCGACGAAGCCGACGAGGTCGCGTCCACCGACGTTCGCCTGCACCACCGCGAAGCGCGAGCCGTTCTCACGATTCACGCGCACCGGACCGGATGCGGCTTCGATGTTTGCAATCGAAGCCAGCGGCACTTCGCCCTCATCGCCGCGAGCCAGTCTCAAATCATTGAAGCGCTGTACTGAATCGCGCACGCCGTCGCCACCGCGCACCAGAATCGGGATGCGCCGATCGGGCTGGATCACCGTGCCCGCAGGCACACCTTCGATCTGCGCACGCAACTCATCCTGCACATCGGCAACAGCCAAGCCGGCGCGACCCGCGGCTTGCGGATTGATGACGACGCGCAGATAAGCCACGCCATCGGTCGTCTGCGTGAGAATGTCTTGCGCGCCCTCCACCTTCGAGAGTGCGTCGGAAATCCGTTGCGCCAGCTGACCCAGCTGGTCCAGATCCGGCCCGAAGATCTTGATCGCGAGATCGCCGCGACTGCCGGTGAGCATCTCGGAGATGCGCATCTCGATGGGCTGAGTGAAACCGAAGTCGACGCCCGGGAACTGCGACATCACCGCGCGCAACTGCTCGGCCAGCCATTCCTTGTCCGGTACGCGCCATTCGTTCTTCGGCGCGAGCACCATGAACACGTCGGTTTCGTTGAGGCCCATGGGATCGAGGCCCAACTCGTCCGAACCGGTGCGTGCCACGAGGCGTCGAACTTCCGGCACCTGCTGCAGGATGGCGCGCTCCATACTCACGTCCATATCGAGCGAGCGCTCCAGATTGATGGTGGGCGCCTTCTGCGTCTGAATCAGCAGATCGCCCTCGTCCATGGTCGGCATGAAGGTCTTGCCGGTGGCCAGGTAGGCGACGATTCCCAGCAGCANCGTGACGCCCGCNCCGACGAACACGCGCGTGGGATGGTTGAGNGCCCCGTCCAACAACGGCACATACAGCCGCGACAGATGGNGCATGACGAACGGCTCGTGATGGGCGTGCTCCTTGAGCAACATCGACGACAGCACGGGCACCAGCGTCAGCGACAACAGCAACGATGCCGCCAGCGCGAACACGATCGTGAGCGCGACCGGCGCGAACAACTTGCCTTCCAGGCCTTCCAGCGTCAGCAGCGGCAGGAAGGTCAGACAGATGATCAGAATGCCGGACGCAACCGGCGTCGCGACCTCACGGGCGGCGGCGAATACTCGATGCAATCGCGGCAAATGCGAGCCCGAAGCGTTCGGGTCGAGCCGACTCACGGTGTTCTCGACGACCACGACCGCGGCATCGACCAGCATGCCGACCGCGATGGCGAGGCCGCCCAGGCTCATGAGATTGGCGCTTTGCCCGGTGACATGCATCAGCAGGAAGGTGCTCAAGGCCGCGAACGGCAGCATCAACGCAACCACCAGCGCCGCGCGCAATTCACCCAGGAACAACAGCAGCAACACCACGACCAGCACCGTTGCTTCGAGCAACGCGCTTTGCACCGTTCCCACCGCGCGCTGAATCAACGAGCTGCGATCGTAGAACGTCGAAATCGTCACGCCCGGCGGCAACGTGGGCTCCAGCTCATCGAGCTTGGCGCGAATGCCTTTGACGAGCTGCGACGCATCGGCGCCACGCAAGGCGACGACGATGCCCTGCACCGCCTCGCCTTTGCCGTCCTGAGTGACCGCGCCGTAGCGCGTCAGCGAGTCGACGCGGACTTCAGCGACGTCCCCGATCCGGACCGGTGAAGCGCCGGAGCGGATGACGATTGCTTCGAGATCCTCCAGCGAGCGGATCGCACCCTCGGCACGCACGATCAATGTTTCTTCGCCCGCGCCGATCCGACCCGCCCCGTCATTGCGATTGTTACGCGTGACCGCTTCGACCAGGTCGCTGAACAGCACATTGTTGGCGTTCAGACGCGCGCGATCGGGCACGACCACGAAGCTGCCCACGTGCCCGCCGAGCACGTTGACATCGGCCACGCCGGGGATGGTGCGGAGCGCCGGCCGCAACGTCCAATCGAGCAAGGTGCGCCGCTCGGTGAGCGACAATCCCTCGCCTTCGATGGTGAACATGAAGACGTCGGAGAGCGGCGTGGAAATCGGTGCCAGGCCGCCGCTCACGTCGTCGGGCAGGCTGTCGGCGGCATTGGCGAAGCGCTCGGCCACCTGCTGACGCGCCCAATAGATATCGGTGCCTTCTTCGAAGTCGAGCGTCAGATCGGCGATGGCGTATTTGGCCATCGAGCGCAGCATCACCCCTCGCGGCACGCCCAGCAGTTCCATTTCCAAGGGCGCCACGACGCGCGTCTCGATCTCCTCCGGCGTCATGCCCGGCGCCTTCAGGATCAGTTTGACCTGCGTTGGAGAAATGTCCGGATACGCATCGATGGGCAGACGCAGGAAGGCCATGATGCCGGCGGCCGCGATACCTACGGCAGCCAGGAGCACCAGCATGCGCTGACGCAGCGAGAATTCGATCAGTCGTGCGAGCATGATGCGCTCACTCCGCCGCGAGCAACGACTTCAGCGCACTCGCACCTCGGACCACGACCTGGTCCCCGGGTCGAACGTCACCCCGAACGATGGCTTGTTGCTGGTCTCCGCCCAGGCGCTCGACGCGCACGGCCCGGTATGTTTCTCCAGCAAGCACGTAGAGCACGTGTCCGTTGCCCTCGGTGATCAGCGCCGACGTCGGCACGCCGATCGAATCCGCTGGGGCCGGTGCCAGCAACGTCAGTTCCAGATGCTGGCCGGCGACCAGCCCGTGATCGTCATCGGCGCGCGCTCGCACGCGCAAACGCTGACTGGCGCGATCTGTGTCGGCGCCGACCGCAACGACACTGCCAGAGCTGCCATCCGGCAAGCGCACTTGCATGCCGGGCGCAACTCGCGATCGTGAGCTGACGGACACGCTGAAGATCAGATCGAGACTGCCGGGCGCCGCCACCGCATACGTTTCTTCGAGCGCGACGACTGCCTGGCCGGGAACCACCATCCGACGCAGCACCCGACCCGCGATCGGCGCCAGCAACTCATATTCCCCTGGCACACCGCCGGACACGATGCGTATGCCGGAGAGCGCGCCTTCCGCTTGTTCGCGAGCCGCCTGCGCAGCGGCTGCACGGGCGCGACTCTCTTCATTTCGCGAGGCGGCGATGATGCCTTCCTTCAGCAGCAGCTCGTTGCGTTCGGCCTGCTGGACCGCTGCGATCGCCTCGCTGCGCGCGCGAACCAGCTCCGCCTGCGCGGTCAGCAACTCACGACTTTGAATGCGTACCAGCGCGTCGCCTTTCGCGACGACATCGCCTTCATCACGCAGGATGCGCGTCACGACACCGGCATAGGGCGCCGCTATCCGCGCGCTGGAATGCAAGGGAGGAGCGACTTCGGCGGGCAGGCCGCTGATAGGCATCGTGCTCACAGCCACCGCCGCTTCGGTCTGCAACCCGAGCGCGCCCGTCTGCGCCGAATCGAGCGTCACGCCGCCATTGGCAGCGACCACGGTTTCAGAGGCCGCCGTGGGCTGGGGCGCAGGCTCGCGAGCGAATGCAAACCAGCCGCCCAGAGCCACGATCACAATCGCAATGATCGGCCCGGCGGGCCGAAACGGAAGACGGAGCATCGGCAAACAATCCATACATCGTGGCGAAGCGCGGCAGCATGCCCGATGAAGCTTTGCTCAAGCTTTGGTCGCCTTCCCTGCCGATGCGATCACAACGCGGGAAAAGGCCCGAGCGTCACGAACAGGCGCGCCTCCCGCAGCTCGAATTCCAGTTGCAGGTGGAGCGAGCGGGCCAGTGCCAACGCCAGCGCGAGCCCCAGGCCGGCATGTTGAGCCGTGCCGCCCTCGTGCGGTTTACGCCAGAAGCGCGTACCGAAATGCACCAGGTCCTCCGGGGTGAGCTGTGGCGCTTCGTTGTCGATGCAAACCAGGTACGCGGACCGTGCGTCGTGCCCCGTTTGGGTGATGGAACAATTCACCGTACCGCCGGCCGGCGCATAATCGACCGCGTTCTGCAGCAGGTTGGTGAGAATTCGTTCCAGGATGCCGACGTCGCTGTTGACCCAGGCCTCGGCCGGCGCGCGCAACGTCAGCCCCATCCGGTTGGCCTCGGCCGAACGACGCATGGTTTCGATCTGATCCGCGGCCAGCCGGGTCAGATCCAACGGGTCCAGCGCCGGCGATTCCTGACCGGATTCGAATCTCGCGAGGGCCAGCAGCGTGTCCACACTTCGCTGCATTCGTTCCGTCGCGGCGATTGCGGTGATCAGGCCGCTGCGCAGGGCTGCAGTATCGCCTTCATGCAACGCGACCTCCGCGGTCAGGCGCGTCTCGGCCAATGGCGTGCGCAGCTCATGAGCAATGTCGCGCGAGAAACGGCGTTCGCGCTGAATCGCACCGTAGAGCTTGGCGATACCGACGTTGAATGCGGCGGCAAACGGCGCGAGCTCGGCGGGCAAATGGTCGCCGACGCGTTCCGGCGGCTTCTCGGTGTCCATGCTCGCGATCCGCGCGCCTTGCTCGAGCAGCGGTGCAAACGCTGAGCGCACCACCCATTGCACGAGCAGCAACACCACGATGATCGTGACCGCGATGCCTCCGAGCAGCACGGAATGAATGCCTCCTTCCGCGTTCTTCCATGCTTCGCGTTCGGTGGCCACGACCAACACGCGACCGATGTCGTTGTTTTCCAGCGCCACGGCCAGTGCGCGGCCCTTGTGACCGTCCGGCGTGAGCACATCGTAATAAATGGGGTGTCTGGGATTGCGCCCGGGCGCGGCGACGGCCACTCCGCGACTGTTGCGTGACGCGAGCACCATGCGCGCATCGCCGTCGTAGACAGTGAAGAACTCGGTGTGGCCCGGGAACTCGTAATGCGGCAGCAGCTTGCCGATCATTTCGGGATCGCTGTGACTGAGCGCGTACGCCACGCTGCGTGCCTCGCTGGCCAGCACCGTGTCCAGATGATCGTGCGCGCCGGCGTCGATCCAGTGATCCAGCGATACGAACAGCACCGCCAGCACCGCCCCCAGCGCAAACGTCAGTCGGACGGTGAGCCGGCGCCGGATGGACCAGAGATTCGATTCAGGGGATGACATAACCGAATCCGCGGCGCGTCTGCACCGGATCGCCGGCGCCGGCCCGGGCGAGCTTGGCGCGCAGCGTGCTCATGATGACTTCCACCGCCTTGTCGGAGGAGTTGGTCGCGCTCGCATACAGCTTCTCGAAGATCTGCGTCCGCGACATCACCCGCCCGCGTGAGCGCAACAGCAATTCCAACAAGGCGAATTCCTTGGGAGTGAGCTGCAGATCCTTGCCCCGCCAGCGCGCCACGCGCGAAAGAATCTCCAGGTGCAGCTCGCCGTGCGTGAGAACGGGTCGAGGATCATCGGTGGGACGACGGCTCAAGGCACGCAGTCGCGCGAGCAACTCATCCAGCGCGAACGGTTTGACGAGGTAATCGTTGGCGCCCGCATCCAGCGCCGCAACCCGGTCGGCGACCTGATCCCGCGCCGAGAGCACCAGCACCCAGGTCGGAAAGCTGCGTTGCCGGAGCGCCCGCAGGACTGCGAATCCATCCAGTTGCGGCAGCATCAGATCCAGCACCATCAGGTCGTATTGATAGACCTCGATGAACCGCAGCGCTGCCTCGCCGTCGGCGGCGTGATCGCAGATGTAACCTTCGCGCGTCAGGCTTTTCAGCAATGCGGCACTGAGCGGAGCGGAGTCTTCGACGACGAGCAGGCGCATGATGCGGGCACGGAGAATCGGTCGACGCAGCGGATTCTACGTCGGCGTCGCCTGCGCCACCGACACGCCCGCGCCGCGCGCGCTCAAAGCGATATCAGGTGCCACTTACCGTCGACGCCGTCGCCCTTGGTTTCGCCGGGCGCATCCTTCGAGTACGTGTACACGGGCTTGCCGCGATAGGTCCACTGCCGGGCGGTGCCGCGCTTGATGGTTTTCCACTCGCCCACTTCCGAAGATGCGTCCGCCGACGCAAGCACTGGCGGCCAGATCACCGCACACGCATCCACGCAATGGGGCCGGCCATTGACATCCAGGTCATATTGATACAGCGCCTTGCCATCTTGATCGCGCAACACGTAGCTGCCGCGCTCCTCGAAGACGCTGATATCCGCGGGCGTGTTCGGTGGCAACGATGATGCTTTCGCCTGCGAGCCAACCCCACGATCACTCATCATGTTCTCCCACTGTTGAATCCGGAACCAGCGGCTGCGCAGGCAGCAGCGCAACGCGCTAGCGTACCCTTGAAAGTGCATCGCGTCACCCGCGGCCGGCGCCGGGACGCCCCCGCCCCTTGACTCCTGGCGATAAAAACCTATGCTCCGCCCTATGGTTATATTTGCGCAGTCACTCGGCCACAGACACAGTGGCGAGCATCAGATCCAGGGCTCATCGCCCCGGGTGTAGCGCATTCTCGCGCGCTGTGCCCGGGGCGGCCGTCCGGGGTACAGCTACACTGGCCGGTCTCCAACCAGGTAGTCCCCGTCACGTCGTTTCTTCATCGCCGGTTCCCGTTCGTGCTCGCGCTTTTGGCAGTGGCTTCGTCCGGGAATCCAGCATCGAACTTCCTGAGCGGACCCACTCACAAGGTGACCAGATGAACACGTGCGACTTGCCACCTATTTCGATTCCCGCCGGCGACTACCAACGCCTGACCGCGCTGGTCGATGCCGCCGAGCGCACTCCCACCCCGGTGCTCGACTATCTGTCCCAGGAGCTGAGTCGCGCCGAGGTGGTTGCCGATGAAGAATGCGCGCCGCACGTGGTGCGCGTCGGCTCGGTCGTTTCCTATCGCGATGGCGTCAACGGGCGCTATCGAACCGTACGCCTGGTGTGGCCGCTCGAGGCCGACGTAGCGCGCGATCGCATCTCCGTGCTCTCTCCAGTCGGTGCCGCACTGCTGGGGCTGAGCCCCGGGCAGTCGATCCCCTGGCCCCGACCGGTCGGCGAGCCGAGCGTGCTGACGGTGCTCGCCGTGTACGGCAGCGATGCGCCAGACCCTCCACCCGCAGCCTGACTCCGCCCCCCTCCAGCCTGAAATGATCCAGACCCCTCATTACCTCATCGACAAGGCCGCGCTGATCCGCAACCTGGAAAAGATCGCCCAGGTGCGTGCGCTCTCCGGTGCCAAGGTGCTGCTCGCACTGAAGTGCTTCGCGACCTGGTCGGTGTTCGACGTGATGCGCCAGTACATGGACGGTACGACCTCCTCGTCGCTGTTCGAAGTGCAGCTCGGTCACAAGCACTTCGGCGGCGAAACGCAGGCCTACAGCGTCGCCTGGGCCGATGCCGAAATCGATCGGGTGGTCGCGCACGCCGACAAGATCATCTTCAACAGCATCGGACAGCTGGAACGCTTCGCCGGCAAGGCCTCCGGCATTGCCCGCGGCCTGCGGCTCAATCCGAAGGTCAGCTCGTCCGGCTTCGATCTCGCCGATCCGGCCCGCCCCTACAGCAGGCTCGGCGAGCACGATCCGCAGGCGGTGGCGGCGGTGCTCGACCGCATCGACGGCTTCATGATTCATAATAACTGCGAGAATGCCGAGTTCGAGCGCTTCGACCGGCTGCTCGGCATGGTCGAGGAACGCTTTGGCGCGCTGTTCGAGCGGGTTCGCTGGATCAGCCTGGGCGGCGGCATTCATTTCACCGCCGAGGGTTATCCCATCGAGGCCTTCTGCGAACGGCTCAAGCGCTTCTCGGAGCGCTATGGCGTGCAGGTGTATCTCGAACCGGGCGAAGCGGCGATCACGCGCAGCACGACGCTGGAGGTCAGCGTGCTCGATACACTGTTCAACGGCAAGAATCTGGCGATCGTGGACGCCTCGACCGAGGCGCACATGCTCGACCTGCTGATCTACCGGCAGAGCGCCAGGATCAGTCCCGACCGGGGGCCGCACGAGTACATGGTGTGCGGCAAGTCCTGTCTGGCCGGCGATGTCTTTGGCACCTTTGGGTTCGGCAAGCGGCTCGAGGTCGGGGATCGCATCTCCATCCAGGATGCCGGCGGCTACACCATGGTGAAGAAGAACTGGTTCAACGGCGTGCAGATGCCCGCCATCGTCATTCGCGAGCTGGACGGGTCGCTCCGGCCGGTGCGCGAATTCACCTTTGCAGATTACGAATCGAGCCTGTCCTGAACGCTCGTGCAACTGGAGGAATATTCCTGGAATGAGAAAGAACGTGCTCGTCATCGGCGCCGGCGGCGTCGGTCAGGTGGTCGTTCACAAGTGCGCACAGAACAATAAGATTCTCGGCGACATTCACCTCGCCTCACGCACCGTCGACAAGTGTCATCGCATCATCGCCTCGGTGCATGAGAAACAAGCGCTAGCCACGAACGGCATCCTGGCGGCGCATGCGCTCGACGCCATGGACGTGACGGCGACAGCGAACCTGATCCGGCAGACTGGCGCACAGATCGTCATCAATGTGGGCTCGTCCTTTCTCAACATGTCGGTGCTGTCGGCGTGCATCCAGACGGGTGCCGCCTACATCGATACCGCCATCCACGAGGATCCGAGAAAAATCTGCGAAACCCCGCCCTGGTATGCGAACTACGAATGGCGGCGCCGCGAGGACTGCGAACGCGCCGGCGTGACCGCCATCCTGGGCGCCGGTTTCGATCCCGGTGTCGTCAACGCCTATTCCAGGCTCGCCCTGGATCAGTATGTCGAGCGGCTCGAGTCGCTGGACATCGTCGACATCAACGCGGGCAGTCACGGGCGTTACTTCGCCACGAACTTCGATCCCGAGATCAACTTCCGCGAGTTCACCGGGCAGGTGTGGTCGTGGCAGAACAGCCGCTGGACCTCGAACAAGATGTTCGAAGTCAGCCGTGAATGGCAGCTGCCGGTGGTCGGCACCCAGCGCGCCTATCTGACCGGCCATGACGAGGTGCATTCGCTGTCCCAGCTCCTGGGCGTTCCCAACGTGCGCTTCTGGATGGGCTTCAGCGATCACTACATCAACGTCTTCACCGTGCTGAAGAGTCTCGGCCTGCTCTCCGAGCAGCCGCTGCGCACGGCCGAGGGGCAGGAAGTGGTGCCGCTCAAGGTCGTCAAGGCGGTCCTGCCCGATCCTGCCTCGCTCGCTCCGGGCTATACGGGCAAGACCTGCATCGGCGTGCTCGCGCAGGGCGAAAAGCAGGGGCGCGCACAGGAAGTGTTCATCTACAACGTCGCGGATCACAAGGAAGCGTTCAACGAGGTCGGCAGCCAGGGCATTTCCTATACCGCGGGTGTGCCGCCCGTGGCCGCCGCGATGCTGATCGCATCGGGCGAGTGGGACGTTCGCAAGATGGCCAACGTCGAGGAGCTTCCTCCGCGGCCGTTCCTCGAACTGCTCGGTCGCCTGGGGCTACCCACGCGCGTCGTGTACCAGGGCGTCGATTCGCCACTGCAGGACGCGTGACGACTCGAAGGCCCCTGAGCGATCAGGGGCCTTCTTCGGGTCGGGCGATGAATTCACGCACCGGCTCGGCGATGTACGGCGGCAGCACGAACGCCGCTCGATGCATGGCCGGGCTGTAATACCGCAAACCGAAGTTGCTCTTTGTCACTCGCTGCTCCAGCCGGTCGACGGCCGGCCGGTCCAGTCGCAGGCTGTCGCTGCCCCAGCCGATGGCAAGGTGCCCGCCGATGTAGCTCGGCGACGCCAGCAGATAGCAGCCGGCAAACTTGAACACCGAAGCCAGGTTCGAGACCGTCGCTGCAAACGCCTCCCGCTGCAGGAAAGGCATGCCCGCCTGCACCGCCAGCACGCCGCGCATCCGCAGACAACGCCGGATATTCCTGTAGAACTCCGCGCTGAACAGCCTGGCTCCCGGACCGATGGGATCGGTCGAATCCACCAGCACCGCGTCGAAGCTCTCGTTCAGTCCATCGACGAAACGGACGCCGTCCTCGATCTTCAGATGGAAGCGCTCGTCCTCGAACACCGACGCGTTCATCGCGCCGAGATGGCGGCGAGCGGCGCTCACGACCGCGACGTCGATCTCCACCTGGAAGACCCGGCGCACGCTCTCGTGCTTGAGCACTTCTTCCGCCAGCCCGCAATCGCCGCCGCCGATGATCAATACATCCCGTACCTCGCCGTGCGCGAACAGCGGCACGTGAGCAAGCATCTCGTGATAGATGAACTCATCCGCGGTAGTCACCTGCGTGACGCCGTCGAGCAGCAGCACGCGCTCGAACTGATCGTTCTCGATCAACGTCAGCTGCTGATGCGGCGTGTGGGTCTGGGCCAGCACGCGATTCACTCCGTAGGACAGGCGCAGGCCGGGCGCCAGCAGCTCTTCGGTCCAGTCAGTCATTCATCCGACCTCGCAACAGTTCCTGGATCTCCGCTCGCCTCGGGCTGAACGCCTCCAGCAGCACTTCGATACAGCGCTCGGGGCGAGCCTTGCCGCACATGAAGATGTCCAAGGCCGCATAGCTGCGCTCCGGCCAGGAATGAATGGAAATGTGACTTTCGGCGAGCACCGCGACGCCGCTGATGCCGCCGTTGGGCTCGAACGGATGCAGATGAATGTGCAACAGGGTCGCGCCGGCAGCCTCCACGCAACGACGCAGCGTACGGTCCACCAGCGGCAGATCGTCGAGCCGGTGGGCGCCGTGCAGATCGATGATCAGGTGGGCGCCAGCACAGCGAACTCCGCCGCGTTCGGTGATCCAGGCGTTCGAATCCGCGTCAGCCGGAGGTGTCTTTTGCACCTCCCTCACGGCCGGCTCCGTACGGAGCAGATTGAAACGCTCAGAGCACAACGATGTCATTTCCAGTTTTGCCCTCCTCAACAACCTCGCGACCACATTCACGCGCCCGACACGGTCGACCGCAGCTCGCCCGCACTCATCGACGGCCTGAGCGAATCGCGCGGCACGATCAACACGTCGCAGCCGGTCAGGTCCTTCAACAATTGGCTCGCGACGCTGCCGAGCAGCGCTCGCCGCATTCGGCTCACCGCCCTGGTTCCCATGACCAGCAACTGCGGCCGATGCTGTTCGACCGCACGCACGATCGCCGGGATCGGATGTCCCTCTTCGACCAGCACTTCATAGCGAGTGTCGTCCGCGCTCTCACGCTTCAGGAGTTGCTGGATGCCCGTTGCAGCTCGATCGCGCGCCTCCTGCGCGCTCGTCGCCTGCCTCGCCGAGGGCACCATTCCTTTCAACGGCGGCTCGTACACGTGCAGCACAGTCGCCTGCGACTGCGATCCGAGCACCAGCGCCTCCGCGCCGCGCACGGCCAGGCCGGATTCGGGCGAGTCATCGAGCGCGAACAAGACATTTCGATAGCTCACATCGGCGTCCTGTTGCACGAGCAGCAGCGGACACTTGCGCGCGCTCAGTACTTTTTCAGCGATCGTGCCGGAGACGCCATCGACCATGTTGCGCCGTTCGTGAGGGCCGATGATCAGCAGATCGACGGGCTCCCGCGCGAGCGTGTCGCAGATGAGCCGGACGGGATTGCCCGGGCGCACGACCACCTCGGGTGCCGCTCCGTGCCGCCACAACGGCGGCCGGACACGCGATCGCATGCGGGCGATCGCGATCTGCAACTCCTGCTCCAGCACTCGCTCCGAAGCGGTCGGAGAGACGACGTGCAGGAGCGAGAGATCCGCGCCGAGCTCCCGGGCGAGAATGCCGGCGCGGTCGATCGCCCTCTCACTCTTCGGCAGCAGATCCGTCGCACATAACAATCTCGTCACATCGGCACTCCGCGTCAGTTCATGCAGCCACGCCCGCAGGCGGCGGATCGTCGAGCTGTTCGTAGTGACTCAACCACATCACCAGCTGGCCATGCCCGCCGGTCATGCTGGCGAAACGATCCGGATAACCCAGTAGCAGTGCGAGCGGCGCGCTGGCGCGCACGATGCCGAACCTGCGATTCACTTCGGCATCCATGATGGTCGCGCGCCGCAGCCTGAGATCCTCTCTGATGTCTTCGTAACAGCTCGGAGGACACAGGACACGCAAGCCCATGATCGGTTGCTCGATGCGCTCTGCCTGCCGGTAGCGGACCGTGGGTGGCGCGATGCGCAGCATGTCGCCGTAGACGTCGGTGAGCCGGCGCACGGGCCGTTCCAATGCCATCTCGGTCTCGGCCGCGATCACCAGTCCCCGTCCAGTGGCGCTGTATGAAGCGCCCGCATCCTTGGGCAGCAGCAGCATCGCCTTCTGGGCAAAGTCCAGTTGGAACCGCTCGCCTCGATGCGAGCAGCATTGTTCGATCGGAAAATCTGCTAGCACAGCCTGCCCTACTGCTTGCGATCCCTGCGCGTCAGCATCGCGCCCCGCAGCGCTTCGGCGCGCGCCACGCGCTCGATCGCGATGAGCCACGCGGCTTCTCGAAAAGACATATCTCGCGCTTCGGCGATCTTGCGTACCGCGCGATAAGCGCGGACCAGATACGAACGCAGCTGCCGATTCACCTTCTGCCGCGGCCACTGAGCCTGCTGCAGGTTCTGTGTCCATTCGAAATAGCTCGCCACCACGCCACCGGCGTTGGCCAGCAGATCGGGAATGACATCGATGCGCCGACTACGCAGGATCCGGTCCGCGCCGGCCGTGGTCGGCAGATTCGCGCCTTCGACGATCACCGAGGCCCGCACTTTGCCGGCGTTGTTTTCGGTGAGCGCATTCTCGAGCGCCGCCGGAATGAGCACGTCGCATGGCAGAGCAATCAGCTCCTCGTTCTCGATCGGCACCGTTCCGGGACACCCCACCACCGATCCGGTGAGCCGCACATGCTCGATCAGATCGTGTACGCGCAGCGGTTTCGAACCGCTGGCCAGAATGCCGCCGTTTACGTCCGCGACCGCGATGATCTCGCCGCCATGGTGCTCGATGAACGCCGCCGCATTCGAGCCGACGTTGCCGAAGCCTTGAATCGCCACACGCATGCCGCTCAACGAGCGGCCGCTGGCTTTCAAATGTTCCGCGAGCACCATGCCGATGCCCGTTCCGGTCGCCGTCGAGCGACCGCGAATGCCACCGAGCTCGACGGGCTTGGACGTGACGCAAGCCGGACTGTAGCCATGCCGCGAGCTGTACTCGTCCAGTATCCACGCCATGACCTGCTCGTTCGTGTTCACGTCGGGCGCGGGAATGTCTCGAAACGGACCGATGAAGCGATGGATGCGCGACACATAGCGGCGCGTCAAACGTTCCAGCTCGCCGGGCGAGAGTGTCGCCGGATCGCACGCGATGCCGCCCTTGGCGCCACCAAATGGAATATCTACCAGCGCCGTTTTCCACGTCATGATCTCGGCAAGCGCATGCATCTCACCGGTGTTCACATCGGGATGAAATCGGATGCCGCCCTTGGCCGGACCGCGCGCGCCGCTGTGCTGGACGCGATATCCAGCAAACACGCGCAGCGAGCCGTCATCCATCTGCACGGGCACGGCGACCTTCACTTCGCGAAACGGAGTGCGTAACAACAGCTGCTGATCGGCCGACAGCCCCAGGCGTTGCGCGGCGAGCGTGAAATTGTTGTCTGCGGTCAGCTCGACCTCGCTTCGACCGGCGGCCGGCTGCGTTGTCGAGCGGTGCTCGAGCGGGACCACTGCCGATGGCGAATCGATGGCGTGTCGAACGGACTGCGACGAATGCACTGAACACTCCTTCCCGGCAAGAGTTACCGCGCCAGCTGTTGTACCGCTTCGGCCGCCCTGTTAACAATTGGAAATATTCTCCCGATCACTTCCAGTTTCTCTAAGCGCCGCCCGCTCGCTCGCGAGTTGCTCGACAACCGCGCGCGCCAGCTGCGCCGCTTCGATGTTTTCTAACTGTGCGGACACGTATTTCTAATGGATCTAAGCTCCCGACGTCGGTACAAATAGCAGGACCACGGGACCGAGGCATGCACCATCACGGCAATCTCAGGAGGTGAACGAT
>Ga0065721_10049831_pt1 | contig 26665 bp, 33 predicted proteins | sample Mesricmetagenome_FD_59108 | JGI IMG/M metagenome (GOLD analysis project Ga0065721, IMG submission 59108) | Mesophilic microbial community from rice straw/compost enrichment Sample: eDNA_1 v2 (version 2) | ecosystem: Engineered > Solid waste > Grass > Composting > Bioreactor | place: USA: Davis... | reverse complement strand
CGCACGATCTTGCAGCTTTCGCACTGGCGTTTAACGGAGGCTCGGACTTTCATTTTACAGTTTGTGTTTTTGGCGCATCTTTGTGTCGGAAGGTGATGCGGCCCTTCGTGAGATCGTAGGGGGACATTTCCACCATGACCTTGTCACCGGGAAGAATGCGGATGAAGTGCAAACGCATTCTTCCGGAAATGTGCGCGAGGATGCGATGCCCGTTCGCCAGCTCAACACGGAACATGGTGTTTGGCAGCAACTCGACGACTTTCCCTTCTACTTCAATAGCGTCTTTCTTGGCCATGTCAAGATTTCCGGAGCGCCGTCGGTGACGAGCACGGTGTGTTCGAAATGGGCGGAAGGGAGGCCGTCGGCGGCGACCACGGTCCATTTGTCGGCGAGGACGCGCACCTGCGCCTTGCCCATGTTGATCATGGGCTCGATGGCGAGGGTCATGCCGGCTTTCAATCTGGGCCCGGTGCCGCGTTTCCCGTAATTCGGGATCTGCGGTTCCTCGTGAAGACTGCGGCCGACGCCATGGCCGACAAATTCGCGGACCACCGAGAAGCCGTGGCGGATGGCCTCCTCCTCGACGCTGGCGCACAGGTCGCCCAGCCGGCGGCCGGCCCGGGCGAGGTCCACGGCGTTGTTGAGGGCCTGTTCGGTGACGGTGAGAAGCCTTTCGACCTCGGGGTCGACGACCCCCACCGGGACGCTCATTGCGGTGTCGCCGATCCAGCCGTCGCGCACGATGCCGACGTCAAGTTTCACGACATCGCCGTAGCTGATCTTGCGCGGACCGCCGATGCCGTGCACCACCTCCTCGTTGAGGGAGATGCAGATGTAGCCGGGAAATTTCTTGTAGCCAAAGAAGGCGCTGCGCACGCCCGCCTCGGCCATGAATTCCTTGGCGGCGTGGTCGATGTCCCCGGTGGTGACGCCGGGCGCAATCAGGTCCGCAAGGCGGTTCAAAATCAGCGCGGCGGTTTCGCCGGCCTTGCGCATCTTTTCGATTTCCGCAGGGGTCTTGATGGGAATGCCGCTCATGCCGCCTCCTGGAAATCGTTGTAAAGGCGGCGAAACACTTCATCGCGACCCGGAGTGACGTCCACTTCCCTGAGCAGTCCCCGTCCCCGGTAATGGTCCACCACGGGCAGGGTGTGCTCGCGATACTGGGCGAGCCGGCTGCCGAGGGCCTCAAGTGTGTCGTCGTTGCGCCGGCCGAGGGCCCCGCCGCATTTGGGACAGGGGGTTTGGGCCGTGACGTTGTGAAACTTCTCGTTGAAGACCGCGCCGCAGGCCGTGCAGGTGAGCCGGCTGGTCATGCGCTCGCGCACGAGATCCTCGGAGAGGTTGAGAAAGTAGACCGCATCGAGCGGCAGCTGCCGCTGGGCCAGACCTTCGTCAAAGGCGGACGCCTGTCCGAGCGTGCGGGGAAAACCGTCGAGGATGAAGCGCTTGCGTCCGTCGATCCATTTCCAGACCACGCGCAGGGCCAGTTCGTCGGGAAACAGTTTGCCCTGGCTCGTCCAGCGGTCGGCTTCCAGGCCGATCTCGCTGCCGCGGGCCTTTTCTTCACGCAGAATCGCACCGGTCGACCCGGCGGGAACGCCGAACGCCGCCGCCAGGAGAGCCGCCTGGGTGCCCTTGCCGGAAGCCGGCGGGCCGAGCAAAACGATGCGATTCTTCATGGCGTCCCTCAGCCTCCCCTGGCCAGGAGAATCGTCACTCCCGCGATGACCAGCACGCCGATGCCGGCGTAGATGATCACGAGCGTATTGTCGTCCAGCACCTGGCCGGATCCGAGGCGGGGACGGTTGTCGCGTCCGCGAATCTTGCCCTTGCGAAGGAATCCGTCGTAGTGACGCTGGAGAAGGTGGGTTTCCACCTGACGCATGGTGTCGAGCACCACGCCCACGATGATGAGCACGCCCGTGCCGCCGAAGAACTGCGCGGTCATGTAGGGCACGTTCAGCCACTGCGCCAGCAACTGCGGAAGCACGGCGATGAGCGTCAGGAAGACCGCGCCGGCAAAGGTCAGGCGCGACATGGTGTAGTCGAGGAAATCGGCGGTGGGCTTGCCCGGACGCACGCCCGGAATCAGACCGTTGTATTTCTTCAGGTCATCGGCAATCTGGACCGGCTGGAACTGCGTGGCCACCCAGAAGTAGCTGAAGAAGAAAATCATCGCCCCGTAGAGCACGTAATGCAGCCACCCGGAGGTGAGCAGGTGGGCGAGATCCGAGGCCCAGGCCTGATTCGGGAAGGCCATGCTGAGGATCTGCGAGGGGAAGAGGAGGATGGCCTGGGCGAAAATGATCGGCATGACGCCCGCGTAGTTCACCTTGAGCGGCATGTACTGGCTCTGGCCGCCGTAAACCTTCCGTCCCACCACGCGCTTGGCGTACTGGATGCTGATGCGTCGGGTGGCCTGGGTGACGGCGATGACCGCCGCGATGACGATCAAAAGGAAAAGGCAGAGGAGAACAAGGATGATGGGGCTGACGTTCGCCTGCGCGCCCGGCTCGCTCGGCACAAACGTGCGCCAGGCCTGAATGAGACCGGCCGGCAGCTGGGCCAGAATGCCCACGGTGATGATCAGCGAAACCCCGTTGCCGACGCCACGCTCCGTGATCTGATCCCCCAGCCACATGAGGAACATCGTTCCCGCCGTCATGGTGAGGATGGTGATAAGCTGGAACGGCAGGCCGGGTTCCGGCACGAGGCTCATGCCCATCCGGTTGATGGTTTCCATGATCCCCGGCAGGAAGGGGTTGGCCTGGGGATTTTCAAAGGATTTCGCCAGCAGGAACCCCTGGAAAACACACAGCCCGATGGTGGCGTAGCGGGTGTACTGCATGATCTTCCGCCGTCCGCCATCCTCGCGGGACAGCTTGCCCAGCTGGGGAATCACCGCCGTCAGCAGCTGCATCATGATCGATGCGCTGATGTAGGGCATGATGCCGAGGGAGAAGATCGCGCAGTGGGCGAGGGCGCCGCCGCTGAAAAGGTTGAACAGCGCGGCCACGCCGCCGGCCGCCTGGCTGTTGGCGACGTTCTGGAACCATTCGCGCAGGACCTCCGCATTCACCCCCGGAGTGGTGACCGCCGAACCCACGCGGATGATCACAATCATCGCCAGGGTGAAGAGCACACGCTGCCGAAGCTCGGGAATTTTGAAGATGTTGGTAAATGCGGAAATCATGGGGAAGGGAAGGACCCGGCTACGCACAAACGCGGAGAAACGCTGGGCGCATCTCCGCGTGGTGAAGGGGCCGTGTCAAAACGGTCATCAAACTCAGGCCGCCTTCTTCGTGATGAGAGTCACGGAACCCCCGCTCTTCTCGATCTTTTCCCGGGCGGAGGCGCTGATGGCGTCCACTTCGAGGTGGAACTTTTTGCTGACCTCGCCGCGGCCGAGCACTTTGATGCCGTCGAAGGTGCCACGGACCAGACCGGCGCCGCGGAGGAGCTTTTCGTTGATGGCGGCTCCGTCGTCAAAGCGCTTCTCGAGGTCGTCGAGGTTGACCACCCCGTAGACCGTCTTGAACGCCGCGTTGCTGAAGCCACGCTTGGGCAGCTGACGGTAGATGGGCATCTGACCACCTTCGAAGCCGGGACGGATGCTGCCGCCCGAGCGGGCCTTCTGGCCCTTGTGGCCTTTGCCGGAGGTTTTGCCGTGGCCGGAGCTTTCGCCGCAGCCGAGACGCTTGCGGCGGTGTTTCGCACCGGGATTGGGTTTCAGATCGTGGAGTCTCATGACTTAGGCGGCGACAGGTTCGGCCTTGGCCTTGACGGCCTTGCCGCGGATTTTGAGGATTTCGTCTTTCGGGCGCAGGGCGGTCAACGCTTCCAGGGTGGCCTTGACCACGTTGGACGGGTTGCTGGACCCGAGGGATTTGGCGAGAACGTCACGGATGCCCGCGGCTTCGATGACGGCGCGGACTCCGCCGCCGGCGATGACGCCGGTACCCGGGGAGGCGGGCTTGAGCAGGACGCGTCCGCCGCCGAACTCACCGATCACCTCGTGCGGGATGGTGTTTTCGTGGACGGCGACCTGCACCATCTGCTTCTTGGCGGCTTCCGTGGCCTTGCGAATGGCTTCGCTCACCTCATTGGCCTTGCCAAAACCGATGCCGACCTTGCCCTTGTGGTTTCCGGAAACAATGAGCGCGCTGAAGCTGAAGCGGCGTCCGCCTTTGACGACCTTGGCGCACCGGTTGATGAAGACAACCTTTTCGCTCGTTTCCTTCGGCTCCTTGTCGAAGTCGTTGGACTGATTGGATTTGCGTTGAGTGGCCATGAGATTAGAATTCGAGTCCGGCTTCGCGGGCCGCGTCCGCGAGGGCCTTCACTTTACCGTGATATTTGAAACCGCCGCGGTCGAAGACGACCTTCTTGACGTTCTTGGAGGCGACACGCTCGGCGATCAGCTTGCCCACCTTGGTGGCGGTGGCCACGTTGGCGCGGGTCGACTTGTCGGAGCGGAGATCCTTTTCCGTGGTGTGGACGGAGGCGATCGTCGCGCCCTTGGTGTCGTCGATGATCTGGGCCGTGATGTGACGCTCGGAGAAATGAACGGCGAGGCGCGGACGCTCGGACGTTCCGGAAACTTTCTTCCGCAACCGGATATGGCGGATCTGGCGTTTGTTGAGTTGGGACATGGCTTACTGGACGGTTTTGCCTTCCTTGCGGCGGATCTGTTCGCCGGCATATCGGATACCCTTGCCCTTGTAAGGCTCCGGCGGGTAAAAGGCGCGGATGTCGGCCGCGATCTGGCCGACGAGATGCTTGTCGATGCCTTCGATGGCGATCTTGGTGTTGTCGTTCACCGTGATCTTCACTTCCTTCGGGATGTTGAAGAGGATCGGGTGGGATTTGCCGAGGCTGAGGTTCAGCTTGTCGCCCTGGACGGCCGCGCGGAAACCGACGCCCTGGATTTCGAGCTCCTTCTTGAAGCCCTCGTTCACGCCCGTCACCATGTTGGCGAGAAGGGCGCGGGAGAGGCCGTGCAGGGCCCGGGCCTGGCGGCTGTCGCCGTCGCGATCCAGCGTGAGGGTGTTGCCTTCGGTCTTGAGGCGGACCGCCTTGGGAAGGGTCCAGGACAATTTGCCCTTGGGGCCCTCGACGGTGACGGCCCCTTCGGCGCCGACGCTCACTTTGACCTTGGCGGGAAGTTCGATGGGTTTTTTACCGATACGGGACATGGCGTGCTCCTTACCAGACGTAGGCGAGGAGTTCCCCGCCCACATTTTGTTTGCGTGCTTCCTGGCCGGTGAGAATTCCCCGCGAGGTGGAAAGCACCGCGATGCCCATGCCGCCCAGAACGCGCGGTACCTCGGAGGCGCCCACGTAGCGGCGAAGACCCGGCTTGCTGATGCGCTTGAGCCCGGCAATGGCGCAGGCCTTGTTCACAAACTTGTTCTTGATCTTGAGCTGCGGTTTTCCGCCTTCGGGCGTTTCGAGCTCGTAACCGGCGATGTAGCCCTCCCTTTCGAGGATGCGGGCGATTTCGCTCTTGAGCTTGGAGTAAGGCACGTAGAATTCCGGCTTGCGCGCGCGGGCAGCGTTGCGCAGGCGGGTGAGCATGTCAGCTATCGGGTCGGTCATGGATGTTCAAGCAGTAGTTAGGCGGCCGCCCCGGCGGTCTCCTCTTGCTGCTCCTCGGGTTTGCGCACGGGTTTCTTGGCCTTGTCGGCGAAGGGCATGCCGAGTTCGCTCAGGAGCGACTTGGCTTCCTCGTTCGTGCGCGCGGTCGTGACGATGGTGATGTCAAAACCGATGTTGCGTTTGATTTTGTCGAGTTCGATTTCGGGGAAAATGGACTGGTCGGCGATGCCGAGCGTGTAGTTGCCGCGGCCGTCGAAGGCCTTGGTGGACACGCCGCGGAAGTCGCGGATGCGGGGCAGCGCCATGCAGATGAGGCGCTCCAGGAATTCGTACATCGTACGTCCGCGCAGGGTCACCTTCGCACCGATGGCCTGGCCCTTCCGCAGCTTGAAGTTCGCGATGCTCTTCTTGGCGAGCGTGGCGACCGGACGCTGACCGGTGATGGTGGCGATTTCGGTCTTGGCGATTTCGAGCGCTTCCTTGCTGTCGGCGCCGGCGCCAACGGAGGTGTTGACGACAACCTTGGAGATCTTGGGGACCTCGTGGATGTTCTTGTATCCATGCTTCTCACGCAGCGCCGCGATGACGCGGGTCTTGTAGAGGTTGAGAAGCTCGGGATCGGGCAATGTGGTGGCCATGGTGTGTTAGGCGGCTTTTTTCTTCGCCTTTTCTTTCTTGGGAGCGGGTTCGGCCAGCTTCACATTCGAGATGTGAATGGGGCCTTCGCGCTCGATGATCGCGCCGTTCGGGTGTTCCTGGGTCTTGCGCTGATGCTTCTTGATCATGCGAACCCCCTCGATGAGCACCTGGTTCTTGGCCGGAAGGACCTGGAGGACCTTGCCGGTGGCACCCTTGTGCACGCCCGAGATGACGGTCACGACGTCGTTGCGTTTGACATGAAATTTCGGTCTGCTCATAGCACTTCCGGCGCGAGGGAGATGATCTTCATGAAGTTCTTCTCGCGGAGTTCGCGGGCCACCGGTCCGAAGATGCGGGAGCCGCGGGGGTTGAGATCCTTGTCGATGATGACAATGGCGTTGTTGTCGAAGCGGAGATAGGAGCCGTCCTCGCGGCGGATGGGATGCTTGGTGCGGACGACAACCGCGCGAACCACGTCACCCTTCTTCACCGAACCGCCGGCGGAGGCCTCCTTGACGTTGGCGGTGATGATATCCCCCACACTGGCGTTCTTGGTGGGTTTGCCGATGACGCCGATCATGGTGGCCATGCGGGCGCCGGTGTTGTCGGCGACATCGAGACGGGAGCGAATTTGAATCATGGCAGCTTAGTGTTTGAGGATTTCCACAAGGCGCCAGCGCTTGAGGCGCGAAAGCGGACGGGTTTCCATGATGGCAACGCGGTCGCCCACCTTCGCCTCGTTTTTTTCGTCATGGACGTGAAAGCGCTTCACGTGCTTGACGATCTTGCCGAATTTCCTGTGGGGCACGCGGGTGACGGTGCGGACGACGATGGTCTTGTCCATCTTGTCGGACACAACCTCGCCCACGCGGGTCTTGCGCAGGTTGCGGGTGCGCTCGGCGGTGGACGCGTTGTCGGGTGTCGAAACGGTTTCGCTCATACGGTTTACTTGGCGGACTTGGCGGCGGCGCGCTTGGCGGTCAGGACGGTTTCCACGCGGGCCACGTCGCGGCGCAGGGCGCGCAACATGTGGGATTTTTCGAGCTGACCGGCCTGCTGCTGGATGCGCAGGTTGAAGATTTCATGGGAAAGCTCGCGCTTGCGGGCCTCGAGCTCCTTGATGGTGAGTTCCTTGATTTCGGCGATCTTCATGGCGCGGGATTATTTGGCGGCGTGGTGGCGCGAGATGAAGCGCGTGCGGACGGGCAGCTTGTTGGCGGCGAGACGGAGGGATTCCCGGGCGACGCTTTCGCTGACACCGTCGAGTTCGAAGAGGACGTTGCCGGGGCGGACGACGGCCACCCAGTGCTCGGGCTGGCCCTTGCCCTTACCCATTCGGGTTTCCGGCGGGCGGGCGGTGACGGACTTGTCGGGGAAGATGCGGATCCAGAGCTTGCCCTTGCGCTTCATGGCGCGGGTCATGGCCACACGGGCGGCTTCGATCTGGACGTTGGTGATCCAGGCCCGTTCGAGGGTCTGGAGGCCAAATTCGCCGAAGTCGATTTTCAGCGTGCGCGAGGCATTGCCGGCACGGCTGCCGCGCTGGGACTTGCGGTATTTGACGCGTTTGGGAAGTAAGGGCATGGCGTGATCCTCGGATTAATCAGGCTGCGGCCGGAGCGGCTGCTTCTTCGTTGCGGGGAGCGCGACGGCGCTCTTCGCGGGGCTGGGCTTCCTCGCTTTCCGCGGGGGTGGGGTTCTGCTTTTTGCAGATCCAGCATTTGACGCCAATCTTGCCGGCGACGGTTTCCGCTTCGGCAAAACCGTAGTCGATGGGCTGGCGCAACGTGTGGAGGGGAACCTTGCCTTCGTGATAGCGCTCGGTGCGGGCGATTTCCGCGCCGCCGAGACGGCCGGCGCAGCGGATCTTGATGCCCAGAGCGCCCTGCTCGATGGCGAGCTGGACGGCGCGCTTCATGGCGCGGCGGAAGGAAATGCGGCGTTCGAGCTGGGAGGCCACGTTCTCGGCGACGAGCTGGGCGTCGAGGTCGGGGGTCTTGATTTCCACGATGTCAATCTTGACCTGCTTGCCGCCGGCGAGACGGGAGATTTCCTCGGTCATCTTTTCGATTTCCGAGCCCTTGCGGCCGATGACCACACCCGGACGGGCGGTGTGGATGGTCACACGGACGCTGTTCCAGGCGCGCTCGATCACGATGCGGGAGACGGCGGCCTGGCGAAGCTTCTTCTTGAGGAACTCACGGATCCGGCCGTCCGCATACAAATAGTCGGCGAAATCCTTGCGCGAGGCATACCACTTCGACGACCAGTCGCGACTGATCGGAAGGCGGAAGCCGATTGGATTGACTTTCTGTCCCATGAATAAATTTTTTGAGGTTTTTGGAGCCGTTTTCGTCCCGAAAGTGATCAAGGGACAAAAAAAGCACGCAAAGGTGCTTCTCTCGGTTCCCCGACGTGGTGCGGGAGGGAAGAAACTATCGCCTTCCCAAGGACTGGCAAGAGAAAAGTTACGAAAAATGCCGGTTTGGCGCCGGTTTTCAACCGGCGGCCGGCGGTTTTGTGTTCCGGGAGAGACTTATTCCCGCGGATTGGTGCCCTTGAGCATCTCGCGCAGGGTCTCGACGGAGCGTTTGAGATCCTGCGGGTGCCGGGTCTTCTGGCTTTCGACGCGGGCGGCGATGGCGGCGACGGTTTCGCCCATCTGCTGCAGGGCCTTGCCCTTGAGGAGGCCCGCCATCTTGGAGCCGGGCGTGACGAGATTTTCGTAGCAGATCAGCGCCTTGCCGTCTTCGAAGGGCTCGACGCGCAGGCACCCGATGCTGTCCTTGGTCTGCACGGCGCGCAGGAGCTTCCAATCGACGCGGTAGGTGTTCGGCGCGGGGGACGTCAGGCTGTTCCGTGTCGTGTAATATTCATCCGGCAAAATGGGCACATCCAGCCCGTAGTCGACGTCCACGATGCAGGGGGAGACGCGGTGGGAGACCTCCGACTTGAGCACGTTCGGCACGTAGTCCTTGGCGTGGTTGAAATCGCAGAAAACCGCCGCCACTTCCTCCGGGGTGGCATTGACCGTCCGATAGATCTTCACCTTCGGCCACGGTTTTCCTGCAACCTTCTCACTGACAAGAATTTGCTCACCCCTTTTGACCCGGGTCTGCTCCCCGGCGGCCAGTTCATTGATGAGGCTGCCCTCGCAGCAGCTGCAGCCCGCCATCAGTCCAAAAACGACAAGGAGGAGAACACCAGAAAGTTTCGGGCGGATCATGGACGGGGAAATTTTTATCGGGATCCTTCCCGGGTGGCAAATCGGAAAGTGTGCATTTGACGAATTCCGGAAACCACCTATAATCCCCCTCCCTTTTCAAATCATTTTTTCAGAAAGTAGGTGAAGACATGCCGGAAGTAATCGTTCGCAAAGGTGAGCCGATCGACCGGGCGCTGAAGCGCCTGAAGTCGAAGCTCGACCAGGAGGGAATTCTCGACGAAGTGCGCAGGCTTCGCGCGTTCGAGACGCCCACTCAGAAATCGCGCCGCAAGGCCAAGAACAACGCCAAGCGCGCGAAGCTGAAGATCCGCTTTCATCTCAACCTGCCCTGAGCTTTTGCCCAAGGTTGTCATTGCCGGCTGCGGTTTCCTCGGAGAAGCCGCAGCCGCTTTGTTTTCCGGAGACGGCTGGGAGGTTCTGGGTCTGTGCGCCACCACCGAATCCGCCGCCCGCCTGGCGGACCGGCCATTTCCGGTTGAGGTCCGGGACATCACCCGGCCCGACGTTTTTCCCTCCCGCTGGCGGGACGCCGATGCCCTGATTCACTGTGCGAGCACGCGGGGAGGCGGGCCCGACGCCTACCGCAGGGTCTATCTGGAGGGGCTGAATCGCCTGCTGGACGGACTCCGACCGCGGCGCGCCCTGTTTGTCAGCAGCACGTCGGTTTACGCCCAGACGGACGGTTCCGTGGTGACGGAAACCAGTCCGGCCCGCCCCGATCGGGAAACCGGCCGGATCCTGCGGCTGGCCGAGGATGTGGCGCTGGCGGCCGGCGGACTGGTGGCCCGTCTGGCCGGGCTGTACGGTCCGGGTCGCTGCGTGCTTGTAAACCGGTTCCTCTCGGGGGAATCACGCCTCGAAAAAGGAAACCGCTGGCTCAACCTGATCCATCGCGACGACGCCGCACGGGCCCTCCGGCATTTGCTTGGGAGCGAGGTCGCCCCGGGCATCTACAATGTGTGTGACGACACCCCCGTCCCGCAGAATGAGGTGCAAAAATGGCTCGCCGACTTTTACCACCGTCCCCTCCCGCCGCCCGGGGACCCGGATCTTTCCCGCAGGCGCGGCTGGACCAGCAAGAGGGTTTCCAACGCGAAATTGCGGGCCACGGGGTGGAGGCCGGCCTTTCCCAGTTTCCGAGACGCCCTGCCATGCCTCACATGATCCATCGTCTGGAGATCGCCGTCGATCCCTCCACGATCGACGCCAACGCCCATGTCAACAATGTGGAATACGTCCGCTGGATGCAGGACGCCGCCATCTCCCACTCCCACACGGTGGGGTGCACCGCGCTGACCTCCACGGTGGGCGCCTCCTGGGTGGCGCGCAGCCACCACATTGAATATCTCCGACCCGCCTTTGCCGGGGAACGCCTGACCCTTTACACCTGGGTTTCCACCATCCGGCGGTCCAGTTCGCTGCGCAAATATCGCTTCGTGCGGGAGGGTACGGTCATCGCCCGGGGGGAGACCATGTGGGTTTTTGTGGACGCAGCCACCGGCAAACCCCGTCCCATTCCGCCGGAGGTGATGCGGGTTTTCACCCTCGTGCCTCCGGAGAAGGAACCGACGGAATTCCCTTCCTGAGCCGCGGGGCCCGGCGGGCCGGATTGACCGTCCGGAGCGGCGAAGCCCGTCGGGATGTCCGCTTCGGGGGGGAGCGGGAAACGTCAGCCGACCAGGCGCAGGGAGCGCCACGCGGATTGGTCGTGGAAGTTCACCTGGCGGTGGGCGGAGGTGGAGGACAACACGGGATCACCGCCGTCCCGGGAATAGTCGTAGCGACTGAAGGAGGCGCTCAGATTGCGACCGCGCACGGCGGTCACGCAGGCCAGAACGTCCCAACCGCCCGCCCGCACCCTCGCCTTCGACTGAAACAGCGGGGTTTCCACCACGAGGTCTTGGAGCGCGATTTCGTGATTCCTCAGCTGTGTCACCACCCGCTCGGAGGCGAAACGCAACTGCAGGCGGAATCCGGCGGGGTCGGTGTGGAGCTCCAGATACTCCTCGCCGTCCAGATCCCTTACAAAAATCTCAAAGACATCGCCCAGCATCCAAAGGCGCTGATTGTCCGCCGTGGCTCCGCAGACGATGCTGTCGTCGGTCATCTGCGCCCAGACCCAGAGACCGGCCGCATTCCATCCGACCCGCACCTCGCCGCCCCGAAAATTCGGCGAAGGGGTTTCCTGCCAGCCCTGCAGGAAGGCCAGGGCGGGCGCCTTCGCGAAAACCGAAGGAACCGCGTCCCAATCCAACTCCTCAAACGGCCCGAGGGCCGGAACTTCAACAATCGTTTGCACGGAACAACTCCTCCTCTTCCCGCAGCCTCTGCAGGTGAAAACAAAAATTCACCAAACGGTTATGCGGGGACCCGAACCGTCGCGCGAGACATATTTTCCGGAAGCCCGTCCTTGCGCTTCCCGGAGGGACGCCCATGTTCATCTTCCGTCGTGTCCTCGTCGCAAACCATTCCGCCGCAAACCGGACTCGCCGGTCCGGTCCCGCCCTTTCGCACCGGCGTGTCCTCCCCCGCGATGTGGCGCATCACCCGCGAGCAGGTGCTCCTGCTGGGAGGGCCCTCCGCGGCCATCCTGCAGATCGCGCATCCCACGGTGGCCCTGGGCGTGGCCCATCACAGCGACTTCCGGGCTGACACGCTTGGACGCCTGCGCCGCACCCTCGATGCGATTTACACGATCACCTTTTGTCCGCGGACCGAGGTGGAGGCCATGGCCGCCCGGGTGCGTGCCGCGCACCGGCCGGTCCGCGGCGAGACGCCCCGGCGGTATTCGGCGTTTTCGCCGGACGCCCAACTGTGGGTGCTGGCCACGCTCATCCGGCTGAGCGTCGAAATGTTCGAGCGTTTTGTCGGTCCGATCCCGCTTGGGGAACGGGAGGATTTTTTCCGCGGCATGAGGGAATTTGGAACCTGGTTCGGCCTGCCGGCGGATTACGGACCGCAGGATTGGGCCGGCTTCACCGCCTACTACGAAGGCATGCTCTCCGGCGACCTGCTGGGCAGCCTGCCGGTCAGCCGGGAAATCGCCCGCCACATTGTTTATCCGCAAAAACCCGTCATCCTTCGGACCCTCTGGCCGCTCAGCAGCGTGGTGGCGCGGGAGTTTCTTCCCTCCCCGCTTCGCGAAAAGCTGGGACTGCCAAGCACACTGTTCAGCCGATGGGCGGCGGCATCACTCGACATCCTTCTTCCGCGCGTCCTGCCGGTCCTTCCTCCGCAGCTGCGCTTTGCGCCGCATTACGTGAGGGCCATGGAAAGGGGGGCCCGGATTTGATACGCCGGGCCTTTTCGGGGAGAAAGCGCGGATTTCGTTTCTTCTACATCCGATCCAGCCGGATGTCGTTGCGGCGGTTCACTTCGTAGGGAACGGAGCGCGAATAATATCCGAGCAGGACATTCGGCGCGGGCATTTCCAGGATCACGCTGTAATAATACCAGCCGCCCTGGCTCACCAGGAGGTAGGCCTTTTTGCCGCTGACCACGCCCTCCACCTGATAATCCCCGAGGTAGCCGCGGACCTTGTTGTCCGTCTGGGCAAAGAAGGCCCGGCCCCACTCGGCGGATTTCCATTCGCCGGAAATGAAGATCTCCGGCGCAAACATCTGGTCGGACAACCACGCCTGTCCCAAGGCGTGGTTTCGCGAATAGCGCTCGCCGGTGAAATCCCGAACCGCTTCACAGCCCGCCAGCACCCAAACGGCCGCCAGCAGAAGGCAAACGCGGGCCATCATGCCGGCCTGATTAATTCCCGATGCGGATCAGGACAATTTCCTGCTGATCGACTTCGGAGAACGGAACGTGGGCGGAATAATACCCGACCAGTTTTTCGCGCCCCTTGGCGGTCAGCTCCACGGTGTATTCACGCCAGTCGTCATCGGTCAGCACCAGATACGCCTTTTTGCCGCTGACCACGCCGTCCACGGCGTAATAATCCTGAAACGCGCCCGTGACCTTGTTGCCTTCCTGGTTCAAAATCACCGAACCCCAGCCCGGCGCATACCACACACCTTCGATGTTGGTTTTGGCCGGGGCAGTCTTTTTCTCGGAAAGATAGGCCACGGCGGCCGCTTCATTTTTCCTATATTTCTCCTCGAGAAACTTGCAGGAACTGAGGGAGAGGGCCAGGACAACGACACCAAGAACGGTCGCGACGGTTTTCATGGCGGCTAAGAAAACACCTGAACGCGCGAATCGCGAGCAAAATCTTCCCCTGATTACCGCCTCAGGAAGGCAAGGATGAGCGAAATCACCACGCTGAGCAGCAGGCAGGTGACGATGGGAAAGTGAAATCCGAACCCGTCCCGCTCGACATTGATGTCTCCGGGCAGGCGGCCCAGCCAGCCCTTTCCGAGGCCCGACCAGAGGAGCGCCCCGAGGCCGGCGAGAACCAGGCCGAGAACGACCAGCGCCTTGCCCAGCTGTTCCATGGCTCAACGGAGCGCCGGTTCGGCCGGAGCCGGCGCGTCGACCCATTTGCCGTGCTCGCGAATGAGATCCTTCAGACGTTCCACCGCCTCGGCTTCCGGGATGTTGAATTTCACCGGGGTCTTGCCGACGTAGAGATTGATCTTGCCGGGTGCGCCGCCGACATATCCGAAGTCGGCGTCGGCCATTTCCCCCGGACCGTTCACAATGCAGCCCATCACGGCGATTTTGACGCCCTTGAGGTGCGACGTGGCGGCCTTGATGCGGGCCGTGGTCGCCTGGAGGTTGAAAAGGGTGCGGCCGCAGCTGGGACACGCCACGTATTCCGTCTTGAAAATCCGCGCCCCCGCGGCCTGGAGGATGTTGTAGGCCAGGCGCAGCGACTGGCCCGGCGCCTCCTCGGCACGCACCAGGATGGCGTCCCCGATGCCGTCGCACAGCAGCGACCCGATGGACGTCGACGCGGTCAGAAGATTGTCCAAAAAATCCGCGTTTCCCGTTCCGACTTGCCCCTTTTTCAAAACGTCCTTCAGCAGGAGGGAATGCCGCGTGTCGAGTTTGGCCGCCAGAAGGCGGAAGGCGGTGATGACGGGCAGATCGACGTGGTCCGCCACCGTGACGAGGCGCGGAGTCGCATCGGCGTTCAGCGCGGCGATCTGCGCGTCGTCGCGCGGATCCACCTCGCGCACATCGGCCTCCTCCACCACGGCCTCCGGCCGGTAATCCCCCATCCGGTCGATCTTGTGGCCCACCCTGTCGCGGGTCTCCCGCGTGACAAACACACGCACCAACTCCTCGCCTCCGAGGCGCAGGTCCCCACGGGAAATCGTCGCCGTCTCGCGCCGCCTGTAGGAATAGGGATCCCAGGGGAGGGAGGAAGGCGGAAGGCGGTCATTCTCCATTCCGCAATCCTCATTCCGAATTCCGAATTTCTCCGCGAGGGCGCGGGCCACGGGGATCTCGTGCACGCTGTCCTCGGTGAGGGAAACGCGGATGGTGTCGCCGATGCCGTCGGCGAGCAGACTGCCGATGCCGATGGCGCTCTTGATGCGGCCGTCCTCGCCGTCCCCGGCTTCGGTGACGCCCAGATGCACGGGATAATTCCAGTCGGGCCCCTCCGCGTCCAACCGGGCCACGAGCAGGCGGTAGGCCGCAATCATCACCTTCGGATTGCTGGCCTTCATGGAAAACACAAAATCGTGATATCCGAGGTCGCGGGCGATGCGGGCAAATTCCAGCGCGCTCTCCACCATGCCGAGCGGGGTGTCCCCGTAGCGGTTCATGATGCGGTCGCTCAGGCTGCCATGATTGGTCCCGATGCGCATGGCGCGCCCGTGTTCCTTGCAGAAGCGAACCAGCGGCGTGAAGCGCTCGCGGATGCGGTCCAATTCCGCGGCATACTGCGCGTCGGTGTATTCGATGACCTTGAACTTTTTCGAGTCGGCGTAATTGCCCGGATTGATGCGGATTTTTTCCACCCATTTGGCCGCCTCCATGGCGGCTTCCGGCTTGAAATGAATGTCGGCCACGATGGGCACCTGGCAGCCTTGGGCGCGCAGTCCGCGCACGATGTGCTCGAGATTCGCCGCATCCTTCACGGTCGGAGCGGTGATGCGCACGATTTCACACCCGACGGCGGCCAGTTCGAGGGTCTGCCGGATGCAGGCCTCCGTGTCCATGGTGTCGCAGGTCAGCATCGACTGGATCCGGATGGGGTTGGATCCGCCGATGCCCACGTTTCCCACGCGGACTTCGCGGCTCGCACGCCGGGCGGGAAAAAGCAGATCCGTGGTGTACTTCAGGCGGCTCATCAGGGCTGCGGGGACTGGCTCGGACTCGGCGAAAACGTCATTTCCTCAGGCGGAGCCTCCTTCTGGCGTTTCCACGGAAGGTCCAGCACATCGTAGAAGGTGACGTACAGCATGAACCCGATGATCACGAGGGCGCAGGCGGTCTGCACGAACTCCAGCACGCGCACGTTGATCGGGCGGCGGCGGATGCCTTCAATGATGGCGAGGGTGATGTGGCCGCCATCGAGCACCGGAATGGGCAGCAGGTTGAGCAGGGCGAGGTTCACGTTGAGCACCACGCTGAACCAGAGCACGAGACGCCAGCCGTCGGGGCTTTCAAAAAGCTGGTAATACAGGCGCATGATGCCCACCGGACCGCTGAGGTGCTGGAGGGTGATGCCGGACTTCGGGGACAGCACGGCGGCCAGGGTTTCCCAGATCGTGTTGACGCTGCCGGCAATCTGCTCGAGCGGGCTCGGATTGATGAGCGTCATCTCACCGCGGTCGTCCCAGACCACACCGATGCGGGCAACCTTTTCCCCGGTGTCGGGAATGCGCGGGGTCACCGTCGTCTCGAAGGTCTCGTTGCCCCGCCGGACCGTCAGGCGGATCGGAGCGGTGCCATTTTCCTGCAGCATGGCGGCCAGCTCGCCGCCGTAGAAAAGGTTTTTGCCGTTGGCGGCCAGGATGAGGTCCTGGGATTTGAGGCCGGCTTCGGCCGCCGGGCTGTTTTTCACCACATTCGCAATGCGGGGCGTCTGCGCCGGCACGATCAGGATCTGCTTGATGCCGGAGCGGCCCGGGCCCTCGCGCTGGAGACGGACCGGTTCCACGGTGAACGTCTTCTGTTCACCGTTCCGTTCCACCACGATGGGAATGGTGGGCGTTTCGCTGCGGGCCACATTCCAAATGATGCTTTCCCGCGCCTTCCCCAGCGGGGTGAAACGCGTCACCGGATGCCCATCCACCGAAACAATGCGGTCGCCCGGCTGGAGGCCGGCCTTCGCCGCGGGTCCGTCGGGCAGGACGTAGCCGACGACGGTATTGACGTCCATCTCGCTGACCGGACGCCCCACCACCCACACAATCAGGGCAAAAACCAGGGCCAGTCCGAAGCTGAAGGCGGGTCCGGCCGCGGCCACGATGACCTTGTCGAGGGGTTTGACCGGGGGAAGCTGGCTGCGGTCGGTTTCCACCTGGCCCTCCAACACCTCCATGGGCGCCAGCTGGGGGATGGCCACGTATCCGCCGGCCGGGATGCAGCCGAGACGGTATTCCACCCCGTTGATTTTTTTGCTCCAGAGGGGCTTGCCGAACCAGATGGCGAATTTTTCCACCACCAGCCCGCGCCACTTGGCGGCGAGAAAATGTCCCAATTCATGCACCAGGATGAGGAGGTTGAAGAGGAGCACCACCTCCAGGCAGATGAAGACAAATTTGAGGACGTCGAAAATCATGCGGCAGAAAGCATCGCTGCACGGCGCGGAATTTCAATCCCGCGCTTCACGATCCCGGAAAAACGCCGGCGGCCGATTTTTTTGGGGGGAGCGCCGCGGATGGTCGGGGACGGCCTACTTTTTGAGCAGGTCGCGGATTTCCTCGAGGAGAAGCTCGGTTTTGGTGGGGGCGGCCGGCGGCGGCGGTTCGGTGCGCTTCATTTTGTTGACCGCCTTGACGAGCAGAAACACACAGGCCGCGATGATCAGAAACTGGATCACGATGGTGACGAACGACCCGTAGGCGATCACCGCGGTGGCCTCCCTCGCTTCCGCCAGCGTGCGATAGGCGTCGAACTTGCCATCAAGCGGGATGAAATAATTGCTGAAATCCAATCCGCCGCCCAGCCGGCCGATCACCGGCATGATCAGGTCGTCGGTGAGGGATTTGACGATATTGCCGAAGGCCGCACCAATGATCACGCCCACCGCGAGATCGATGACATTGCCCCGAGCGACGAACTCCCGGAATTCTTTGACGATGGCCATAACAAAAAGCGTATCACGGCTCGCGGGGGGCGGACGATAAAAAAACTCCGCCCGTTCCCCGCACCTCCCGGCGGGTTCCGGTCCACCCCCGCTCCGGTCATCGCGGATTTTTCACCAAAAAATCCGTCCCTCCCACCTGTCGCCGGGGGCAGCCGGAGGCCCGCGATGCCCCCGGTCCACCGGGCATTCGGCCGGTCGGGCGACCCGGAAAGCGGTTTTCCCGGTGGTAAGATGAAGCGCAGGAACGGTTTTTTTCCACGCATCGCTTGACGAGTTTTCGTCGAAACGACAAAACCACAGGGAGAAATGAGCGCTACGGCAACCGAGGTTCCGATGTTGAATGTCCAGGTCGATGGGGAATGGAAGCAATTCCCCAAGGGGACCCGGCTTATCGAGGCGTGCATGAAGTCCGGCAGCTACGTGCCGCACTACTGCTATCACCCGAAGCTGAGCTCGCCCGGAAATTGTCGCATGTGTTTGGTGGAGTTGGGGATGCCCAAGATGACCCCCGACCGCAAACCGGTCATCGGCCCGGATGGCAAACCCGAGATTGCCTGGAGTCCGCGCCCGGCCATTTCCTGCGCCACCGAAGTGAGCGAGGGCATGGGCGTCCGCACCAATTCGCCCCTCGTCGAGGAGTGCCGCAAGGGGGTAATGGAGTTTCTCCTCATCAACCACCCGCTGGACTGTCCGATCTGCGACCAGGCGGGGGAATGCCGCCTGCAGGAGTTTTCCGTCCAATACGGCAAGGCCGAGTCCCGTTTCATCGAGGACAAGGTCAAAAAACCCAAGCGGGTCGACATCGGTCCGCGCATCGTTCTCGACGACGAGCGCTGCATCATGTGCTCGCGCTGCATCCGCTTCATGAAGGAAGTGGCCAACGATGACGTCCTCGGCTTCGTCAACCGGGGCAGCCACACCACACTGACCGTCTATCCGGGCCGCACGCTCGACAACAACTACTCGCTCAACACCGTGGACATCTGCCCGGTGGGCGCGCTGACCTCGAAGGATTTCCGCTTCAACATGCGCGTCTGGTTCCTGCGGGAAACCAAGAGCATCGACGTGAACTGCGGCACGGGAACCAACATCGTGATTTCCAGCCGCGAAAACACGATCTACCGCATCACGCCGCGGGAAAACGATTTCGTCAACTCCTGCTGGATGCCGGACAGTCACCGGCTCAATTTCCACTACGTCAACAGTCCGGACCGCCTCAAAACCCCCGTGGTCAAGGGCGAGGACGGACCGGTCCGCTGGCCGCAGGCCATTCAGGCGGCCGTTTCCCGACTTCAGAAAAACGCCGGCGCCACAGCCATGATCGCCTCGGCGCGCATGACGAACGAGGAATTGTTCCTCGCCGCCCGCCTGGCCAAAACCCTCGGCATCACGCTCTTTGACGTGCGTCCGCGTCCCCAGAAGGGCGACGGTTTCCTTATTTCGGACGACGGCAATCCCAACACCAACGGGGCCAAACTGTTTGGCCTGGCCACGGGCAAGTTGCCGGAAATCGCCGCCGGGGTCGCCTCCGGCGCCATCAAGGCCCTTTTGGTTCTCGGCGAAGATGCCACGGAATGCGGCCTTTCCGAGGCCGATCTGGCCAAGCTCGACACCCTCGTGGTGACGGGCATCCTGCCGGACAAAACCACCGCCGCCGCCACCGTGCTCCTGCCGTCGGCCTCCTGGGCGGAAAAACGCGGTTCCATGATCAACATCAAGGGCCGCATCCAGCGTCTCAACCAGGCCATCGCCTCCCCGGGCGAGGCGCGGGACGACTGGGAAATCCTCCGCGACCTCATCCAGGCCGCCGGCGGATCCAACGGCATCGCCACCATCGACGAACTCTTCAGTCAGATGGCGGCGGAAACGCCCGCACTGGCCGGCCTTTCCCTCGCGAAGATCACCGATCTGGGCACGGACCTGTCGGACAAACTATGATCGGCTCTTCGGTCCATCGTCACTAGCTTATGGATTTTCTTTCCCTCGCCTTGCAGCCCGGTTCCGAGGTGTTTCTCGTCTGGACCTCGATCGTCAAGACGGCCTTCATCATCTTCGGCGTGGTGCTGCCTCTCGTCTCGCTGGCCGTCTTTGCGGAACGCAAGGTGTGCGCCTTCATCCAGGACCGCGTCGGACCCAACCGCGTCGGACTCCCCACCACCCTGGTCGGATTCAAGAAGGACCTGCGCCTGGCGGGCATCGGCCAGATGATCGCCGACCCGATCAAACTTGTCCTGAAGGAAAATTTCATCCCGAAGAGCGTCAACAAGTTCTTCTACTACATCGCGCCCAAGCTCACGATGATCCCCCCGATCCTCGTCTTCGCAGTGCTGCCCTTCGGGTCGACACTCTGCGGCGTGCCCATGACCATCGCCAACGTGGACATCGGCATATTGTTTGTCTTTGCGGTGTCCTCGCTCGGCGTCTACGGCATCGTGCTGGCCGGCTGGGCGTCCAACTCCAAATATCCGTTCCTCGGCGGCATCCGCTCGAGTTCGCAGATGATTTCCTACGAACTCGCCCTGGGCCTTTCGGTCATTCCGGTGTTCCTCATGGTCGGCACGCTGAACCTGCAGGACATCGTCCTCTGGCAGCGCGACAACGGCTGGCTGGTGGCGCCCTTCTGGTTCAAGGACCTCACCGTCGACAAGGTGCTCCACGGAGACTGGGCGGGCGTCTGGGCGGCCATTCAGTCCGGCTTTTCACTCCAGCGCCTCCTCGTCTGGATTCCGATGATCATTTCGTTCATCATCTTCCTGGTCGCGATGTTTGCGGAAACGAACCGCACGCCGTTTGACCTCCCGGAAGCGGAGCAGGAACTCGTGGGCGGCTACCACACGGAATACTCCGGCATGGGCTTCGCGCTGTTTTTCCTTGGCGAATATGCGGCCATGATCGCCGGATCCGGCGTGATCGTGACACTCTTCCTCGGCGGATGGAGCCTGCCTTGGATTCCGGACGGTTCGGCCACGTCGTTCCTCGGCCTGTCCTTCATTCCCCCGACCCTCGCCGGCATCCTCTGGGGTCTGGTGAACATCACCGTGTTTTTCGCCAAGGTCTGCGCCCTGCTGTTCCTCTTCATCTGGGTGCGCTGGACGCTGCCGCGTTTCCGCTATGACCAGCTCATGAAACTGGGCTGGTACTTCTTCTTCGAACTCGCCCTGGTGAACATCTTCCTCGTCGCGGTGATCCTCGCCTTCGTGAAGGCCTGAGGAGCGCAACAGGAAAGATTATCGCGGCCTTCAGGCTGCATTCCGCAACGCCCCGGCCCTTGGAGCGGCGCTTCGCGGGAGTTCACCTTTCAGCGGGCCGTTTCCCCTTTCCCCTCCCTTTCCGCTTTCCGCTTCCCACCTTCCCCTCAGCCTCTTCACGTCGGCGCCCGCATGCCTTGATTTCAGCATGTCAGCTTTTCCCCTGAAACTTCCGGGACCTTTCGGATTTCAAGTTCAGACCGGTGGTTGACCTCCTCCCTCGCGGGAGTTCACCTTTCAGCGGGCCGTTTCCCCTTTCCACCTTCCGCCTTCCCCTCGCCTCTCCGGGCTCGGGAGGATTTCTCCTCGAGCCCGGGCGGCAGACTCTTTGTCTATTGCTGTCCCGGCCGGGTTCCGGAGAAGAGCCAGCTGTAATTGCCGGCGGGCAGGGGTTGTTTGGTGCCCTTGATGGTGAGCGTTCCGCTCAGGTAGAGCCGGCCGATGGAGTTGTCTCCCAGCTGCTGGACGCGCACCAGTTTGGTGGGCAGGACGCCCTGGGTGATGACAAAGGCTCCCTGGAAACCGGCGATCCGGTCGTCGCCCTTGATCCTCCAGTAGACATCGTCGATGTCGTTTTTCTTCAGATCGATGTAGGTCATCGGACCGGTGTCCCACTTTCCTCCGCCGGTGTATTCCCCATTCCCCGAGGAGCCGACGAGCTCGAAGGTGTCGGCCGTCACGTTGGTGATGCGGAACGTGCCATTGGCGGCGGTGTTGCCCTGCACTTCGCTGATGTTGACCACCTCGTCGTTGCCCAGACCGTGATTGGTCGAGGTGATCACGATGGGGGTGGTATTGCTGGCGTAGGACAGGCCGTGGTAGTTCGGCTCGCTCTTGTTGGGGTCATAATAACCCCGGCCCTTCACCGTCCCGTAAGGCGCCTGGATGGTCCATTCGTTGGGATTGGCGCGGGATTTGATCAGTCCGTCCACCGGACCCGGGATGCCGGGAGGCCGGCCTCCGATGGTGATCAGCATCTTGGTGGCCTGTCCCGCCCCCACATCGGCGGTGTCGTCGTCGAGCGAGAACCCGTAGCCGGAGAAGCCCAGGTTCACGTGCACGAAGCGCACGAAGGGATCCAGGTTGAAAACATTGAAGGGCTGGCCTCCCGTCGGGATCTTGGGATCGGGATACCAGACCTGCGTTTTCCCGTCCTCGGACCACTCGGGGAACCTCGTGAAGTCCGTCACGCCGCGGAGAATCGACTTGAGCGTGTCACGAATGTAAACGCTCACCATGATGGCCCCCGGGATCGTTTCCTTCCCCTTGGGGAAGATGAATCCCATGTTGCCGCCCACGACGTTGTTCATGAGCTCATTGAGGTAGGGGGTCTTGACGTTGGGATCCGGGTTCTTCGGGATCTGGTTCATCGAGGCCATGACCAGATAAACTTTCTCCGCGAATTTGGCCGGCACCCGCGCCGGGTCCCGAACCGGGTCCGGTTTGTCGTTGGAGAAATCCAGTTTGAACGTTCCCGACACCACCGGGGTGAGCGGTTGGGGCGGTTTGAAGGTGTATTGCTGGTTTTCGTCGAGGGTATGGGTCTCGTTCGCGATCTGGCTGAGCAGAACCGAGCGGCCGTCGGTGGCGACGCTCAGGACAATGACCCCTCCCTGTTCCTTGGCGGGATCCCGTTGGGGCAATCCGGGGCCGCTGACCTCCATGCCGGGAATGAGACCGCTCTGGCTTCCGCTGAACTTGAGGGTGGGCGAATCCAGCTCCACGGAACCGACCAGCGTCTGCTGCGGGGTCGTCCCGGTGATCGTCAGATAATGCGCCGCCCAGGAGAACCACAGGTTGACCATCGCCGTGGTCGCATAGTCGGTGGCGGGCCGGTAGAAATCAAAAACCGCCCCCGCCTCGCTGGCGACGAGGTTGTTGGACAGTTTCACCTTGAATTCCGGAGCCGTCGGCGGGGTCACCACGGTCGTTCCGGGCGGAATGGGATTGGGCTGCACGGCGGTGTTGGCCACGACCAGATAGCCCTCCTTGATGAACTCATAGGTCTCGGGCGGATAGTTGGCACTGAGGGTGATGGTGTCGCCCGAGGAGGCGCTGCCGGCGCCGCCCACGGAGACAAAGATGGGGTCGTCAATCGAACCGCCGCTCGAAAGCATGTAGGCGTTGTTCTGGTAACTGGACCGCGTGTCGGCCAGCGGGCTCTGCGCAAAAACATTCTGCGCCGCCGGGATTTTGATGTTCTTCTGCGGGATGTTGTATTTCGGCCAGCCTTTTCCGGCGAAATAGTCACCGAGGATCCGGTTGTTCTTCTCCTTCGTGAAATCCTCGATCACATCCTGCATGGTCTTGACCTTCTCGATGGCGCCCACCCAGCCGTGCGGCTGCGGGTTGCGTCCGGGCGGATACGGGGGAGCCGGAATCGGCACATCCAGGGCCTCCATGGCGACCGGCAGGTACATGTTGTCCACGTAGGAGACGTCGTAATTGATCAGATCGACTTTCTCCGATTCCGGAATCTGGTTGTGGGTCAGGGCGGTGACCCCGGGGCTGCTGAGATACTCCTTGTCCCGAATGGTCCATTCGACCAGCTGGTCCGGGGCATCCAGGGCCGGCGAATTCAGCGCGGAGGTATACCAGAGGACCACCCCTTTGTGCCCCTTGAGATCGGGATCATTGGGATCGGTTTCCGCCACGGTGATGATTTTTTGCGCGGAGGGATCCCAGTGCATGGGATTCGGGGATGTTCCGGACGGCGTGAGATACCGGCCGTCGGTGAGGATGCTCATGCGGGCGCCGTTCCAGAACACAAGCGGCACGCGGATGAGGACGCTTTTTCCCTTGGGAATGCCAAAAAAGTATTTGCCCTTGTTTTTGCCGGTTCCCTCATAACCGATGTAGCCGCGGTACTCCCGGTCGACCGGATCCCAGGGGTCATACAAGCCGACCTTGGGTTCCACGCCGGACACGGCGGCCTCGTTGCCATCACGGAGGATCGGATAGACCGTATCCGTGTGCATGTTGGTGATTTTAATCGTTTTAAGAGGAATGGGGACCGGCGGATCCGCTTTGTCATGCGTGTAAACCAGGATCTCGTTGGTCAATGTTCCCGAGGTGTCCACGGGAATGTCCGCCGGCATGGGCCATTCCGGCTCCACCCGCAAAAGCTCCATCAGGGGCGCGTAACTCTGGGCCTGGGCGCCGGTGACCGCGCCCATCATGACAACGCCGGCCGACAACGCGGAGAGAATTCTGGCTCCCAAAGCCGCCATGCCGGTCGCCGGGGGGCACAAATATGCTGATTTCATAACTTTAACAATTGGACAGCCGGCACCTTTTCACAAAGCGACCGGCCGCCGGTTTCTTCCATTAGGAATCTGCTTAGGAACCTTGCGGATTCCAAACTATTTTTTTGGCCACGGCCCGTTTCAGCAACCGGAGGTACTGGGTTCGGGGAATGGACCGGGCCCCAAATCCCTCCAAATGGGGGGTGGTCCATTGGGTGTCCAGCAGGAGATACCCCCGGGCGCGCAGCCGCTCGACCAGCCGGACCAAGGCAACCTTCGAGGCTCCCGGGACGACGTGGAACATCGATTCCCCAAAAAAGGCCGCCCCGAGGGACACTCCGTAAAGCCCACCCGCCAGACGGCCGTCCCGCCAGATTTCGATGGAATGGGCATATCCCAGGCGGAACAGCGCCAGATAACTTTGGACGATGGTTTCGTTGATCCAGGTCTCCTCCCGATCGCCGCAGGCCCGGATCACCTCCTCGAAGGCGGAATCCACCCGGAGCTCCCACGCGGGATCCCGCAGGGTTTTGCGGGTCCCGTGAGGCACGTGAAAGGTCTCCAGCGGGATGATCCCGCGGGGATCCGGCGAATAGCACCGGATGGAACCGTCGTCCATGGCCATGGGGAACCAGCCGGCCGCATAAAGACCGAGCAGTTCCTGCGGAGGAATGAAGGTTGCCATTGTGGGACCTTTTTTTATTATGCCCCCGTGAGATGCGTGACTCTTTTTTTCGGTTTGCTTGCAGCGGCCCTTTTCGGCGGCTGCGCGGTCGCTGAGCAGGACGCCATCGAAGTGGGCGACCAGCTTCAGCGGGGCATTCAAGGTCAGGGCCGCATCGTCCCGAATGATCCCACCGCGGATTCCTTCGGCCCGGAATACAACTAGTCCCCATTCATCCTCTTCATGCCTTCTTCCGCCGCCTCGCCCGAGGACAAGATCGTCATTCTCGATTTCGGTTCCCAGTACACCCAGGTGATCGCCCGCCGCGTCCGGGAGTGTCACGTTTACTCCGAAATCCTCCCCTACACCACCAAGGCCTCCGCCCTCCGGGCCGCCGCCCCGCGGGGCATCATCCTTTCCGGCGGACCGGCCAGCGTCTACGCCAAGGGCGCCCCCAAGGTCGACAAGGCCATCTATGACCTGGGAATTCCGATCCTCGGCATCTGCTACGGCATGCAGCTCCTGTCCCTCGACCTTGGCGGCAAGGTCGAGCGCTCGGAACGGCGGGAATACGGCCCCGGACGGCTCACCGTCGATCGCACCTGCGCGCTCTTCCGCAAGCTGCCCTCCAAACTCGAGGTCTGGAACAGCCACGGCGACAAGGTGACCAAACTGCCCCGCGGCTTCCGCGTGCTGGGCACGACCGAAAACTCGCCGCACGCCGTCATCGGCGACACCCGCCGGGAAATCTACGGCCTGCAATTTCACCCCGAGGTCGCGCACACCCCGCGCGGGAAGGAAATTCTGGAAAATTTTGTCCATCGCATCTGCGGATGCCAGTCGCAGTGGACGATGGGGTCCTTCATCGAGCGCACCTGCGAGCAGATCCGCGCCCAGGTCGGCGACGGCCAGGTGATCCTCGGCCTGAGTGGCGGGGTGGACTCCTCCGTCGCGGCCGCCCTCATCCACAAGGCCATCGGCAACCAGCTCACCTGCATCTTCGTCAACAACGGCCTGCTGCGCGCCAATGAAACGGCGGCCGTCGAGAAGCTTTTCAAGGACCACTTCCACATCCGCATGAAGACGGTCCATGCGGAGAAGCGCTTCCTGACCAAGCTCAAGGGGGTGACCGACCCCGAGCGCAAGCGCAAGATCATCGGCAACGAATTCATCAAGGTCTTCGAGGCCGCCGCGCGCGATCTCAAAAAATCCTCGCCCGGCAAATACCGCTTCCTCGCCCAGGGCACCCTTTATCCGGACGTGATCGAAAGCGTTTCGATCTCGGGCAATCCCGCCGCCCTCATCAAGAGCCACCACAACGTCGGCGGCCTGCCCGAACGCATGAAGTTCGAGCTGGTCGAACCCCTGCGGCAGCTCTTCAAGGACGAGGTCCGCGAGGTCGGCACCCAGCTCGGCCTGCCCAAGGAAGTCGTCCACCGCCAGCCCTTCCCCGGCCCCGGACTCGCCGTCCGCGTGCTGGGCGACATCACCGCGGAAAAACTGCGCATCGTCCGCGAGGCCGACGCCATCGTCATCGAGGAAATGAAGGCCAGCGGATGGTACTACAAGGTGTGGCAGTCCTTTGCCGTGCTTCTGCCGGTCAAATCGGTGGGCGTGATGGGCGACGAACGCACCTACGAAAACACCATCGCCCTGCGCATTGTGGAAAGCCGCGACGGCATGACCGCCGACTGGGTGCGTGTGCCCTACGATCTCCTCGCCAAGATCTCCGCCCGCATCATCAACGAGGTCAACGGCGTCAACCGCGTCTGCTACGACATCTCAAGCAAACCGCCGGCCACCATCGAGTGGGAGTGAGCCGGC
>Ga0065721_10004519_pt1 | contig 26665 bp, 23 predicted proteins | sample Mesricmetagenome_FD_59108 | JGI IMG/M metagenome (GOLD analysis project Ga0065721, IMG submission 59108) | Mesophilic microbial community from rice straw/compost enrichment Sample: eDNA_1 v2 (version 2) | ecosystem: Engineered > Solid waste > Grass > Composting > Bioreactor | place: USA: Davis... | reverse complement strand
CCACGCTGAAAAAGGGCCTCAAGCTGAGCTACCACGACTTCATGGTCATCTGAGCGGGACCCACCACTCCCTCTCCCAAGGGAGAGGGCTGGGGTGAGGGGCGGGCCCTCTCCGGAGATGCCGCAACCCCTCACCCTCGCTTCGCTCGACCGCTCCCTCAGAGAGGTGAAAGGGGCCTCAGATGCAGCGGCCGCCGTCGACTTCGAGGACGACGCCGGTGATCATGCTGGCTTCGTCGGATGCGAGATAGAGGGCCGCATTGGCGATGTCCTCGGGCTTGGAGAAGCGGCCGAGCGGGATCGAGTTGATGAACTGCTCGCGCTTCTGAGGGGTGTCCTCGCCCATGAAGGTGGCGAGCAGAGGCGTCTCGCCCGCGACCGGCGCGAGGGCGCAGACGCGGATCTGGTTGGGCGCGAGCTCGACCGCCATGGACTTGGTGATGGTATGCACGGCGCCCTTGGTGCCGTTGTACCAGGTCAGGCCGGGGCGCGGCCTCAGGCCCGCGGTCGAGCCCACGTTGATGAACACACCGCCGCCCTGGTCGCGCATGGCCGGAACGGCCGCCTGGGCGAAGAGATAGATCGACTTCACGTTCACGGCGAAGACCCGGTCGAACTCCGCCTCGTCCACCTCCAGCATCGGCCGGTTGCGGTGGCTGATGCCCGCATTGTTCACCACGATGTCGAGCTTGCCGAAGGCCTCGATGGTCTTCTTGACCGCAGCGTTCACGTCCGCGGCCTTCGACACGTCGGCCGCAAGACCGATGGCGGAGGCGCCGATCCGCTCGGCCGCAGCCTTGGCTGCCTCCTCCTTGATGTCCACGATGGCGACCTTCGCGCCCTCCGCGGCGAATTTCTCCGCAATGCCCAGGCCGAAGCCGGAGCCGGCGCCCGTGACGAGCGCCACCTTGCCTTCAAGGCGTTTCATGTTTCTTCCCCTTGTGACGATGCCGGACCGGGAGCGGCTTGTGCCCGGCGAGGGGGCGCAATCCGTCCCGGATCCTTTCCGTGAAAATCGTTATCCGTGCGCGATGACGAGCGTCCGGGTGGTGGTGAACTCGACGAGGCCCTCGAAGCCCTTCTCGCGGCCGTGGCCGGAGCGCCCGAATCCGCCGAAGGGCAATTCGATGCCGCCGCCCGCGCCGTAGCAGTTCACGAAGACCTGACCGGCCCGCATGGCGCGGCCGACCCGAGTGGAACGCATGGCGTCGCGGGTCCACACCCCGGCCACGAGTCCGTAGGCCGTGCCGTTGGCGAGCCGAACCGCATCTGCCTCATCGTCGAAGGGCGTCGCCACCAGGACGGGGCCGAACACTTCCTCCTGGGACAGGATGCTCTCGTGCGGCACCGGCGCGAAGAAGGTGGGCGCCACGTAGAAGCCACCCGCGGGCACGTCGGCCGCGATGCCGCCCGAGGCCGCGACGCCGAGGCCCTCGCCCTTGCCGCGCTCCAGATAGGCCTGGACCCGGCGCTGCTGCGCCTGGTTGATCATGGGCCCGAGATCGGGATCGGCCTCCGGCCGGCCGGCCTTGAGGGACGCAAAGCGCTCCGACACCGAGGCCACGACCTTGTCGAAGATGCCGCGCTGGATCAGCAGGCGGCTGCCGGCCGAGCAGGTCTGGCCGCCATTCTGGATGATGGCGTTCACGAGGACCGGCAGGGCGCGTTCCAGGTCCGCATCGTCGAAGACGACCTGGGCGGACTTGCCGCCGAGCTCCAGGGTCACGCCCACATGGTTCTGCGCGGCGGCCGTCTGGACGGCCGTGCCGGTCTCGGGGCTGCCCGTGAAGGACAGGAAATCGATGCCCGGATGGGCCGCGAGCGCCGCGCCCGCCACGCGGCCGAGGCCCGTGACCACGTTGAGCGCCCCGTCCGGGAAGCCGACCTCGCGGGCGAGCGCCGCTACGCGGAGGATCGTCATGGAGGCGTCCTCGGCAGGCTTCACGACGGTGGCGTTGCCGGCCGCGAGCGCCGCGCCGACCGAGCGGCCGAAGATCTGCATCGGGTAGTTCCAGGGCACGATATGCCCCGTCACCCCGTGCGGAACGCGCTCGACGCCGATGAAGTGGGTGGTGAGATAGGGGATCACGTCCCCGTGCAGCTTATCGGCGGCGGAGCCGTAGAACTCGAGGTAGCGGGCGAGCGCGACCGCATCCGCCCGCGCCTGGCGCAGGGGCTTGCCGTTGTCGCGGCTCTCCAGGGCCGCGAGCGCGTCCGCATCGGCCTCCACGGCCTGGGCGAGCCGGATGAGCAGGCGGCCGCGCTCGGTCGCCGTCAGACGGGACCAGGCGCCCTCGAAGGCGCCGCGCGCCGCCTTCACGGCCGCGTCGATGTCTTCGGCGGTACCGGCGGCGATGCGCGCGAAAACCTTGCCGTCCACCGGGGACAGCACGTCCAGCGTCTCTCCGCCCGAGGCCGGCACATGGCGGCCGCCGATGAGGTTCTGGTGCACCATGTCGGGTGCGACGCTCGCTTGGACCTGATCGTTCACGTCGGCTTTCCTCCTCACGTCATTCGGTGCGTGCCCGGCACGGCGGCCAGGAGCTGGCGGGTATAGGTGTCTTTGGGGGCGGCGAAGAGTTGCGCGGTTTCGGCCATTTCGACAATCCGGCCTTTTTGCATGACTGCCACGCGGTCGCAGATCTGCGCCGCGACCCTCAGATCGTGGGTGATGAACAGGATGGCAAGCCCGAGCTCCTGCTGCAGGTCCCGGATAAGCTTGAGGATTTCGGCCTGAACCGACACGTCGAGGGCCGAGACGGCCTCGTCCGCCACCAGTACGTCCGGCCGCATGGCGAGCGCCCGGGCGATGCCGATGCGCTGGCGCTGGCCGCCCGAGAACTCATGCGGATAGCGGTCCATCGCCTGGGGCGGAAGCCCGACCGTCGTCAGGAGGTCCCGGGCGCGGGCCAGAGCCTCGTCGGGCTTCTCGCCCTGCATGATCGGCCCCTCCGAGACGATGTGGCCCACCGTGCGGCGCGGATTGAGGGACGCGAAGGGATCCTGGAAGACGATCTGGATCCGGCGGCGATGGGGTCGCAGATCCCGCTGGGACAGACGGCCGAAGGGCAGGTCGCCGATGGCGATGCTGCCCCCATCCGGCTCGATGAGCCGCAGCACGCAGCGCCCCACGGTGGATTTTCCGGAGCCGGATTCGCCCACCAGGCCTAGGGTCTCGCCGCGGCGGATCTCGAAGCTCACCGCGTCGGCCGCCCGGACCTCTCGGCTCTTCCGGAAAAGGCCGCGGCCGCCATAGGTCTTGGTCAGGGCATCGACCTTGAGGAGGATCGGCTCACCCCCGAGGGGCTTGGGCGGGGGCGGCACCAGGGAGGGCACCGCCGCCAGCAGACGCTGGGTGTAGGGATGCTGCGGGCGCGTCAGCACCTCGTCGGCCGTGCCTTCCTCCACCAGCCGGCCCTGCTGGAGCACGGCGACCCGGTCGGCGATCTCGGCCACCACGCCGAAATCGTGGGTGATGAACAGAACGGCGGTGCCCTTCCGGCGCCGCAGATCGTCGATGAGCCTGAGGACCTGCGCCTGGGTGGTCACGTCGAGGGCCGTGGTCGGCTCGTCGGCGATCAGCAGCTTCGGCTCCAGGGCAAGCGCCATGGCGATCATCACGCGCTGCCTCTGGCCGCCCGAGAGTTCGTGCGGATAGGCACGGGCGATCAGCTCCGGATGGGGCAGGTTGACCTCCGTGAGGAGTTCGAGGGTCCGCCGCTCCCGCTCGGCCTGGGTCAGGACCCCGTGCGCCCGGAAGGTCTCGGCGATCTGGTCGGCGATCCGCATCACCGGGTTGAGGGAAGTCATCGGCTCCTGGAAGACCGTGCCCACCTCCCGGCCGCGCACGTCGCACCAGCCGGCCTCGGACAGGGACAGGAGTTCTGTCCCGGCGAGCCGGATCGAGCCGGACAGCACCTCGACGCCGTTCGGCAGGAGGCCGATGGTGGCCATGGCGGTCATCGACTTGCCGGAGCCCGATTCTCCGACGACGCAGAGGGTCTCGCCCGGCGCGATGGTCAGAGACAGGTCCTGGATGGCGTATTGGCGGTCCGCAAGCCGCGGCAGCCCGATGGAGAGCTTCTCGATCGCCAGAACCGGAGAACCGCTCGCCGTCATGTCTCATCGTCTCCCTGGGCCGCCCTTAGCGGGGCGCTTATCCTCCCGATATGCGCCGCAACGTCAATCCGTCCCGCCTCTCGCGCCCCTCAGGCCAGGGGAATCGCGAAGTCGTAGACTGCGCCGGTCGGCGGGAAGGCGAGTGTCATCTTCCCGGCCATCTCGCCCTCGATGCTGCGCCGGATGAGCCGTGAACCGAATCCCTGGCGGCGGGGAGGCTCGGGCGGGGGGCCGCCATGCTCCTGCCAATGGAGGTGCAGAACGGGGCGGCCGTCCTCCTCGGCGACTTTCCACCGGATCTCGACGACCCCCGACGGGGTCGCGAGGGCGCCGTACTTCACGGCATTCGTCACCAGCTCGTGCAGGACCAGCCCGAAATTGATGGCGTAGCGGGCCGAGAGGGTCACAGGAGGGCCGTCCATCAGGACCCGCTCGTCGCCCTTCCGGCGGTATGGCTCCAGCTCCTGCTCGGCGATGTCCCGAAGACCTGCCTCGCGCCAGGAGCTGCGCGTGAGGACATCGTGGGTTTTCGACAGGGCCATGAGCCGGCCCTCGAAAGCCTCCTTGAAGTTGGACAGGTCCGGGGAGGTGCGCAGGGTCTGGCTCGCGATGGACTGGACGGTCGCAAGCGTGTTCTTCACCCGGTGGTTCAGCTCGCCCAGGAGGATCTTCTGCTGGCTTTCGGCCCGCTTGCGGTCGGTGATGTCGTGGAAGATCCCCACGAACGTGACGGGCCTGTTGCGGGGATCGAAGAACACTCGCCCCTTTGCGTTGAGCCAGCGCACTTCGCCGGTCGGCGTCCGGATCCGGTATTCGTCCTCGTACATCCCGTCCGTCGTGACGGCAGCCCGCATCTTCCTGAGGACATGCTCGGCATCATCGGGATGCATGATGGCACGCCATTCCGGGACCGTGATGGAGGTCTTCCGGGCCGGGAGGCCAAGCAGTTCCGCCGATTGGGCGGACAATCCGCCGAGGCCGGTCGCGTGGTCGTACCACCAGGTCCCCATGCGGCCGGCCTCGAGGGCGAGGCGGGCCTGTTCCTCGCTGGCCTGAAGGGCCTTCTGGCGCTCGGCCACGTCGTCCATCAGGTCGTTGAAGGCCTCGGCCAGGATGCGCAGCTCCGTCGGGGAGCCGCGCGGGTTGATGCGCGCGTGATAATTGCCCCGCCGCCAGGCCCGGATGGCGTCCGTCATGGTCTCGAAGGGCTTCGTGATGAAGGCGCGGCTGGTCAGGGACGAGAGGGACAGGGCGAGCACCAGCGCCGCCCCGATCAGCATGAAGCCGCGCTGGGCGGCCCGGTTGATGCTGTCGAAGGATTCCTTCCAGGGCAGGCCGACGGACACGTACATGTCCCGCGGCGGAACGCTCACATTCACATATCCGAGGATGCGCTTGACGTTGTCCTGGGTCGCCGTCTCGACGGCCTCGGTGCCGCCACGGCTCACATGGGCCATGAAACGCTCGGAGATCGACCGGCCCAGATAAGTGTCATGGAGCGGTTCGCGCGCGATGATCGTGCCGGACGAATCGGCAATCGTCAGGGAGCCGCCCTGGGGCGCGGCGCGGGCTTTCAGGTTCTGATCGAGCCAACCCAGATCGAGGGCTGTCGCCAGGACGCCCACGATCCTGCCATCCTGCGCGAAGATGGGAAGCGCAAGGGGCAGGATCGGCCGCGCGCTGATCCCTCCTTCGGGGAAGTCGGCCATGTAATGCCCGACGACGAATTGCCGGGTGGCGAGCGCATCCTGGAAATAAGACCTGTGCTCGAAGGTCCCCATTTCCGGTGTGTCCACGTGGCGGCAGCGCACGACGCCGTCGAGGTCGAGCGCGACGAAAGCCAGCAGGGGAGGGACCTTCTGCTGGAGCGCGCGCAGATAGTCGCCGCAATCCACGGGCTCGAACTCGCGGACGGCCGGATTCTCGTTCACGGCGACCAGGAGGCTGTGAATGCCGTCGAAGACGCGCTCCAGCTCCGAGCCGGCCAACCGGGCCTGCCGAAGGACCAGATCGCTGACTTCGGCTTCTCGGGCGCGGCGCAGGGAAACTTCCGTGTAGGTCCAGATCACGATGGCCGGCAGGACGGAGATCAACGTGAGAAGGATCAGGCGCCTCGTCAGGGTCATGCAAAGGTCCAGCCCATCGACCGCAGGGAATCCGCGAGAATCCCCGGGCGTCCACCGCACGCCCTCCCGGCCAGCATTCCGGTGATCTTGCATCTCTCGTCTGGAGGTGTCACGGAGCGTAAATGGCTCCTCCCCTTCTTACCCTTCAGGATATCGCCCTGACCTTCGGTGGCACGCCCCTGATCGAGCGCGCCGAGCTGTCGGTCGCGCCGGGCGAGCGCACCTGCCTCGTGGGCCGGAATGGATCCGGCAAATCGACCCTCCTCAAGATTGCGGCCGGGCTCGTGGAGCCCGATCGGGGCGTGCGCTTCGTTCAGCCGGGGGCGACGATCCGCTACCTCGCCCAGGAACCGGACCTGAGCGCCTTCCCGACGACGCTCGCCTATGTGGAGGCAGGATTGGGGCCGGGCGACGATCCGTACAGGGCTCGCTATCTGCTTGAGCAGATGGGGCTTTCCGGCGACGAGAAACCTGCCGACCTGTCGGGCGGCGAGGCGCGCCGGGCGGCTCTCGCGCAGGCGCTGGCGCCATCCCCGGACATCCTCCTCCTTGACGAGCCAACGAACCATCTCGACCTGCCGGCCATCGAGTGGCTGGAGGGGGAGCTGCGGTCCCTGCGCTCCGCCCTGATCCTCATCAGCCACGACCGCCGCTTCCTGGAGACCCTGTCCCAGGCCACGATCTGGCTCGACCGGGGCATCACCCGTCGCATGGATCGGGGCTTTGGCTCTTTCGAGGCATGGCGGGACGAGGTGCTGGAGCAGGAGGAGCAGGAGCGTCACAAGCTCGACCGTAAGCTCGCGGCCGAAGCCGACTGGCTGCGCTACGGCGTCACGGCCCGGCGCAAGCGCAACGTGCGCCGGCTGGGCAACCTTCAGGCCCTGCGCCAGCAGCGCAAGGATCAGAAGCGCGCCGTCGGCACAGTCTCGATGACCCTTGCGGAGGCGGAGCAATCCGGCACCCTGGTGGTGGAGGCCGAGAAGGTCTCCAAGTCCTACGGGGAGCGGCCCATCGTGACCGACCTGTCGCTGCGCATCCTGCGCGGCGACCGCCTCGGCATCGTGGGGCCGAACGGCGCCGGAAAGACGACGCTGATCAACCTGCTCACCGGCGTGCTGCCGCCCGACGAGGGCCGGGTCCGGCTGGGCGCGAACCTCCAGATGGTGACCCTCGACCAGCGCCGGGCGAGCCTCGACCCGTCCGCGACGGTGGCCGAGACCCTCACGGGCGGACGGGGCGACACGGTGACGATCGGCGGCCAGACCAAGCACGTGATCGGCTATATGAAGGACTTCCTGTTCTCGCCCGAGCAGGCGCGCACGCCCGTCGGCGTGCTCTCCGGCGGCGAACGAAACCGGCTGATGCTGGCCCGTGCCCTGGCGCAGCCGTCGAACCTGCTCGTCCTCGACGAGCCCACCAACGACCTCGACCTCGAGACCCTTGATCTTCTCCAGGAGATGATCACGGATTATTCCGGCACGGTCATCCTGGTGAGCCACGACCGCGACTTCCTCGACCGAACGGTGAGTTCCGTCCTCGTCTCCGAGGAGGGCGGCCGCTGGCTCGAATATGCGGGCGGCTACTCGGACATGGTCGCCCAGCGGGGCGAGGGCGTGCAGGCCCGCACGGTCGAGAAGGAAGCGAAGCAAAGGGCCGAGAAGCCCACGCCGGCCGCGCCGTCCCAGGAGGCCAAGCGCAAGCTCAGCTTCAACGAGCAGCACGATCTCAAGACCCTGCCGAAGCGCATGGCCGAGATGGAGGCGAAGATCGCCAAGGTGCAGGACATCCTCGCCGACCCGGATCTCTATACCCGCGATCCTGCACGTTTTCAGAAGGCCATGGACGCCCTGACGGCGCTCCAGGCCGAACTCGGTGCCGCGGAGGAGCGCTGGCTCGAGCTGGAGATGCTGCGCGAGGAGCTGGAAGGGTAGGGGTATCCCGCGAACCTTATCGGAAGCCCGGGGCCGCCCTGACCGGGCACCCCCGGAACCATGATGCATACTAGCTCGTCTGCCGCTGCCGTCCCGTGGTTCGGCCGCCGGACGGGGAGCCGCCCGCGACGCCCGCAGTGCCGCTACCGGGATTGCCGGTCGCAAGGCCGGAATCGCCGACCTCCGTGCCGGAGGGGTGGCCCGGCTGATGCTGACCGACGCGCAGGTTGTTCTGCACGTGGGCGACGCCCGAGACGGATTCGGCAAGGTCCTCCGCCCGGCGCTTCTCGTTGCGGTTGCGCACGGTGCCGTTCAGCGTCACCTCCTGACCCTTCACGGCCACATCGATCTCGGACGCATCGAGGAGGGCGTCGTCCGTCAGGCGCTCATTGATGTCTTCGCGGATCCGGTCCTCCGAGCGCTGGTAGCCGCGAGGGCCTTTGCCGCGATGTTCGCCCCGGCGCACCTCGCCCCGGCTTCCCGTCGCGTCGTTCTCGAAGCGGGTATTGCCCGGGCCGGCGCCGTAATTGGTGTGATCGCGCCGTTCGGTCACGAGACTCCATGTGCGCTCCCGGTCCTGGGCGAAGCGATCCTCCGGGCTGCTGTCGTCGCCGGGGCGCTCCCAATAGCCGGTCGCTGTCGAGGTGCCGAACCGGCGGGGACGGTAGCCGCCTCCGCCAAGGCCGGTATCCAGGTGGCCGTAATCCTCGCCGTAATTCCCATAGCCCTCGCCGCCGTATCCGCCGCGCATGCGCGGGTTTCGATCGCGCTCACCCGCACCGACAGGGCCGCCTGCGGAGCCGAAGGCCGCCCGCTCGTCGTCCTCTCGGCGGAACCGGAAGCGGCCGGGATTCACGTCGCGACGACCCATCGGGCCGTGACGCCGGCTGCGGTCGTCGTCCCGGTCCTCGCGCTCCCGTCGGGCGAGGGTCCGACGCTCGTCGGCCGTGAGCGGATCCCGTCCGGGACGCTCCTGGCCGCCCGCGACGGAGCGGTCCGGCTCCGACGGGGTGGAGATGCGATGCAGGGCCGTCGAGGCGCTGTCCTCGGCATCGGTCGCCAGGTCGCCGAGGGCGACGATGCCGACCAGATGCTTGTCGTGGTCGACCACGGGCAGGCGGCGGATCTGGTGATCGCTCATGAGTTCGACGATATGGTCTACATCGTCGTCGTCGAAGCACCACCAGATGTTGTCGGACATCACGTCCTGCACGAGGGTGTCGTCCGGCGCCAGGCCGGCGGCGGTCGCCCGCACCGTGATGTCCCGGTCGGTGATGATGCCCTTCAGGCGCCGTCCGTCGCAGACCGGCAGCGAGCCCACATTCATCTCGTCCATCAGGCGCGCCGCGTCCCGGATCGAACGGTCGGGCGCGATTACGCGCACGTGGCGGGTCATGACATCGGCGATCTTCATGAGCTTGCTCCCGGTTGAGGCCGCCCATGGGACTCGGATACAGACGCACGCATGTGACGTGCGGACACGCGTTCCCGGCGGCCATGTATTGCCGACCGGTCAATGCAGGCGGGGCCGGAAAGGTTCAGGAGAAAGGACGCGAGTCTTCAGGCGCGCTCAGGGTTTGGCGACGATCTCAACGTCCCGGTCGAGGCCGCTCTCGACCTTGAAGTCGCGGGTCTGAACCTTGCCCTCGTGCCGGGCAATGAGAACGTAATCGCCCTCCGCCAGGGTTACGGACGGGAAGGCGCCGATGGCCTCGCGGATCACGTCGCCGCCCGGGGTCAGCACGCTGAAGGCGGTGCCCGCGAAGGCCTCGCCGCCCTCGCTTGCCACGAGCTTGAGGGTCACGGTGGCGGCCCGGTGGTTGAGGGTCGCCTCCGTCACCTTGCCGGTTTCGACCTTCAGGTCGGCGCGCATGATCGCGTTGGCGTCGCCGTAGGTGGAGACCACGTGATAGGTGCCCTCGGGGAGGCGGATCACGTCGTCAGCCCTGGCATTGGCGATGACGAGCCGGCCTTCCGAGTTCGAGCCGATGGGCACGTAGACAGAGAACGAGAGCTTGCTCGCCGGGATCGCCGAATCTCCGACGGCGCCTTTGAGCTTCAGCGCCCCGGCGCTGATGACGAGGCGCTCGGAGAGACCGCCGGACTGGATCGTGAGGCGTTTCGAGGCTCCGGCGAAGCCATAGGCCACATGCACGATGTAGTTGCCGGGCGTCAGGGTGAAGCTCGGCGTCGGGCTGCTGGAGCGTGCGATGATCGTCGGCTGCGTCGTGTCGCCCTTGTCTTCGTAGACGCGCCAGACGAGCCCGGAACGGATCGGCTGGTTGTCAGGAAAGACAGCGCTCGTCGTGAGCGTCACTTGGCCGAGGGTGACCGGAGGCGGCTTCTGCGTGAGCGAGGGCACCGCCGGAAGCGTCTGCTGGGCCTGGGCGGCGCCCGGAACGAGCATCGCGGCCAGGACGGGCAGGAGGAGGAGGCGGGTTCTCACGGATCGGGTCCTCACGGGCAGTTCATCCTTGATGCCGGCATCACCGAATCCGGGGGACTTCGGCGGTCCGGATCGGCTCTTCCTTCCGGCTCTTGAGGAGGTCGGAAGCGGCCGTGATCAGGTTCTCATAGGACATCGGGCGGAAATTGAACTCGACCCGATGGCGGCCTGCGGGGATCTCGACCCCGCGGAAGAGCAGGTTCGCCCGGAGCATGGGCCGGCGCTCCCCATCCACGGTGACCTCCCAGCCGGGATAATAGACGTCGTGGAGGACGAGCACGCCCGCTGCCTCGCTCTCCACCTCGACGGTCACGGAATTGCGCTGGTAGCTGACGATCCGCGCCCGGTCTTCCAGGTCCTTCGGGCTCGCACCCTCGGCCGAGGAGGCATAGCGCTCCTTGAGGAGATGCATGCTCGCGTCGTCGATCAGCACCTCGCTCCGGCGGTTGAACTCGGGAAGCTCCTCCTGATCGAGGGCGGCTTCCGAGTCCACCGCGCTGACCTCATGCGCCACATAGACCCGCGGGCTCGCACCGTCGAGACGGTAGATCCACATGCGGCCGGTGCCGTAGACGATCTCGGCGCCCGTGAGGCGCGGGAAATGGCGCGGCATCCGCTCGATGGGCCGGTCGAGGACGAGATATTCGAGGCCGAGCAGGCCGGCGAGGCGGCACTTGTAGCCGCGGAAGGTCGCCGGGAAGGTGCGCAGGTTCGGGTCCTCGGCATTCTCTCCGGGGCCGACGGCGCGCTCGTAATCGGCAAGACGCAGGGGGTTGTAGCCGATGATGTCCTCGAGCTGGAGGACCATGGAGGCGTTCTGCCAGGGGCCCCGCAGGCCGAGGATCTCGACGCGCGGATACTCGCCCTGGGCATGGCGGTCGGCGAGCTCTCGCTTCAGGATCTGGAGGCCCTGGAGCTGCTCGGGCGGGAGCTGGCGGAACACCGCGTAGCGCTCGGCCGGCTCGGCATTCAGGGGAGAGGCCGCATGGCGCAGGACCAGTTCCCCGCCCGTGAAGGCGATGATGAGGATGGCCGCCACCTCGCGCCAGCGGGACGTGGGGCTGATCCGCGTCAGGAGGGCGATGACGAGGGCGGCCGCCACGAGGCCGAGGCCGATCTCGCGCATCGCCAGCGCGCCCTGTCCGGCCCGCAGCGCGAAGGCCATGGCGCTCGCTATGGCCGCGACCGCGAGGGCCAGCGCCAGCATCGGCAGGAAGAGGTGCAGGCGGCCAAGGGCCGAGGCGGTCCATTTCGGAAGCCCGTCCGCGACGTAGCGGTGGACGAGATAGCCCGCCGAGAAGGCCAGCATGACGTTGATGAGAAAGGTCGCGTCCGCCGGGCGGCGGTAGAGGTCGACACCCGGCATATGGTCGAAGATCATCTCGAAGCCGGGCGTGTAGCGGCCCAGGGCGTAGAGCAGGGCGAGCAGGCCGGTCACCAGGAAGAAGCGGAATTCCCGTGCTAGCAGGCGGCCGCCCGCGATCCCGTGCCAGAGCAGGAGGAGCGCCGGAACGGTGCCGATGAAGAGATAGTTGGTGGCACGGTCCGTCCAGGTGCCTTCGGACAGGCTGTGCCAGTCCGGCCCCCAGTAATCGTAGGTCCAGCGCAGGGACCCGAACACGTTGCCGAACAGGATCGTCGCCAGGCTCTCGGGCGGCAGCGAGCCCATGGCCGCGACCCCGAAGCCGAAGGAGGGGCGAGTCGAGGTTGCCAGGAACTGCATGGTGAGGACCACCGGCACCGCCAGCAGTGCGCCGCCGATGCCCGCCATGGCCAGGAGGACGCCGAGGCGCGACCTGAGATAGGCGAGGGGGTGCGGCGCCGTGACGATGCGGGCGCCCGCGGCCGCGATGAGCGTGATGTCGCACAGGAAGGCGACCTGGTCCCGGCCGATGGTCATGAGCACGGCGACGACCGCGAACAGGGCGCCGAAACGGTAGGAGCGGCGGTCGAGAGCCTCCTCCAGCAGGAGGAACGCGAGGGGAAACCAGCCGTAGCTGAGGATGATGCCGGTGTGCTGCAGCCGCGCGCTCGCCGAACCGCCCAGGATGAACACGACGGCCGCCACGACGGCGCCGGCCGGGTGCCAGCCGCGCCGGCGGAACAGGGGCACGAAGGCCAGGGCGCCGGGCAGGAAATGGGCGAAGACAACGGCGTCAAAGAGCTTCATGGACGGTTCCGGCACGAGCCATCCGAAGAGCAGCATGGTGGGCGTGAACAGGAGCGACTGGGGATCGGCCGCCGAGGGATGCCCGCCGAAATGATAGGGATTCCAGAAGGGCATCTCGCCATGCGCCAGGGCTGCACCGAGATACCGGAGGGTGGGGTAGAACTGGTTCTTGGAATCCCAGGGAACAACCGTCCCGGTGAGGGGCCAGACGAGAGCCGCGAGGGCCCAGATCCCGAGGATGAGCGCAAGGGCCAGAAGGGTCGGACGCGTCGTCCAGATCCCAGGGCCGGTGGCCCCGCCCGCTACGGATGGTTCTGTGTTCATCTGTTCTTGATGCGGCGTTCCGCCCATGGTCCCCTGGACCGTCCTCGACGATAGAGCCGGGAAGCGACGAGGCCGGCCTTGCCGCCATGCCGCGGCAGCCCGCTCATCGCCATGCCCGGGAAACCAGCTTGGCGTACCGACGCACTCCCCCTATACATCCGTCGCGGCTTCTTTTCTGCAACGGCCCCGAATGCCCGCGCTCCCTCAAGCGCAACAAGAGGGCGAGACCAAGGCAGGCCCGCTCTGCCGGTATCCGCTTTCCTGAGGCATCCAGAGGCACTGTCTCATATATTCCGCTCCGGATGAAGGTCCTATGAACGAAAGCCTTGCCCGCCTTCAACATCGCCGCTCCGTCCCCGCCCGCTGGCTCGCCGAGCCGGGGCCGGGCCGCGACGAGATCGACACCCTGCTGACGGTCGCGGCCCGCGTCCCCGACCACGGTAAGCTGGCGCCCTGGCGCTTCGTCCTCATCGAGGGAGAAGGCCGCCATCGCCTCGGCGAGGTGCTGGCCCGGGCCTTTCTGGCCGACCAGCCGGAGGCCGACGCCGAGAAGGTCGCCCTCGAAAGGGGGCGGTTCGCCCATGCGCCCCTGGTGGTGGCCGTGGTGTCGCGGGTGGTGCCGCACGTGAAGATTCCCGACTGGGAGCAGGTGCTCTCCGCCGGGGCGGTGTGCATGAACCTCCTCCACGCGGCGACGGCCCTCGGCTACGGCGCCGTCTGGCTGACCGGCTGGGCGGCCTATGACCGGCGCGTCCTCGACGCCCTCGGCCTCGCGCCCGGAGAGCGGATCGCCGGCTTCATCCATATCGGGACCCCCACGGAGACTCCGGCTGACCGGGCCCGGCCCGAGCTTGCCGACATCGTCACGCGCTTCTGAGCGAAAGCCATGTTCTACGAGACCGCCAAGGCCCACGGCCTGCCGCACGATCCCTTCAAGGCTCTCGTGACGCCGCGCCCCATCGGCTGGATCACGACGATGAGCGCGAAGGGCGAGGTGAACCTGTCGCCTTATTCGTTCTTCAACGCGATCTCGGAAAAGCCCGCCATGGTGGCCTTCTCGTCGAGCGGGCGGAAGGATGCCGTGACCTTCATCGAGGAGACGAAGGAATTCGTCTGCAACCTCGCGACCTTCGACCTCCGGGAGGAGATGAACGCCACCTCGGCACCCCTGCCGCGCGGCACAAACGAGATGGAGCATGCGGGCCTCGCGGCCGCGCCCTCCCGGCTCGTCAGGCCGCCCCGGGTCGCAGCCGCGCCGGCGGCCCTCGAATGCCGGTGGGTCCAGACCGTACCGCTCGTGCCCCTGGAGGGCGGCGAGCCCTCTTATTACCTCGTCATCGGGCAGGTCGTCGGCATCCATATCGACGACCGCTTCATCGTGAACGGCCTCGTGGACACGGCCGCCATGCGTCCCATCGCCCGTTCGGGCTACCGGGACTATTTCGTCGCGACGCCCGAGACCAAATTCGCCATGACACGGCCCGGAGGCTGACGGCCTCTAAAGCCTCGGGCCCAAAAGTGGATTGGCACTTTTGGGCCCGAGGCGTTCTCTCTCAATCAGAGCATCGTGCGGAAAACCGGGGCCACTTTTCGCTGACGCGGCCCTCTGGGTCCGCACGATGCTCTAGGTCCGCCCGGCCCGCGCCAGGAGCCGCTCGGCCCGGACGAGATGAGGACGGTCGAGCATCTCGCCGCCGATTCCGACGACACCTGCGCCGGGATTCTCCCTGAAGGCCGCGACCACCGCCTCGGCCTTTGCGACAGCCTCCTCGGAGGGCGTGAAGGCCTCGTTGATGACCGGGACCTGCGCCGGATGGATCGCCATCTTGGCCACGAACCCATCCCGGCGGGCCTCCCGGCACTCGGCCGCCAGGCCGTCCATGTCGCGGAAATTCGTATAGACCGCGTCGATGGCGTCGACCCCCGCGGCGGCGGCGCCGAGGAGCGTCAGGGAACGGGCGAGCCGATAGGGCTCCGTATAGAGCCCATTCTCACCCCGGTTGACCTCCGCGCCGAGATCCGCCGACAGGTCCTCACCGCCCCAGGCGAGCCCCATGAGGCGATGGCTTGCGCCCGCGAAGGTGCCGAGCGCGAAGACCCCGAGGGCATTTTCCGTGGCGATGGCCAGGATGCGAGTGGCGCCGTCCTCGAGGCCGAACTCCGCCTCCCGGACCGCGAGCTTCGCGCCGAGATGGGCCGCATCGGCCCCGCCGACGGCCTTGGGCAGGACGATGCCGTCGGGACCGCCGCCCATCACGCCGTCGAGATCCGCGTCGGTCAGCCCGGTCGTGAGGCCGTTGACGCGCACATAGAGCCGGGGCCTCGCGGCCAGGCCCTTCGCCTCTTCGAGGAAACCGGCCGTGACTGAGCGCGCTTCGGCCTTGGCGTCGAGTGCCACGGAATCTTCCAGGTCGATCAGGAGCGCGTCGGCTCCCGAGCCGAGGGCCTTGTCGAGCTTTCTGCGGCTGTCGCCGGGGACGAACAGGAGGGAGCGCATGGGACGTCAGACCTCGATCGTCGTGGAGCGCTTGCGCATGAAGGCCTGCCGGCGGCATTCGGCCACCAGGGTGCCATCCTGCTTGTAGGCCCGGTGGATGAACTCGACGATGCCCGCATCGGGTCGGGAGCGGGATTCGCGCTTCGCGGCGATCTCCGTCGTCACGTTCACGGTGTCACCCTCGAAGAGAGGCGCCGGGAACTTCACGTCCGTCATGCCGAGATTGGCGATGGTGGTGCCGACCGTGGTGTCGTTGACCGAAATGCCGATCATGAGGCCGAGGGTGAAGAGCGAGTTCATGAGCGGCTGGCCCCATTCGGTCTCGGTGGCGCAGAAATGCGCATCGATGTGGAGCGGCTGCGGGTTCAGTGTCATGTTGGAGAAGAGCATGTTGTCCATCTGGGTCACCGTCCGCGTGAGACGGTGACGGATGACGGCGCCGACGGCGAAATCCTCGAAGAAGAGCCCGCCGCGCGGATGCCTTGTGCTGTCGTCGGTCATGCAACGATCCTCGTTGTGGTCCGTGGATGGGGCGGGAACGCCGGCCGTCAATAGCCGAACTGCTCCCGCAGGATGCGCTCGTCCAGGCTGTGGCCGGGATCGTGGAGCATCACCAGGTCGATGCTGCGGTCCATGGAGGCATGGACCCGGGACACGTCCCGGAACTCCGTGTGGTCCGCCACGGCGCTGACCGGCCGTTCCTCGGGCTCCAGGACCTCGATCTGGATCTTCGCATAGTCCGGCAGGAGCGCCCCGCGCCAGTGCCGGGGCCGGAAGGCCGAAATGGGCGTGAGCGCCAGGAGGGGCGCGTTGAGCGGCAGAATCGGCCCGTTCACGGACAGATTGTAGGCCGTGGAGCCGGCCGGCGTCGCAACCAGGATCCCGTCGGCCGCGAGTTCCGCCAGGCGGACCTGGTTGTCGATGCTCACGCGCAGCTTCGCGGCCTGGTAGGTCTGGCGCAACATGGAGACTTCGTTGATCGCCCGCGCCGTGTGGGCCTCGCCCCGCACGTCCCAGGTGACCATGAGCAGCGGGTGCGTGACGCTGCGCTCGGAGGCCTCCAGGCGCTCGAAGAGCTCATCCTCGCGAAACTCGTTCATAAGGAAGCCGACCGTGCCCTTGTTCATGCCGTAGATCGGCTTGGACGTGCCCATGAACCGGTGCAGCGTGCGCAGCATGAGCCCGTCGCCGCCGAGCGCCACGATCACGTCCGCATCCTCGGGCTCGACGCCGGGATAGCGTGTCTTCAAAAGGGCAAGGGCCGCCTGGGCCTCCGGCGTCGGGCTGGCGACGAATGCGACATGGTTGAAACGGCGAGCCATGCCCGGATACCCTCCTCGCGCCGGAACGATGCGGAGGAAAGGCATAGCATGGAGAACCCACTTCTCGTCTATACGACCTTTCCGGATGTGGACACCGCCCTGGGGATCGGTGAGGCCCTCATACGCGAAAAGCTCATCGCCTGCATCAACGTGCTGCCGGGAATGCGGTCGGTCTATGCCTGGAAGGGCGCCGTGGAGCACGGGCAGGAGGCCGTCGGCATCCTCAAGACGCGCAAAGGCCTGCAGGAGGAGGTCCTGCGGGCCTTGAAGAAACATCACCCCTACGAAACGCCCGTGATCCTGTTCATCGAACCCGGCGCCGATGCCGCCACCCTTGCCTGGCTCACGGGCGAGACCGCGGGCGCCGGGCCGGCCTAAGCCTGCCGCCTAAAGCACGGTGGCGCTCCACTGCACGGGCACGAAGCGGTAGCCGCTGCCCTCCTTCGCGATATGGCCGGTGGACGGGAAGGGAGCGTGGTAGAAGGCCACCTGCGCGCGCTCGGCCGCCGCCATGTCGAGCATCCGGTGCCGGGTCTGGCGGGCCTGGTCCGCATCCATGTCGAAGACGGCGGCCCAATCCGGATTCCGGACGAAAAGGGCCGGATGGTTCGTCACGTCCGACATGATCATCAACTTTCCGGCGCCCGAACTCAGCATGTAGGAGGTGTGGCCGGGTGTGTGCCCCGGGGCCGCGATGCTGGTGAGGCCGGGCACGATCTCCTTGTCGGCCTCGTAGCGCTTCACCTCCTTGGCGACCGGATCGAAGACCCGATGCACGTTCTGGAACGCGCCCTTCATGCCCTCCGGCGCCTGGTTCATGCGCGCCTCGTCCATCCAGAAGTCCCATTCCTTCGCCGGGACCACGATCTCGGCCTTGGGGAAGACGGCCGTGCCGTCCTTCAGGCGCAGGCCGTTGATGTGGTCGCCGTGGAAATGGCTGATGACGACGGCGTTCACCTGCGCCGGATCGAAGCCGGCGGCGCGGAAGTTCGCCATCCAGGTGCCCGCGGTCGGCGCGCCCATGTCGCCGTTGCCCGTGTCGATCAGCGTCACGCGGCCGTTCTGGCGTAGCACGAGGGTCGTGAAGGTGATCGGCAGCCGGTCCTTCGGCAGGAAGGCCTCTTCCATGGCTTTCTGCACGGCGGGAAGTTCGGCGTTGCGGATGAATCCTTCGAGCGGACGGGTCGCGAAGCCGTCGTTGACGGCCGTGACCTCGATGTCGCCGACCTTGTAGCGATAGAAGCCCGGCGCCTGAGCGGAGGGAGAGGGTTGGGGTGTCGGCATCGGATTCGTCTGGGCGAGGGCAGGGGCAGCGACCGGAATGGCGGTGCTGGCGAGAAGGGCGCGGCGTGTCAGGGGCATGGAACCTCTCCGGAGCTCGTTCCACAAGGCTAGAATTGCACAGGCCGCGCGCAAGAGCTTGGCCTTTCACGAATCGGAGAGCTTAGCCTCTCTCAAGGGACGTTCTCCGGCTCCCGCCGGGTGAGTTCGTAAAGGGCGATGCCGCTCGTCGTCGCCACGTTGAGCGAATCGAAGCCGCCGCTCATGGGGATCGTCACCGTGCGGGTCTCGGCCATGAGCGCTGACGGCAGCCCCGGGCCCTCGGCCCCGAGGAGCAGGGCCGTCCGGCCCCAGCGGCGGATGCGACTGAGGGGCTCCCGTCCTGAGGGCGACAGGGACAGGATTTCGAAACCGGCCACGCGCAGGCTTCCGATCAGGGCAGGCGCCGGTCCGGCGCGGGTGAAGGGCACGACCAGCGCGCCACCCACCGAGACCCGGATCGCTTTGCGATAGAGGGGATCGCAGCTCGTCTCGTCGAGGAGGACCGCATCCGCCCCGAAGGCGGCGGCATTGCGAAAGATGCCGCCCACATTGTCGTGGTTGGCAAGGCCGATGAGCCCGAGCACCAGCGCATCCTCGGGCAACGCGGCCAGGAACGGCCCGGGTGGGGGCAGCGGCGCCCGGCGGGCGATGGCCAGGATGCCGCGATGGATCGGGAAGCCGACGATGGCGTCCATCACGGCCCGCCCGGCCGCGTAGACCGGAACGCCGGCCGGCAGGGCCGCGAGACAATCGCTCAAGCTCTCGATCCGGCTCTCGGCCAGCAGAAGCGATTCCACCGCGAATCTGTCCTGCCGCAGCAGCACGCGCAGGACCACTTCGCCCTCCGCCACGAATCGGTGCTCCCGGCCGATCAGATCGCGCTCGCGCACCGCACGGTAGGGCTCGATGCGCGGATCTTCCGGGTCGGTGATGGCAATCGGCTGGACCATGGCCTCGCTGAGATTCGGAGTTTCGGTTCCTGCCTATGCCGGGCACGGCCGCGGGAACAACGACTTTCTGTGCCTGTTAGACCCAAAACCAACCTATGGACCGCCCCGGGCGGGAAGGAGAGACGTCATGGCAGGTGGATGGCTCTGGGCGATCGTCATCATCGGCGGCCCGATCCTTCTGGGCCTCGCGATTTTCATGGTCACCCGCCGCCGCAGGCTGACGCAGCGTGAGTTTCAGCTTGCCGAGAGAGGCGCTCGGGAGAACTGGGGCAAGGAACGCATTCGGTAGGTGGCGGGGGCGGGAAGACTCTCACCCTGCCGTCGCCTCAAGCTGGACTGTCACGACCGATCGCGTCCGACAGGCAAGACATGGCTCAGATTGTATGAAATCGCGAGCCACGTTGCCGTATGTGGCAGCCTCGGGCTGATCCGTTAAGCTCTCCCTGCGCGGAATGTAAGCCCGGCTGGAATCTCGACAAAGGCTTTCTCTACAAGTCCAGCTTCGGCAAGCCATCCACGGACTTCATTTGGCGTGTGGCGCCAAGCGTATTGTGGGTAGAACCAGTCGAAATTGACGTGTGTGTTCTCTTCCAGAGACCATCCGTCTCGCCAGTAACATTTGAGCATTGTGTAATAAAATAAACGCTGCACATTGTGCTTGCCTGCTTCGATACCAAGCGTCGGGATAGCCGGAACTTCAATTTCAAACTTCAAGTCCGAAAGAGCTTTGCCGAGAAGTGTGAGGCGCTCCATCTCCTCCCAGGCTTCCGTCGGCGACATTGCTTGAAGAGCTTCACGCACATAGTCGTCTGAGAACTCTCGGATCGGAGCTTTCTTCCGGTAGACGTAGAACGCGAACTGGCCTGCCTCTGACAGGAGCGGGGCGAGGGCTAAAAACGCCTTTCTGGTGTCCGGAGTATGATGGAGAACGCCGAAGGAATGAATATAGTCGATCTGACCCTTTGATAACGGTGGTGCACAAAGATCGCCCTGAATGAACCGGATGTTCGGAATGCCCTCGGCATTCTTTTGGGCCTGATCGACAGCGTTCGAGATATCCAGACCGATCACCAGAGCGTCCGGATTGAGGCGAGCAAGGCGGATCGTCTCCCGACCATTGCCGCATCCAGCATCAAGAATAACACGGCAGGGTCGAAGGAATTCCGCATACTCCGCTTCGTCCTTCCAGCCGAGAACCGGCATCATCCATTCGGTCATTATTTGGGCGGTCTCGCCCGTGATGCCCCAGTCCGGTGTCCTGTTCCATTTATAGGCAAATGTCCCCTGGACCTGCTCTTGGCCGGCTTCAAGAGATGGGACAAAACGCGGAATGCCATTCCGGATTTCGTAATTGGCTCCACTGGAAATTCCTACCAGCCGGTCGCTCCTGTGTTCGATCATCCCCCCGACTGGCTCGCGCAGAAGCCGCAGGAAAGTTTGATCGAGCGGATTAGACTCATCGAAGCAAGTGAGCACTGTGTTGCATCTCCGTGGAGGAGCCCCCCTAGCGCAAATTAATCTCCACCACAAACTCCGGCCTATTTCGAGCGGCTTTTCCACATCCGCATAGCGGAGACAACTTGGCTTAGGTCTGCGCCGCATTTCCCTTAGGCCATTCGGTCGTCTCCGGCTGTCGGCCGGAACACTTTGGAGACTTTTTAGGGACTGCCTGTTAGGGACTGCCTGCATCCTGGCATGTATTTCCCCGCCGTTCTGCTCTCCGGCAGATCGCATAGGGCGAAACCCCTCAGTCGCCGAAAGCCAAGTAAAACAACGCGTTACAGGTCTTGGGGAATGGTGCCGGTTGCGGGACTCGAACTCGCGACCTACCGCTTACAAGGCGGTTGCTCTACCAACTGAGCTAAACCGGCATGCTGGACATGGTCGATGAGGTAGCAGCGCCCGCATGAGGGCGCAAGTTCCCATGTGACCGAAAAATAATGTGCTCCGCAGCACCGAAACCATCCTTCCGGTGTGGAATTGTCAACTCAGCGACTTTCTGAGGAGTTCAATCCCATGCCCGGTTCGAGATCTTCCAGGGTTCTCAAAGCCTTGTCCGCGCCCGGCGGAGGACGCTTAACGGGGTGTGCGGCCGTTGTCCTCGTGGCCGGTCTTCTGATGGCCTCGGCGCCCGCACAGGCGACCCACGCGGCATCCCACGCCTCGAGCCATGGCGTCCCGCAGGCGGTTGGGACATCCGCTCAAAAGGGCGGCACGGCAGTAGCCACGAAGGACGTGGAGGCCGTTGGGTCCATTCAGACCGACGAAGAGAGGCCCAATTGCAACCGCTCCCGCAAGAAGCTCTGGGTCGAGGACGAGGGCTGGATCGTCCGCCAGGTCACGACCTGCTACTGACGGAGGCGAGACGCAGCCCCCGCTTTCCGCTCCCGCCGATTCCTGCCCCTGATATGAAAAGCCCCGCCTGAGGCGGGGCTTTCCTTTTCGGCTCTTGAACGGGGCCGGTTACTTGTTCTCGTAGGTGAAGATATCCCGGTTCTTCGTCTCGGGGACGAAGAGGAGGCCGATCACGAAGGTCATGAGGGCCACGATGACCGGATACCAGAGACCCGCGTAGATGTTGCCGGAGGCCGCCACGATCGCGAAGGCGGTCGGAGGCAGGAAGCCGCCGAACCAGCCGTTGCCGATGTGGTAGGGCAGCGACATGCCGGTATAGCGGATGCGGGTCGGGAACAACTCCACGAGCATCGCGGCGATCGGGCCATAGACCATGGTCACGTAGAGGACCAGGATGAACAGGATGCCGATGGCCGCCAGGGCTCGCCCGTCGGTCAGCACGCCGCCGACGGTCGGGGTCTTCAGGATCGACGGATCGCCGGCCTTGGGATAGCCCGCAGCCTGGGCGGCCGCCACGAGGGACGCGCCCGTATTGTCCGTCACCGGGACGTCCGTGCCGTTGATCTTGGCGGTCAGCGGAGCGCCCGCCGGAGCCTTGACCAGGTCGTAGTGGATCGAGCTGTTGGCGAGGGTGCGGCGGATCACGTCGCAGGGCTCGGTGAAGGTGCGCACGCCCACAGGGTCGAACAGGAAGCCGCACTTCGCCGGGTCAGCCATGATCTCAAGCTTCACCTGATCCGTCGCCTCGACCAGCTTCGGATTGACCGTCTTGGCCAGCGAGGAGAAGAGCGGGAAGTAGGTGATCGCCGCGATGAGGCAGCCGATGAGCAGGATCGGTTTGCGGCCGACCTTGTCCGAGAGCCAGCCGAAGAAGATGAAGAACGGCGTGCCGATGAGGAGCGCGAAGGCGATCATCAGGTTGGAGGTGGTGCCGTCGATCTTCAGGGTCTGGGTCAGGAAGAACAGGGCGTAGAACTGTCCCGTGTACCAGACCACCGCCTGGCCGGCGGTGCCGCCCAGAAGGGCGATCAGAGCGACCTTGGCGTTCTCCCAGCGGCCGAAGGCCTCCGTGAGCGGTGCCTTGGACTGGGTGCCCTCTTCCTTCATCTTTTTGAAGGCAGGCGATTCGTTGAGCTGCAGCCGGATCCACACCGAGAAGGCGAGCAGGATGATCGAGAGCAGGAACGGAATGCGCCAGCCGTAATCCGCGAAGGCTTCCGGCGACATGCTCAGGCGCAACGTGAGAATCACGATCAGCGAGAGGAACAGGCCGACTGTCGCGGTCGTCTGGATCCAGGACGTGTAGAAGCCACGCCGTCCATGGGGTGCGTGTTCCGCTACGTAGGTCGCGGCACCGCCGTACTCGCCGCCGAGCGCCAGGCCCTGCAGGAGGCGGCAGATGATGAAGATCGCCGGTGCGAGATATCCGATGGACGCATAGCCGGGCAGCAGACCGACGATGAAGGTCGAGAGACCCATGATGGTCATGGTGACCAGGAAGGTATACTTGCGGCCGATCATGTCGCCCAGGCGGCCGAACACCAGCGCGCCGAAGGGGCGCACCGCGAAGCCTGCCGCGAAGCCGAACAGAACGAAGATGAACTTGGCCGTATCGTTGGTGCCGGGCACGAAGTTCTGGCTGATGTTCGCCGCGAGCGAACCGGCGAGGTAGAAATCGTACCACTCGAAGACCGTGCCGGCCGAGGAGGCGACGATGACCTTCCTCTCCTCTTTGGTCATAGGTCGGACGTCTGCGTCCGACCTCGGCGTCATTGCTGCTGTTGCCATAGCGTTTCCTTCCATGATGACATGATGCCCGGTAGGCCGGGTCTTGCGCTTCCGGATGCTCAGGGCACCGGAATCGTGCAGGCTGGAAGGCTAGCTACGGCTTTGGGCCTCACAATTCACAATTGGTAGTTTCGACTTCCGTCTAAGACGAAGGCCAAATATAGAAATTCCATAACAATCGTAATCACTTGCCAGGTTGTGCTCTAGGGCCTGGCCGATCCCGAAACCGCTTTGACCACAGCAAAAAGCGAGATCGCGGCGGCGTTGGAGACGTTCAGGCTCTTGATGGCCCCCGGCATGTCGAGTCGGCCGATGACGTCGCAGCATTCGCGGGTGCGCTGGCGCAGGCCTTTGCCCTCGGATCCGAGCACCAGGACCACCGGCTCCCTGAGGGGCACTTCGTCGAGGCGATTCTCGCCCGACGAATCGAGGCCGACCCGCTGGAAGCCCCGCTCGCCGAGGGCGATCAGGGTGTCGGCCAGGTTTCTCACCACCATGAACGGCACATGTTCCAGGCCGCCGGAGGCCGATTTCGCCAGGACGCCCGTGGCGGCCGGGCTGTGCCGAGCCGTGGTGATGATGGCTTCGACTCCGAAGGCTGCGGCCGTCCGGACGATGGCCCCCACATTGTGCGGATCGGTGATCTGGTCGAGGGCGAGGACGACGCCCCGGCCGCTCAGGGTCTCGACGCTGGGCGAGGGCAGGGGGCTGGCTTCCATGTAGAGGCCCTGGTGGACCGCGTCCGCCTCCACGAGACGGTTGATCTCGTCCGGCCGGACGATTTCCGGCTCGGCCGGCAGTTGGTCGCCAAGCTCCTCATGCAGGCGGCGGGCCGAGTTCTCGGTCGCCAGGAGGCGGCGAGTCGTTCGCCTGCCGTTGCGCAAGGCCTCGACGACCGGGTGCCAGCCGTAGAGGACCACGGTTTCGGGGTCGCCGAAGGTGCGGCGCGGACCGTGGTCGCGGCGTCCGGTCTTGCCAGTGGGGCGCTGAAAGCGGGGCTTGCGGGACGGGAAGGGGCGGTCGCTCATGATGCTCGATCTGTTCGGTGATGCCCGGCACATAGCACAGGATCGCCGAAGTCCCGAAAGGCTCGCAGGTCGGATGCGCTTTGCTGTTGACACCGGCCGCTCGGGTCACCATAAGAGCGCCCACGGACGCCCGGCGGGCGCTTTCGTTGTACGGCCTGAAACGCGTTGCGTTCTGGTTGGGCAGAATGGGGGAATGTCCCGAGCGGCAAAGGGGGCGGACTGTAAATCCGCTGGCTATGCCTTCGTAGGTTCGAGTCCTACTTCCCCCACCACCCAAACCTTTCCGGTCGCGGGTGTAGCTCAATGGTAGAGCAGCAGCCTTCCAAGCTGAATACGGGGGTTCGATTCCCCTCACCCGCTCCACCGCCTCGACAGCTTGCATCCCCATTTATTGAAATATAGTTACATATGTCATCCCGTAACCTGGATGGCATCGATGCTTCGTCGGCTTTTTCTCTTTCTTCTGATCGGCTTCTCCCTTGCGGGCTGCGTAACGGCTTCCAACACACTGGCTCCGGATCAGGTGGCCGCAATGCGGCTCCAGGCCGTTGCGGTCACGTTCGTGCCCGGTGCCCGAATCTGGTGGGGCGATGGGGAGCGGGCCTTCGCGGCGTCGAAAGGCCTGCCGGCCCTGCAGGCGGAGGAGGCAGCCAAAAGCCCCGAGGGGCAGGCCTTCCTCCGCGAGACTGTCGCGGCCAAGCTCTCCCGAGCATTCGAGGGGCAGTTGAAAGGGGAGCTGGTGGGGACGCGCCCCGTCAGGCTTGAAATCGGCGTGCGGGATCTCGAAATAGCATCGGCGGCGCGGCGGATCCTGATCGGGGGGCATCATCGCCTGACGGCGGACGTGAACCTCATCGATGTCCGTTCCGGCCGGCTTCTTCTGGCTTTCTCCGAGCAGAACGCCATGGCTCAAGCGGGTCAGGGGATCGGGGGCGTACTCCTCGATAACGTCTTCCTGGGCGAGCCGATCGACCGCGTCGTCCAAAACTATGCGACCCAATATCGAAATTGGCTCTTGCGCAAATAGCGCAACCGCAATATCGGGACGCCCTGAGATCTTTGTTCCTGGCCTCTGCNAGGTAGNCATCNATGGCGAAGGAAAAGTTTGAGCGGACGAAGCCGCACTGCAACATTGGGACGATTGGGCACGTTGACCACGGCAAGACGTCTCTGACGGCGGCGATCACGAAGGTTCTGGCCGAGGCGGGCGGGGCGACGTTTACGGCCTACGACCAGATCGACAAGGCGCCGGAAGAGAAGGCGCGCGGGATCACGATCTCGACGTCGCACGTGGAATACGAGACGGCCAACCGTCACTATGCGCACGTGGACTGCCCCGGTCACGCCGACTACGTGAAGAACATGATCACGGGTGCGGCGCAGATGGACGGCGCGATCCTGGTGGTGTCGTCGGCCGACGGCCCAATGCCGCAGACCCGCGAGCACATCCTGCTGGCGCGTCAGGTCGGCGTTCCGGCGCTGGTGGTGTTCATGAACAAGGTCGACATGGTCGACGATCCCGAGCTGCTCGAGCTGGTTGAGCTCGAGGTGCGCGAGCTTCTGTCGAAGTACGACTTCCCGGGCGACGACATTCCGATCGTCAAGGGCTCGGCGCTGTGCGCGCTCGAGGACCGTTCGCCTGAGATCGGCCGCGATGCGGTTCTCAAGCTGATGGCCGAGGTCGACCGCTACATTCCGCAGCCGGAGCGTCCGGTGGACCAGCCGTTCCTGATGCCGATTGAGGACGTGTTCTCGATCTCGGGCCGCGGCACGGTGGTGACGGGCCGCGTCGAGCGCGGGATTGTCAAGGTCGGCGAGGAAGTCGAGATCGTGGGTCTGCGCGACACGCAGAAGACGACCGTGACGGGCGTCGAGATGTTCCGCAAGCTGCTCGATCAGGGCCAGGCGGGCGACAACGTGGGCGTTCTGCTGCGCGGCACGAAGCGCGAGGACGTGGAGCGCGGCCAGGTGCTGTGCAAGCCCGGCTCGATCAAGCCGCACACGAAGTTCAAGGCCGAGGCCTACATCCTGACGAAGGAAGAGGGTGGCCGTCATACGCCGTTCTTCACGAACTACCGTCCGCAGTTCTACTTCCGGACGACGGACGTGACGGGTGTGGTGAAGCTGCCTGAGGGCACCGAGATGGTGATGCCGGGCGACAACATCGCCATGGAGGTCGAGCTGATTGCGCCGATCGCCATGGAGGAGAAGCTGCGCTTTGCGATCCGCGAAGGCGGCCGCACCGTCGGTGCCGGCGTCGTCGCTCAGGTCATGGATTAAGTTTAAG
>Ga0065721_10004538_pt1 | contig 26680 bp, 24 predicted proteins | sample Mesricmetagenome_FD_59108 | JGI IMG/M metagenome (GOLD analysis project Ga0065721, IMG submission 59108) | Mesophilic microbial community from rice straw/compost enrichment Sample: eDNA_1 v2 (version 2) | ecosystem: Engineered > Solid waste > Grass > Composting > Bioreactor | place: USA: Davis... | reverse complement strand
GCCCTCCATAAAATAAAAATGCTCCAGAACCCCCATCTCGCTAAGCATGCGGAGATTCCGATAGACGGTATCGAAGCTTACGCTCGGATAATGGACGACCATCTGGTCGTAGACGTCTTTGGGGGACAGATACCCGTCGTAATTCGCGAAAATGCCGGCCAGCGTCTTTCTCTGCTCGGTCACTCTCCAGCCGTTTCTGGACATCGTCTCCAGCATGTTTTTTACTTTGTCGTTCGCCATTTCCGCCCCAACCGTTCCCTTCGCCCGAAATTTGCAGATTTCGCAGCGGACATTGTCTATCCTTCGTATTTTACCAAGAACGAGGACATTTGTCATATGGCTCGACGTGAGGGGCGGATTGTCTCCCGGGTCGCACCATTTGAAGGATCGAAATAGAAATAGGGGTATGTATCTCCTGAAGAGCGAAGCGCCTGCCTCATACGGTCATGAAATTACCCTGTCACGGGTTAATCAGTTCCTAATTTCATGACCGTATCAGCAGCGTAAGGAGATACATACCCCGGTACATATTCATCGATCAATCAAACGGTTGCACCTCCCGGGAGACAGCCTCGGCTGCTCAACTCTCGTCGAGCCTTTTGCTCATATGCGCGATCCGATCCGACTCCCAATACCGTTCCCGGTAACCCCGGGACTGCCAGAACGGGTAACCTCCCGGCAAATGCAAAGATGTATGCAGGTAGCTTTCCGTATAGCCGGCCTCTCTGGCGAACCTCTCGGCCTCGGCGTACAACCGGCTTCCAAGGCCGCTTCTGCGCCGATCGGGACGGATGTAGAATTTGACGATTTCGCAGACCGGACCGCCGCCGATCGTCGGCTCCACCTCCGGGAACCGCCTGTCGTACGGTCGAACGGCCGCCGTGCCGAGCAGGGCTCCGTCCGCATCCTCTGCAATCAGGAAGACGGCGTTCTCCGGACGCGCGTAGACTTCTTCGAAGAAAAGCAAATCCCGCGGATTCTCCTCGTAAGCGCCTTTCGGATACAAGTCCCGCATCAGCGCCAGAACAAACTCCGTTATGTCGCTCCTCCTCTCCGGACCGGCAACCGCAATTCGATATTCCGCAGATGACTTCACCAATCCACTTCTCCTTTTCATGCGCTTGCAGCGACTCCGTCTGTGCCTCTAGACTTCCGGTTCGCACAGGCTATGCCTGCGCAAACGACGGCCAATACGGCGCTTGCCGAGTACATCGCGCCATAAGAATACAGGTCGGCAACAGGCCCCATCCCCGCGCCGCCCAGCGATACGCCAAGATCGGCCATCGCGATAAACCATCCGATGAAGACGTTCCTGGAGGTTCTCGGCAGAACGAAGGTCAAGTACGAGATCAAGGTCGGATACAGGGTCGCCTGGGCCAGGCCGATCAGCACGGCCGCGGCATAGAGCGCCGCCGGCCCCAACGCCGGCGCCAGAGACAGCAATGCCGCCCCCGCGGCGCAACAGAGGCACACCGTCCCCACGAACCCCGGATGCCACCTGCCGTCGGACGGAAGCCTCTTGCTGAACGCGAAACGGACGACGACGATAACGGAAGCCTGGAGCATGAGAAACACGCCGGCATTTCCGTACGGAATCTCCCCGGCATACAGCGGTATGAACGTAGAGACGGAGCCGAATACGACGGAAACGAACAGCATCAGCAGGCAGCAGATCCACAGCGGCTTGAGATAGCCGCCTCGCCTCGGATCGGCCGACGCTTCTTTTCCTTCCGAAGACGCGTCCTCCAGAGGGCGGGCCGGCTGCAGCCTGGCATAAAAGCCGAACCAGCCGGTCCCCGCGGCAATCGCGATCATGACGAGCGTAAAGGCGCTCATGCCGCCCCAGTTCCACAGGCCGATCGCGAGAATGGGCCCGGCAATCGTCGGCATGTACGTGAACAGCGAATAAAGCGATATTCCCCGCGAACGCTCTTGCTCCGGCAAGGCATCGATAATCCCGATCTGAAGCGCCATTGAGAAAAAAGCGGTGCATATCCCCTGCATGATGCGGGCCGCCATGTAGCCTTCCAGCCCGGACACCGTGTACAGAAGCAGTGCGGCACCGTTCACGACGAGCAAGCTGCGCAAGATGATCTCCGGACCGAACTTGTGAATCAGGCGCCCCGCCCAAGGGCGGAAAAACATGCAGGTAAACATATAAGTGCCCATAATCAGCCCGATCTGCCCGTTGCTCGCGCCGAGCGCTTCTCCGCGCAGCGGAAGGATGACGTTAAGGATCGAATTGGCGCTGAAAAACAGCAACGCAAGCAGGTATAAACGCAAAAAGGGCCTGGATAAGGCGTTGCTGAGCGGCATTGCGACAATCTCCGCCTTCCGTTGTAGTTTATTCGGGGACGGCCGTCCCGAGGCCGAGCCTGGAGTTTCGCAGCTCCGCGTTCAGGAGAAGCGTCGATTCCGGAACGTCAAGCTTCGCGGTCAGCTCCGGCCTGTAATTGCCGGCAGGCTTGCCGCTCCACGGTCGCAGCTGCCGCGCCGCTTCCCGGATCTCGGCGACGTCCGCGTACGCGGCGAATCCTTGACTGTCCATCCATTCGTCGTTAAACAGCGTTTGAACGTAACGGTCTCCTCCGTCCGAGACCATGCACACGACGCGCTGCCCGGGCTTCAGCTCCTGGGCGATCTTAAGCGCGACCAGGGCGCAGGCCCCGCTCGAAGGCCCCATCAGGATGCCTTCGTTGCGGGCGAACGCCCTCGCCGCGAGAAAAGCTTGCTCGTCGGCCACCTTGTAGACGCTGTCCACGTCTTCGACATTCAGATTGTCCGGCGTCCAGCTGAGCCCGATTCCGGGAATGCGGTAAGCCTCCGCGTCCCCTCCGAAGATCGTGGAGCCGACGGCATCGACGCCGACGACCTGCGCCTCTGGCGCATAGGCTTTCAAATACCGCGAAATTCCGCCCAGCTGTCCGCCCGTGCTCACCGCGGTCACGAAAGCGGCCAGCCGGCCGGAGCAAGCCTCCACAATCTCGCGGGCCGTCGTGCGAAAATGCGCCTCGCTGTTCAGCAGGTTAAAGCATTGGTCCGGCCGGTAGCTATTCTCGATTTCCCTGGCCAGCCGATTGGCCAGCGAGATTCTCGTCTTGTGATAGCTGCCGGAATCGTCCTGCTCCGTCACGACGATCACTTCCGCGCCGAAGCCCTTCAGCAGCGCCAGATTGGCGCTTGTCGTCTTGGGATCGACCAGGATGACGACCCGGTAGCCTTTGGCCGCCCCGATCATCGCCAGCGAAATGCCGAAATTGCCGCTGGACGACTCGATAATCGTGCCTCCGGGCTTCAGCCAGCCTCTGCGCTCGGCTTCCTCAACGATGTATAGCGCGGCCCGATCCTTGATGCTGCCGCCCGGGTTGTAACACTCGTATTTGAATAAAAGCTGCCCCTCGTCCGCTCGATTGCTGTTAGGAGATGTGAGAAGTGGAGTGTTGCCGACGGTTTCCAAAATATTGGCGATCACGTTCATCCTTCCCTTCCTTTAGACAAGACCGTCCTCCATATCGCCGGCGCATTTGAGCAGCAATTGGGTGTGCGGCTGACGGCTTTCGTGCAGCCGTCCGCTCTCCTGCTTCCGCTCTCCGAAGCTCCCGCTGCTCATCACCGCGATATGGTGACAGAACGCGCGCAGCACCCGAATGTCGTGCGAGATCATCAGAATGGAAAAGCCGAACTGCCTCTGCAGACGCTGCAGCAGCTCCAGAATCTGGGCCTGGACGCTCATGTCCAGCGCGGACACCGCTTCGTCGCAGATGAGAATGTCCGGCCTCAGCACCAGCGCCCGGGCAATCGCGATGCGCTGGCATTGGCCCGTGCTGAGCTGCGGAGGCCGCCTCGTCTGCGCTTCGTCGGCAATGCCCACTTCGCGCAGGTAATAAGCGGCGAGCGCCTTCCGCTCCTCCTTGCCGCCGATCCGCAAATAGTGCAGCGGCTCCTGCACGAGTTGGAGCGCGGTGCGCCCGGGATTCAGGCTCGCCCGGGCATCCTGGAAGACGAGCTGGATCCGCTTGCTCGTCTCGCGCCTGGCCTTCCCCTTCAAATGCCCGATGTCCGCGCCCCGAAGCACAATGCGCCCTTCGCTCGGCCGCTCCAGACCGGCGACGCACTTGGCCAGCGTGGACTTGCCGCAGCCGCTCTGTCCCAGAATGCCGAGAATTTCCCGCTCGTTCAACGTCAAGTCGACCTGTTGCAGCACGCGTTTTTTTCCGCCGAACGTTTTGCTTAACCGGACAATTTCCAGCACGGGTTTTCCGGCTGCAGGCGGCAAACCGCGCGCCGGCCTGGCAATCCGGTTTCGCGCCGCAAGCAGCTCGCGCGTGTAGGCGGACGCCGGCCTCGTCAACACGGTCCTCGTATCCCCTTCCTCCTCAATAACCCCCTTGTTCAGAACGATGACCCGATTGCCGACGGCATTGGCGACCGCAATGTCGTGGGTGATCAGCAGCACGGTCAAACCCATCTCCCGCTGCAGCTTCCGCAGCAGATCCAGCACTTCTTTCTGGCTTACCGTATCGAGCGCGGACGTCGGTTCATCCGCCACGAGCACGGCAGGCTCGAGGCACAGCGCCAGCGCCAGGCAAATCCGTTGGCACATGCCTCCGCTCAATTGGAACGGATAGCATTCCAGAATGTGCCGGACATCCTTGAAATTCAGCCTTTCCAGCATGGCGGCGCTGATCGCTGCCGCTTCCTCCGCGGAGGCCAAGCCGTGATAGAGCAAGCTTTCCTTGAAATGATCCTTGATTTTCATAACGGGATTAAGCGCCGATTGGGCGTCCTGGAACAGCATCGCGATGCCTCTTCCTCGAATTCGCTCCCAAGGAATCCCGGGCTTGCCCAAGTCGGGAATCCGCTCGGCGCCGCCCCGCAAGGAACCTCCTCCTATGCGGGCCGACGGAGGCAGCATGCCGGTAACGGCTTTGGCGATCGTCGATTTCCCCGATCCGCTCTCCCCCAGCAGAACGAGAATCTCGCCTTTTCCCAGATGGAAATCCAGCGAATTCAGAACGGTCGTTCTTCGTCCGTTCTGCTCGTAAGCGACCTGCAAGCCTTTCACTTCCAATGCCTCGGCACGATTATCGGACGACATGTCGGGCCTCCTATAGCTCCAGTTTTTCATAAGGGTCCAGCCGGTCGCGCAGCCCTTCCCCGATCAGGTTAAAGGCCAGCACGGTCGCGACGATAAAAGCCGCCGGGCCGATCAGAATATGCGGCGCCTGGAAGAAATGGGCGCGGCCGTCCGCCAGCATGCTGCCCCATTCGGGTGCGGGCGGCTGCGCGCCCAAGCCGAGGAAGGACAGCGCCGCGATGGACAGAATGAGCGTGCCCAGCTCGAAGGTGGCCAGAATCAGCACCGGGCTGATCGCTTTGGGAAGCAGCTCCTTGCGCATAATCGCCAGATTCGAGGCGCCCAGCACTTTGGCCGCCGCATAAGACGTTTCGTTCTTGGCGTGCAGCACGACGCTGCGGGTCAGACGGGCGAAGCTCACCCACCATACCGATACGACGGCCAGCAGCAAATGAACCAGCCCCGTGCCGAACAGTCCGGCGATGACCATGGCGAACACCATGAAGGGAAAGGCCAGCAGCACGTCGATGATTCGCATCAGAATGTGGTCGAGCGCCGAGCCGTGAAACATCCCAGCCGCCATGCCGACCAGCAGCCCGATCGCCAAAGCCGCGCACAACGCCAGCAGCGACGACAGCAGCGTCGTCTGCCCGCCGTGCAGCGTGCGGGACAGAATATCCCGGCCGAAGCGATCCGTGCCCAGCCAATGCTTCTCGCTCGGCTTCTCCAGACGCTCGGCCGCGTTTTGCGCCACGGGGTCGTAAGGAGCCAGCAAAGGCGCGCCAAGGATGGCAATCGCGAGGATCGCCAGCACGACAAGGCCGATAATCAGGCTTGCCGGATTTTTGGAATTAAGCCTTCTCTTCACGGCCTGCCTCCCCTTTGTGATGGATTCGCGGGTCAAGCGCGCTGTAAACGACATCCACAAGAAAATGAATCAGAACGACCATCAATACCGCCACGAGCGCGTAGCCCTGGATGACCGGATAATCTTTGACCAGAATGCTGTCCAGGGCATACTTGCCGATGCCCGGCCAGGAGAAAATGCTTTCGATGACGACGGCTCCGCCGATCAAGCCGGCGAAGCTCAGCGCTACCATCGTGACCAGAGGAATGAGCGCGTTCCTGGCGGCATGCCGGACGACGCGCTTGCGGTCCAGTCCCCGCGACTGGGCGGACGACACATAGATTTTGCCGAATTCGGTCAACAGATTGGCTCTCATGATACGAACGAGCTGCGGAGCGCCGAGAACGCCCAAGGTGAGCGCCGGCAGCCACAGCCTGGCCGCGCTGAAGTCGCTGCTGATTTCGTAGACGCCGTATTTCACGGCGAACAGGGCCAGCGCGACCAGACCGACGACAAAAGCAGGCGTGGACGCCAGCGCGACGCAAGCGATACGAATGAGCTGGTCGGCCAGCTTGCCCGACCGGAGCGCCGCGACCATTCCGAAGATCAGTCCCAGCGCGATCTGGACGAGCAGCGCCGACAGCGACAGTGTAACGGTAGCTGGCAGCCTGGCCGCGATTTCCGAGCCGACCTGCTTGCCGGTAAAGATCGACGTGCCCAGATCCCCTTGCGCCAGCCGGCCCAGCCACGTAACATACTGCACGGCGATGTTTCGATCCAGCCCCAATTCCGCGCGCAGCTCCGCCACCTTCTCGTCGTAGGCGCTCGTTCCCTGCGCTGCGATTTCGCCGGGATGCCCCAGCATCAGCCGCACCGGGTCGCCCGGAGCCAGACGGATCAGGGCGAAAATGATCAGCGTGGCAAAAAGCAGCGTAAGCAGCGCCTCCAGCAGTTTGCGCAATAGCACGGTATGCATGGCGGTCGATTATTGGGCTGTCAGCGTCAAGTTCGCGTTCACGACGTTCTCGAACTGTCTGAAGTGCTCCTCGAAACCTTGCAGCGAACTGCTCACCGCCGTCACCTGCGGACGCGGGAACAGGCTGATGACCGGCGCCTGCCGGGCGACCCGCTCGTTGATCTGCAGTGCCAGGTCATGTCTCGATTGCGGGTCTCCGGCCTTCTTCAGCTCCTCCAGAAGCCGGCTCGTTTCCTCGTCTTTGTAGCCGCCGTAGTTGGCTCCTCCATCGGACGAATACTGTCCCGACAGCACGGCGTATTCTTCGCCGAAGGTACTCCAGGCTTCTATGGAAGCGTCCCAGTCTCCGGACTCGCGAGCCGTCTCGATCAGGCTGTAGTCGCCGTGCTGCACTTCCGCCTTCACGCCGATTCGGGTCCATTGGCTTTGCAGCGCTTCTCCCAGCGCCTTGTCGCCGCCCCAGGTCATCAAGCGCACCGTTAACGGTTTTCCGTCCTTGTAGCGAATGCCGTCGGACTCCTTGAGCCAGCCCGCCTCGTCCAGAAGCCCGGCCGCTTTATCCGCATCGAACTGGCTGTATACCGCGTTTTTCGCCTCGGCGTAGGCCGGATTGCTGCCTAGCCAGGTCGTCACGGGCGTGCTCTGCCCTTCGGCGGCCAGAATGACCAGTTCGTCGCGATCCGCGCCCCAGGAGAGCGCCTGCCGGACGCGGACGTCCTGAAGCTGCGGCTGGCTCAAGTTCAGATAGATGGTCTGCGTCGAGGCGGCCGGAGCCGCGGACAGATACACTTCTTTATTATCCTTGAACTGGGTCAGACTGGAGACGGGCACGTTAAGCGTCACGTGGCTGCGTCCGCTCAGGGCGGACAGCACCCTCGTCTGCTCGTCGCTGATTTCCTCGAACACGACGGTTGGAATCGTTGGCTTCCTTCCCCAATAATCTTCGTTGATCGCCAAAACCATTTTCTGCTTCGGAGCGAACTCCGTCACTTTGTACATCCCGGTAAGATCCATCGTCGCGACATCCTCGTGGGAAGCCTCGGCGTTATGAATAATCGTCTGATAATAAGACAGATTCAGCGGTACGGGCAGATGCTCGCGATTGGTTCTCACCTGCAGCGTATAATCGTCGAGCTTGGTAATCGTTAGATCGTTCAGGAACGGCTGGGCCTGCAGGTCCAGCGATTTGGAACGCTCCAGCGAAGCGATGACTGCGTCCGCGTTAACCGCCTTGCCGCTCCAGAAGCGGACCTCCGGTCTCAGCTTGATCTCCCAGGTCGTCGGATCGACCTCTGTTGCGCTCTCCGCGAGGGACGGCTCGACTTCGCCGCCCGCATTTACCTTGAACAGCGCTTCCCCCGCTCCGATGTTTCTCAGATAGCTCGAGGTCAGCGGCTTGACCGGATCCAGACTGGCGTTGATTTCCTGGCCGATGACGACCAGCTCCTGCGGCTCTGCGCCGCTTGCCTGCGGACTGGGCGAGGCTTCGCTCTGCGTCGCGCTTCCGGCCGGAGACGAGCTCGCGGGCGAGCCGTTACCGGTATTCGAATTGCCGCCGCTGCAGCCGGCAACCGCCAAACTCAATCCTAATAGGACAACAGACCATAGCTTCTTCATTCTTGTCTCCACTCCATATCGATATCGATTTTCGTATCCGTCTTATATGACATCCGTTCCTGTCCGCCCGCTGCCGGCAACATAACAGTAGAGCGGCGTATCGGCCGCGCTGAACTGCGTAAAAGGAAACGGCTCCGCGACCAGCGCCATCACGCCCTGCCCGACGAATCGGGCCGCGACCGCGCTTCCCGTCTGCGCGTAGACCGTCAGCGGAATGTCCTTCTCGCGCACTCTCTCCACAATCCGGTCGAACGTGCCGTTGCTCAGCGTCATCGCCGTGCAGATGACGCTGTCCGCCCGGTCCAGCACCTTCTCCATATCCTTCTCGACCGGCACTCCCCCTTGCGTCCGCTCAAGCTGCAGATCGCAGGGCAGACAAGTTCCCCCTCGCCGCACGATAGCTTCGACGAGCGGGTTGACTACGCCGATCAGCGCCACCCGCTGCCCGGACCGAATGTCCGCCGTATCCGCGATAAGCGCGTCCCGAAGCTCGGCTTTCTGCAGCGGCGTGCCGGACGGAATCGTCGCTATCTTGCCGCAATGCTCCCGATGCGGATAGACGCAGCCGAGATAAGCGTCCATTGCCGCGATCTGCACCGGCAAGCTCTCGTCCCGCAGCGCCGCCTCAAGACTGCGCCCGGACCATTGCGCCGCCGCGCCGGCCGTTAATTGCTCGGCCGTATGCGAGCAAGCGCCGAAATAAGACTCTACCCGCAGCAGCAAATAATAGTTATGATACTTGACCGCGGAGGACGGAAACTGCGTCGTCTGATAGATCGAAGAGGCTCCGGTGATCGGCAGGGAATCGGGCCTCGGCCCCAGCTCTCCCCGCAGAATGGCTTCCTTCAGATCGGCGATCCCGCGCAGCGAAGGCGAGTTCATCGGCTTCACCCCCGCTGCTCCGAAGGAGCGAAGCTCAGCGCGATCCGGCCAAGCGCTTCCTCTGCGTAGCGTCTGGCATTAAGCCCTTCCGCGTCCTGCGCGACCACGTGTCCCAAGTAGCAGGCGTTGTCGATCGGAGCGTCAATCCGCTTGCCCGCGCAATCGTCCAGCTTATAGCGGACGATGCGTTCGTCCGCTTCCAGCGTCTCAACTCCCCGAACGCTCTCGACAACGCCCCCTTGCGGCGGGACGAGAAATGCGACCGCCGCGCTGGCGATGCCGCGATTCTCGGACGCGACGACCGGACGCTTGCCGAGAGACAGGTCCACGAACGCGCGAAGCAGATCGATTCCCGTCACGCGCTCGATCAGCTCGACGATGTAATTTCCCGCCGTGCGCGGATTGATCTCGACGATGCGCGGTCCGTCCGCCGTCAGCTTCACCTCCGTGTGGGCGATGCCGTGATCGAACCCGACGGCCCGCAGCGCGTCGCGCACGAATTCCTCCGTCCGGGCGCGGGTCTCTTCCGTCAAGTCGGCCGGGAACATATGGCCGTTCTCGATAAAGTAAGGAGTGCCCGTCACCGACTTGTCCGTAATGCCCAGAATCTCGGTCTCTCCCTGATAGCTGACGCTCTCCACGCTGACCTCGTCGCCGGCCATATAAGCTTCGAGCAAATACGTCCGATCTCGCTCCTGCTCTCTGAAATTAAGCGGGAACGCTTCGAGCGCCTGGTAAGCCGCCTCAAGTTCGCTGTCGTTCGAGATCAGGCTGACGAACGCGCTGGACGCCAGATCCACCGGCTTCAGCACGAGCGGATAACCGATGGCGGCCGCAGCCTCTGCGACCTCCTCCCGCGATTGCGCCAGCCGGTATCCTGGATTGGCCAAGCCGGCCCGATCGAGCGCGAGGCGCATCAGATGCTTCTGCCGCACCGTCTTCACCTGAGCCGGGAACGGACAAGGAAGCCCGAACGCTTGCGCCACCTCTCTGACCGTCTCTATGTAGTAATCGCATACCGTAATGACGCCGTCGAAACGGTAAGGACGCAAAAACTCGATCAGCCCGGGAACGTCGTTCGTCTCCGTCACGAGAACCGAATCCGCATGGCGAAGCACCGGATGCTTCTCCGTGCTGTGAGCGCTTTGGTAATGCTCCGGCCTGCGGGCAACGAAGGTGTACGTATGTCCGAGCGACTTCAGGAGCGGGGGAAGCAGATTGCCGCTCGCCCCGACCCAGCTTTCGATCATTAGCAGATGTGCCACGTTGAATCTCCTTTATGCGTAATTTTTACGATAATTATCGATAGTGCAAATCCCGATGCGATCGCCGGACTACCAGCTTGCCTTTTTCACGCCGGGAATTTGTCCCTGATGAGCCAGCTCGCGGAACACGATGCGCGATACCTTGAACTTGCTCAAATATCCCCTCGGCCTTCCCGTCACTTCGCAGCGGTTGTGAAGCCGGGTCGGCGAAGCGTCCCGGGGCAGCTTGCTCAAGCCTTCGTAATCCTTGTTCTCCTTAAGCCGTCTTCTGAGCTCCGCATACCGGGCAACGGTAGCCTGCCTTTTCAATTCCCGGATCACTTTCGACTTTTTAGCCATAGCAACCTCACCCCTAATTCGTAATAATTACATTTAATATAACAATAGGCTCTGCGATTGTAAAGATGACCTCGTATTTTATTTCAACGGGACTGCGGCCATAAACGTTGGCTATCCCGTCCTGCCGCTAATCCCGGCCTACTTTGTACAGGTTGTCGCAGATGCGGTTCAGGAGAGCGGCCTCGTGACTGACCACGATGACGCCTATATTTCTGCTCCTGCATATCCGGAGAAACGCGTTCCAGATTTTCGCTTGCGTAATGGCATCCAGCATCGTCGTCATTTCGTCGGCGATAATGTACTTCGCAGCCGGATTAAGCGCCCGAACGATGCAGAACCGCTGCAGCTGCCCGCCCGACAGCTCCAACGGCCAGCGCTTCAGCCATTCGTCCCGAATTTCAAAGGCGTCCAGAATGTCTTGGGAAGGCGTGTACGATTCCGTCAAAACATCCCCCATGCGCCACTTGGGGTTGATCGCTTTCTCCGGGTGCTGATAGATGAGCTGCACCGGGCGAAAAGCGTTCCGCTTCAGCTCGCCCCCTCCTACCGTCACGCGACCGTTCCGAGGCTTGATGTATCCTGTGAGTATTCTGGACAGCGTCGTTTTGCCGCAGCCGCTGTACCCGGATAATCCGAGCACTTCGCCGGGCGCCACGGATAGATGGATATCCTTAAAAATCCAGCGCTCCTTTTGAAAGTAGTAGCCCAGATTTTCTCCGATCAGCGGCAATGCGAACCTCCTCCTTTCCTTGAAGCTCCAAATCAAAATCGTTGTCAGGCAGCGCCCGCCAGAGCCTTCGGGTAAACTCCGTCCGCAATTGCCGGCCTGCGCCTTCGAATGCCGCCGCCTCGGAGATTTCCACCGTTCTGCCTTCTTCGATTACGGCAACCCGATCGGCGATTTCCAAGGCGGACATAAGATCGTGGGTAATGAGCATGACTCCCGCTCCTTCGCTCGCCAACTGCTTCAATTGCTTCAGGATTTCGGCCAACGCTTCCGGATGGATGCCGGGCGTCGGTTCATCCGCAATGACCAGCCGCACGCCCTCGCGCACGCTGGTGGCGAACAGCACCCGGCGAAGCATTCCTCCCGACAGCTCATGCGGGAACAACCTCCCGTCGCTCGCTTTTAATCCGTATCGTTGAAACAAGGCTTGCTGTACGCTAGGCGCATCCACTCCCAGGCCGATCCGGACTTGCTTCCCTACCCGCATCAGCGGATCGAGATAATTGACCGACTGGGGGATAAAGGAGATTTCCCGGCCTCTCAGACGCGCCTTTCGCTCTTCGGTCAGCGGTTCGCCACGGTACGCGATGTTCCCCCCGCAGACGGCGTTACCGGGCAAAATGCCCAGCACGGCATGGGCCAGCAAGCTTTTGCCCGAGCCGCTGGACCCGACGACAGCCACGATTTCTCCCTCTCTAATTTCCACGTTCAGATCGGAGATCGGATGGATCACCCTTTTTTTCGTACCCATAAAGTATTGGGAGAAGCCGATCGACAGGTGTTCTACTTGCAGCAGCGCGTCGCTCATGGTATAGCCCTCCTATTCATGCGAGCTGGCAGGCTCCAGCAAAATGCGGATCCGCTCGCCGATGCTGTCGAAGCTTTTGATGACGACGACCAGCAGCAGCCCCGGAAACACGACCAGCCACCATTTTCCCGTAGAAATATGACTCATCGCCTCGGACAGAATGATGCCGATAGCCGGCGTTTGCGGAGACAGTCCAAATCCCAAAAAAGTCAGCGCCGCTTCATGCAGAATGACGTGCGGAAACATCAGCAGAAACCCGATCAGAATTTGCGGGAAAATCGCCGGCCAGATGTGCTTGCGGGCAATGTACCAGGCGGACTTCCCGTAGCTCCTGGAAATTTGAATATACTCGGCGTTTTTGACCTGCAAAACCTCGGAGCGCACGACTCTCGCAAGCGCGGTCCAGTGAGTCAGCGAGATGCCCAGCACGATTCCGTAGATTCCCCCGCCCGCGATGAAGCAGATCAAAATCATGAATACAAGATGAGGCATGCCGATGAACAGATCGATAATCCACGAAATGACCGCATCCGCCGCTTTGCCGAAAACGGCCGCGCACGTGCCCATGACGATCGCGACGACAACGCTGATGACCGAGGCCAAAGCCCCGACCGACAAGGACAATCGCAGCCCCTTGATCGTCCGGGTGAACATATCTCTGCCGAGCCAGTCCGTGCCGAACGGGTGCTCCCAGCTCGGCGGCAGGTTTCGGGCCACGCTCAGGCGAAGATTGTCGTTGCTCAGCCAGAAGCCGAGAAAGAGAAGGATCAATAGAAATGCGGCGGAAGACGCAACCAGCAGCAGCATCGTTTTCCGGACGTTCCATCCTTCCTGTACGCTCAACATGCTAGACCGCTCCCTTCATGCGCGGGTCCACGACCTTGTTTAAAATATCCGCGATCAAATTCCCGGCAAACACGAACAGGGAACTGACCAGAATGATTCCGACCATCAGCGGCAAATCGCCTTTCAAGCCGGCTGTCGTCAACGTGCTTCCGAGCCCCGGATAGGCAAACACCTGCTCCGCGAGCATGGAACCGCCGAACAGCTCGCCGAAATAAGCGAATTGCAGGGAGATGGCCGGCAGGATGGAGTTGCGGAAGCCGTGGTTTTTGAAAATCTGCCATTTGCTCTCCCCTCTGGCCTTCGCAAAAACGATGTATTCCGAGTTCAGAATGTCGATCATTTTCTCCCTTGTGTGCATCGCCACGTTGGCGATTCCCAGAATGCTCAGCGTCAGCGCCGGCAGTATGAAATGATGCACCCTGTCTATAAATCTTACTTCGCTCTCCAGCACCCCGGCCGGAACCGCCAAGCCTACGGGGAACCATTTGAGCCAGACGGCAAACACGATCAGCAGGATAAGGCCCATCCAGAAAATCGGGGTGGACACCAGCGTATAGCTGTACCATTTGATGATTCTGTCGATAAGCTTGCCCCTGTGGACGGCGGCGATCACGCCAAGACTGTATCCGATCGCCCCGGACAACAGCCATGCCGCCCCCATCAGCGCCAGCGAAGTCAGAAACCGGCTTTGGATAATGTCAAGCACGGGGCTGCGGTAAAGCAGGGATGTGCCGAAGTTGCCTTGCAGCAGCGAGCCGGCCCAGGAAAGGTATTGCTCGACGGGGCTCTTGTCCACGCCCCAATATTGCTTAAACTTCTCGATCTGCTCGGGCGACGCGGAGGTGTCCCCGCCGATATAGGCATTGACCGGGTCCATCGGAGAAAGATGGATCAGGGAAAAGGTCAGAACGGACAGTCCGATCAGCAAAGTCGCCATCCGAACTAGACGAATTACGATGCTTTTAGCCACTATTGCTCCCCTTTCCGCACAGGAAAGGGAGTTTCGGAAGCGGAGGCTTCCTGCAACTCCCTCTTTCCCGGCTATCGTGAATGAATCAGTTGTCCCAGGTCCATTCCGTTATGTTGCCGAACAGCGCCCATTCGTGACCGTGTGAGTGCACGGGCTGTTTGCCCAGGTTCAGCTTTTCATTGGCCAGGTACAGATGATCCACGCGGACAAGCCAGACGATCGGCGCATCCCCGATGCCGCTGAAGCCGGTTTGGCCGTCCCACTGGGCAAGCTTCCAGTATTTGTTCGCTTCCTCCTGGGTCGTGGCCGTAAGCGCCTTGTCCAAATACTCGTCCACCTTCGGATTTCGGTAATTGGACATATTGTGGTAGCTGGTATCGATCACTTTGGAGGAATTCATCGTATACAATTGATGCGGATGATGCCTGCCTCCTCCCCAGGCGACGGCCGCGGTTTTGCCTTTCACGTAGATCTCGTCCCAGGTCGCTCCGATCAAGTTGATCTTGATGCCCAATTCGCTTGCCTGGTCGGCGACGGCCAGCGAAAGATCGGTGCGAAGCTGGTCGCTGGAGCTGAAGAACATATTGAACTCGGCTTTGCGTCCGTTCTTTTCCACAATGCCGTCTTGGTCCGAATCGCTCCAGCCTCCGTCGGTCAGGATCTTCTTCGCCCCTTCGATATCGCCGTCGTTAACGATCGTTTCCTCGTTAAACCAGGGCATGTTGTCGCACAGACAGTACGCCTTCTGACCGTATCCTCCGATCGCCACGTCCAGCAGCTTCTGGCGGTCCAGCCCGATATTGAGCGCCTGGCGAATGGCAAGATCGGACGTCACGTCGTTGCCGACCTCCACGTCTTTGTCGTTCGTCTTGCCCTTGGCCCCGCTCGGAACGGCCGGCAGCATAATGCCGCGGGAATCTATGCTCTCGAAGGCGCGCAGCGTCATTCCTTCCACCTTCTGCTCCGCGAACGTAGGCGGGACGTAGACGATATCGGCCTGCCCGGCCTTGGCGGCCGCCAGAGCGGCGTCCTCCGCAAGCAGCAGCAGGGTCAGCTTTTTAAACTGGGGCACCGTGCCGTACCAGTACGGATTGTATTCCATAATAATCTGCTGTCCGTCATTGTACTGAACGACTTTATAGGGTCCCGAGCCTATCGGGTTTTGAGAGTAATTGTCGTCGTAATGCGCCTTGGGTACAATTCCGATCTCCGTCAGCTGGCTGACGAAGGTGGAACGCGGCTCATGAAGCGTAATGACAATCGTGTTGCCTTCCGCGATCCCGATCGATTCGACGAAGGACAAATCGAATTTGATGCCGTCTTCCTTAAGCATTTCGTATGTAAATTTGACATCCTCCGCCGTTACTTGCTCTCCGTTGGAGAACTTGACGTCATCCCTCAGCGGGAAAGTCCACGTCAAGGCGTCGTCGCTGACCGTATAAGATTTGGCCAGGTCCCCGATAAAGTTAAGCTCCGAATCGATCGTAAGCAGCGAGCTGTGAGTCAGGCGAATCTGCGCATGAGTTCCCCAGCCCTTCTTCGGGTCGAACATGCCGACGTCGGTTTTGCCTACCGCCAGTATAAGTTCGTCTTTAACTGCGTTTGGGCTTTGCGAGTCTGACGGACTTTGCGAGGAGGACGCGCTTTCCTTCGCCGGAGAACTCGATGTGCAGCCTGCGAGAAGCATAACCGCCGACAAAGCCAGGATAAAGTACGATAAAGCTCGTTTGGGGATGAAGCCTCTTTCTTTTGGCAGCATGGTAACCTCCACAATTTTATTGTAATAATTACTATTAACAGATTGTAATTATAACGATTAAATTTGTCAATGAATACTTCTCTTCACTGTTCGGCGAATATCCTCCTGGATGCGAAGCGCAAGCGGCCAACACCGCGCAGCCCCATTCCTTAACAAGACTTAAGATCTGCCGGAGCCCGGGTTATGCTATATTTACGTAGGAAAGCACTATGAACATGCAGGTGATGGGAAATGTCTTCGAGTACGACGATCTTGTTGGTGGACGACGAGAAAGAAATCATTAAGCTGATGGAGATCTATCTCCTTAACGAAGGGTACAAGCTGCTTAAGGCGGGAGACGGCCTGGAGGCGCTGGAGCTGATGTCCGCCAATCCGGTGGACCTGGTCGTCCTGGACGTGATGATGCCGCATCTGAACGGGATCGAGACGTGCATCAAAATCCGCGAGCAGTATGACGTGCCGATCATTTTCCTGTCCGCCAAAAGCCAGGACATCGATAAAATATCCGGCCTCAGCATCGGGGCGGACGACTATGTGACGAAGCCGTTTAATCCTCTGGAGCTGATGGCGCGCGTGAAGTCCCAGCTGCGTCGCTACGACCGGTTCAAGCGTCAGCTCCACAACGACGGCAGCGTCGTCGAGATCGACGATCTGGTTATCAACTTCATCAATTATACGGTCATGGTGGACGGCAAGGAGGTCAAGCTGACTCCGCGCGAATTCGCCATCCTGCGGCTGCTGGCCGTCAATCGCGGCGCGGTGCTGAGCATGGACGCGATCTACGAGAAAGCGTGGAACGAGCCTTTTATGGAGTCGAAAAACACGGTGATGGTCCATATTCGCAAAATCCGCGAGAAAATCGAGAAAGACCCGCAAAATCCCCGGATTATTAAAACGGTATGGGGCATCGGCTACAAAATGGAATCGGCCACGTGAGGGGGAGAAACGATTGAGCTTAAACGGAATTTATTCGCTTCGCTGGAAGCTGCTTTTCCACAGCTTGATCAGCGTCGCCATAACGGCAGCGGCGCTGTTCGTCGCCGACTTTCTTGTCGCCTTGCTGCTGCAATCGTCGCTTCGCGCGCCGTTTGCCTACGTCATCAACCATATCGGCTCCCTGCCCGTCTTCATCGCGGCCGGAATCGGTCTGTACGTTTTCAGCTTTTTTCTGCTTACCCGCGAAACGTTGCGCAGGCTGGACAGACTGTACGCCGTCTTGCAGCGCATGGAGGAAGGCAACTTCGAGGAGCCGCCCGCGCCCTCCCGTCCCGCCGATGAGATCGGTCGTCTCCAGGAGATCATCGGACGGTTAAGCAGACAGCTCAGCCGCGATCTGAAGCGCATCACGGCCGGCCTGCAGGAAATCGCCGACGGCCAATTCGACCGGCCTATCGAGACGGCGGAGGCTTCCGGAGAGCTTGCCGAAGTTGCGCACAGCATTAACGCGATGGCGGCCAAGCTGCACCGCTCCATTCTCGACGAGCGCAACGCCGAGCAGACGAAGAACGATCTCATTACCGGCGTCTCGCACGACCTGCGAACCCCGCTTACCTCGATTCTCGGCTTCCTCGAGGTCATCAATCAGGATCGTTACCGGGACGAAGTCGAGCTTCGCCATTATACCGACATCGCTTACCACAAGGCGATCAGCCTCAAGAAACTGATCGACGACCTGTTCGAGTTCACGCGGATCAACAACGGCATGCCGCTCAACGCCGTCGAGCTGGACTTGGTCGGCTTTATGCGGCAGTTGGCCGAGGAGTTCGTTCCTCAGCTGGAGGAGGCCGGAATGACGTGCAGAATCGATGCCGATGCCGCCACGCTGACCGTCTCGGCGGACGGCGACCTGCTCGTCCGCGGCTTCGGCAATCTGATCTCCAACGCGATCCGCTACGGCCGGACAAATCCGTATATCGACATTGCCGTACGCCGGTCCGGCGAGGAGGCGATCGTGGAGGTCGCCAACTACGGAGACCCGATCCCCGAGCGGGATTTGCCGTTTATTTTCGACCGCTTCTACCGGGTCGAGCGCTCCCGCTCCCAGGATACCGGTGGGACCGGCCTCGGGCTCGCCATTACGAAGAGCATCATCGAAGTCCACGGGGGAACGATCGCCGCTTCCAGCCGCAAGGACAAAACCGTCTTCACGACCCGTTTGCCGCTGTAGGCCCGCCGAAGCCCTGAACTTTTCTACGGAAAATGATAAGATTTCGTTAAGCTTTGACTTACTGAACCGTTAAGCTGTCTCCTCTATACTTTCAATCAATTGGAAGCTATAGAGAGAGGCTTAACGGTTTTTTTGCATGCCGAACCAGCCTCGGGAGAGGAGCTGCTATCTTGTTCTTGTTGACACGCTTTAAGCTGAACGACTGGTCCCGCGTCGCCCTGCTGCTCATTTTGCTCGCAGCCGCGTATGTGCGGTTCGACTTTCTCGTCTCGGTCGACCACCACAATTCGCACGATACGGTTCACTACGACATCATGGTCCGGCAGCTGCTGGAGACAGGCGTCTACGGGTACAAAAGCGAGGAGCCGAACGCCCGGGTGTCCCCCGGTTATCCGCTGTTCATGGCCGCCGTATACAAACTCGTCGATTACAAGCAGCGCGATCCTATGGCGGCGATTCGGTACATCCAACTCGTCTTCAGCCTGATTACGATCTGGCTCTCCTACCGTATCGCCAAACGGCTCGGCGGCGAATGGGCCGGACTGCTCGCGGCTGCGGGCATGGCCGTCTACCCGCCCTTCATCTGGACGACAGGGGCGGTGCTCACGGAGACGATCGCCGCGATGCTGCTTACGACGTACCTCTACTGGCAGCTTGTCGCCTTCGAACGAGCGAACCGCATGGCCGCGCTGCGGGCCGGCATCGCCCTCGGGCTGACCGCGCTCGTCCGTCCCGAATTTCTCGCAATGGCTCCAGCCGCTTATTTGCTGTACCTGCTCTGGCGGCGCAAGGGCGGTCAGCCGCTGAAGCTGCTGCTGTGCACGGCGCTCGGAATGACGGTCGTGCTGTCGCCATGGCTGATTCGCAATATCGTAACGCTCAACAAGCCCATCGTGACGGCGACCCAAGTCAACCCGTTCGCGGCCGGCACGTATCCGAACAAAAATTACGACGACGGTCTCGTCGACCGGGTCGGCAAAACCCAGATGGAGGTCGCCAGGGAGCGGCTGCGGGTCGGCTTTACGGAGCATACGTGGACGTTCGTGAAATGGTATACGGTCGGCAAGCTGGACTACATCTACGGCAAAATGTTCACGGGCAGCGGCCATAAGCCGTTCTATCCGGTGATCCCGTTCCGAGCGGCGCTTCATCTGCTGCTTGTCTATACGGGACTGATCGCGGCCCTTGTTATCCTGATTAACTGGCGGCAGCCGGCCATGCTCATCGTTGTCCTGCTGATCGCGATATCCGCGGCCCGCCTCGCCTTCGTGCCGGAATACCGCTACAACTTTACCGCAATGCCGCAAATCATTATTCTTGACAGTTTGCTGGCGGCCCGGCTGCTCGCTTGGCTGTCCGAGTGGCTGGACAAGCGTTTCCGGCTTCGCTCGAAGCTGTCGATGGCAAGGAGGAACCGACATGCTTAACATGACGTTCGACCAGATGACCTGCTTTCCCGGCGCCAGAGAAGCGCTCATCATCGTGCCGGCCTACAACGAAGCGGAAGGCATCGCCCGGGTCGTGAATGAAATCCGGACGCGCGCGCCCTATGCGGACGTGCTCGTCGTGAACGACGGTTCCAGGGACGCCACCGGTCGGCTGGCGGAGGAGGCCGGAGCGCTCGTCATCCACCTGTCGACCAATCTCGGCATCGGGGGCGCGGTGCAAACCGGCTATCGCTACGCCGCCGAGAACGGATACCGGTACGCCGCCCAGATCGACGGCGACGGTCAGCACAATCCGGCCGACTTCGGGCGGCTGCTCGATACGCTTCGCGCGAGCGGAGCGGACATGATCGTCGGCTCGCGCTTCCTGACCGGCGAAGGCTTCCAATCGACGTTTGCCCGCAAAGTCGGCATCGACCTGCTGGCCGGACTCGTCTCGGGGCTGATCGGACGGAAGGTGACCGATCCGACGTCGGGCTACAGGGTATGCGGCCGAAGGACGATCGAGCTGTTCGCGCGCGATTACCCGACCGACTATCCCGAAGTGGAGGCGCTCGTGTTGATGGACAACTGCGGCTTGTCTTTCGTGGAGACGCCCGTCGTCATGAGCGCGCGCAAGACGGGCAAATCCAGCATCTCGGCGCTCAAATCGGTCTACTACATGATCAAAGTGACACTTGCCGTATTCATGACCAGAAGCCGGAAGAACAAGGAGTTGAGCGCCCAGCTATGAATCCGGACGTTTATTTCGTCAGCTTCATGATCGGCATCGGCTTTACCGCGACCGTGCTGCATCTGATCCGGGTGCGGAAGCTGCGCGAGCAGTATGCGCTCCTGTGGCTCGCGCTCGGGACGCTGATGATCGCGCTGTCTCCGTTCCCGAGCGCCATCGACCGGCTCGCGGCCTTCTTCAACGTCGTCTATGCCCCGTCGCTGCTGTACTTGCTTGCATTCGTAGGCGTGCTTTTTCTCCTGATGCATATGTCGATCGCCCTGTCATCGCTGACCGGTCGAATCATCAAGCTGACCCAGACGCTGGCGATGCAGGAGCAGCGGATCAGGGTGCTCGAGCAGGAAAAGCTGCGAGTCGCGAGGAGCTTCGCGCGAGAAGAGGCGGGGAGAATCGAGCTGGACGATCGGGCATGGTGACGGCTTACGCGTTGCTGCTGCTGAATATCGCGCTGCTGGTTGTCGGTCAGATCATGTGGAAAATCGGCCTGGACAGGCTGGGCGGCCTGCATCCGCACAATGCGCTGCAAGTCGCCGCCTCCCCGTGGATTCTATCCGGCGTTCTTCTGTACGGCTTGGCGACGCTGCTCTGGCTCGCCGTCCTGTCGAGACTGCCGTTAAGCGCCGCTTATCCGCTGCAAAGTCTCGCTTACGTGTTCGCGCTTCTGCTCGCTTGGCTGCTGCTGGGCGAAGCGATCCCTCCGAACCGCTGGATCGGGGCCGGCATCATTGTCGCCGGCGCGTTCGTGATCGGACTGAGATGAGCGATCCGTCCTCATTAATCTGGCTCTCATGCTCGGCTAGAGTACGTCGTCCAGCCACTTGCGGCTCTGCGTATCGAGCTTCGTCCTGTCCGGAATTTCGCATCGTCTCCCGTTGAGGTCTGTCAGCAGAATGCGATGATGGTTGTGGTACTGTACATGATCGTGCAGGTTACGCATCCTCAACCGCAATGCTCCGGCATCCGTGTCCAATTCCCACTCCCAGAGATCGCCTTTCTGCCTGACGCTTCGAACTGCCGCTACCTGCGGCAAAAAATAACGTCTTTTCAACTCCGTTCTAAGTTCCTGCAAACTGGCCTCGTCGAGCTGCTGCGGGTTTTCGATAACGCCGATCTCCGTCTCTTCCGCACGTACGGAAATATACCGATCGGGATATTGCAGAGGAAAGGTTCGGTACAGCAGCAATTCCGGATACGCGATGCCGCAACGAGCCAGATCAACGCGCTGCCCATATTGCCTGGCCGCAGCACATCGTCGACAATGACTTTGGTCAAATAAGGCGGGATAAGCTCTATCAAGGTCGTAACGACAAGCAACGCCGCAGCGGCGAGCATCTGCATTCTGTAAGGCTTAGCGAATTCCAGCATCCGCAGCAGGACGCTGCTCTTGCTGCGGCAAGCCGGACACTTGCCGTCTCCGGCCGGCATCATCATTCCGCAGACCGGACACATTCTCGGATAGTCCGTCTCCGCTGCATCAGGCAAAGCTTCGCCGGCGGATAACGCCGTGATCAGCTTCGCCGCATATTCGAATACCGCTGCATAGCTTGCCGTGTAGCTTAGCAGCAAGCGGCCTCCCGCCGCTGTATCCGCAACGAGCGTGCCGCCCCCGATCGCTTCAATCGTTCTAGCTCCCCGCAAGTCGGAGACAGGCAATCTATGCAGCTCGTTGCCGTCAGGACTCCATACCGCCACATCCTTTGCTGTTACTATTAGCCATAACGGAAGGAATTGACCGGCTTCATTCAAATCCGTCTGCGCGCAATAGATTGCCTCCTCATCCAATCGGCTGCGAATCGCCGGCGGCAGCTGTTCAACGGGCCACATAGGACGCCTCCTTCATTCTTACCGACAAAATTAAGCAGACCAGAATTGTTTTATCCGGTCTGCTTTTGGGCCTTTATCCTATGGATACTCTTTCTTGCGACGAAGGATTACCTTAAACGTCTTCGGTTGACTCTCCGCTATATGCTATATTTTCCGTCACATCGTTGCTTCGATCATCTATCCGAACATGAGGGGCGCGGGAATGGACAAATTCATCCAGCATCTCGATTCGCTTGCGCAAAGCGCTGCAGAGCGCATCTTTCCTTACTTCATCAATAAACAACGAGCCTCTCAGGATTTCTCGAAATTCATCCTCAATGTCGTATAGCTTGGACAGTTCCAGCCAGTCGAAGGATGTAACCAGCTTAATTTGCTCGTTATGATCCTGCTTAAATGGTTTGCATGTTATTTTTCCCGTTGCAGAAATAAGCGCTGCCGGCTTGGAAAACCACAGCGATGAGCCGCTGTCATAAATCGGAGCTGCTCCGATCCATTCCAAGGTTTCTGCATTTCTTACTACGCCAAAATTGTTCTGATCACGATCCTCATTAGCAATCAGATAGTCCACAACCAGCATACGATCAAGCGCATCCACAATACCAGGAATGCCAAGCGCTTCACAGCAATTCACGTAATGCTGATACACGGACACATAATTTTGTTTTTCCCGCGTCTGCATCACATACCAAGCTGTAACCAGCTCCGTTTGCGGTGTAATGAAGTTCTCGCACACACTGTATGGGTATTCCTCTTGAATCATCAGCGTATAAGGAACATGAGGAATGCCCAGCCGTTTCATCAATCGACTTGCCAGCACCTCATTGTATGGCTCCTGCTGGATTGCCCCGCTTCCACCTTTGACAAGGCATCGTTTTCCGTCGATAATCGCCCATTTCTTTTTTAACCAACCATCCGATGTGTTATCTGGCGACATTAAGCTGATTTCTTCACCGGAACTTCCCTTGCCGAGCAGCACATTCCCCACATCTTCAGAGAAATCATTATCAAAAAAATTAAGCCTCGACCAATCGGTGTCCGAACCAGCCGGACAAATCCAATACTGGTCAGATAAACTAAGTCCCAAGCTTTTATCCAGCAAATTTTGCGTCGCAGCAAGCCTTAATTCGAGTAGCGCTTCTTTAATCCCATCCCGACTGGCTGGAATCGCACGACCTCTCCACCATTCATTGAGCGAAGCACGATCCAGTCGTCCCTTTTTGACAGATACTCCAACAGGTACGTGCCGTTCATCGTATACGCTGCCTATAGCCGAGATTCCGCCCGTTGCTTCATCAAGCTGGATTTCTGCAACTGCAACATTTTTATGTTTTAACACATACTTCTTGTTCCAAGCATCTGCCATATCATCAACTCCCCAGGTTCCCCTGCATTTATCGTAGCCCAACCCTCTTATTATTTCTTCTTTTTAAGGAATATCCCTGCCTGCAACGCCAATCGCCCCCCGCTTGACCTTCCTGGCCAATCAGAGGGCGATTCTCTTGATTTTTTTGTATTGGTTCAGTCACTCATAGACGGGTTGCAATGCGTCAGCGCGGATGCTCAATCATCCTGATAATCAGGCCTGCTGCCTCTGCCCGAGTTACGGGAGCACGGGGGTCAAAACGGTTCCCATTCTTCCCATTCATAAGTCCGGCTCGCTGCACGACTGCCACGGCTTCCCTCGCCCACACCGGAATGTCATTCGCATCCACAAAAGCGAGCTTCGTATCCGGCGCATCCGACAGATGCAGCGCACGCGCCGCGATCACCGCTATTTCCGTCCGGCTTATAAGCTCGCCCGGTCGGAATGTCCCGTCCGCGAACCCCCGGATTAGTCCTTGCGCCGTCGCTTCCGCAACGGACGACCTCGCCCACGTCGGAATGCTTGCCGCATCGGCGAACTCCGATTGCGGATTCTCGCTCGCGCCTTCGTTGCCGATCAGCTTAAACGCACGGTTTAGCAGCGCCGTAAACTCTACGCGCGACACCTGCTGATTCGGACGGAAAGTGCCGTCTTGATACCCTGTCACGATCCCTTTGGCAACCGCTGCTTTGATCTCCGCCTCCGCCCAATGTCCGGTTATATCGCTAATAAGGATGCCGGGTTCTTCCGGTTGCGGTTGGGATGGCGGCACCGGCTTGACGACGGAAAGAACGGCGAAATCGGCAAATTCGTCCGTCTGAGCCATGAAGACCTCTCCCGCAAGACTGCCGTTTACCTCCGTCCACTTGCCAGTCGACTTGTCGTAAGCAAACAGAGCGGCTCTGCGTCCTTCCCCGATCTTCGTAGATTCGAGCCTGATGAGCAGAGTCATCGGCAGTTGGAGCGGTTGATCTTCGACATTCCTGCTCAGACGGAAAACCTGACTCAGCCCTTGCGCTTCATCGGGCAGCTGCACCTCATCCGTCTCAAGCATCTCTAACGTTAGATAGAAAGGGAGATTCACCGCCTTCGGCGGAACAGACACCTCAATCTGGTCACCCAGACTTATCGTGCAGCCTCCGGTTTCGCAATAGATCCTTGTACTTGGGGCAAGAGGCCCCGAGGCTGGGGCTGTCTCCGAACTCCGGGCGCTGTCCACGATGACGTTTACACTCGCTGTCATGTTGTCCGGATTGGCCGCTCCGGCCGGAGGTGTCAACGTTCCGGTGAATGTGTATTTGCCGGACTTCGTTCCGTTGTAAGCCGGATCTCCTCCATCCCACGTGATGGACGCCTCCTGCTTATCCCCGCTGCTCAGGGTTACTTCCACCGTTAGCGGCAGCTTGACGTTATCTAACCTCGTGCCGTACGGAACACGGATGTCCGATAACGCGTCAACCGAGATGACTGTCGGGTCTTCTACAACGACATTAATGCTCGCTGTTAGACCCCCCGGATTCGTCGAGCCCGCGGGAGCTGTCAGCGTACCTATGAACGCATATGTGCCGGGCTGGTTACCGTTGTACGCCGGAGTGCCTCCATTCCAGCTTACTGTCGCTTGCTCGGTATCCCCGCTGCTCAGGGTTACGTCTACCGTTGGCGGCAGTTCGACGTCTTCCAGCTCCGTACCATAAGGAACATGAATGTCCAACAACGCGTCAACCGAGATGACTGTCGGATCTTCTACGATCACATTGACGCTCGCCGTTAGCCCACCCGGATTCGTCGAACCCGCCGGAGCCGTCAACGTACCTGTGAACGTGTAAGTGCCGGGTTGAGTGCCGCTATACGCCGGAGTGCCTCCATTCCAGCTTACTGTCGCTTGCTCGGTATCCCCGCTGCTCAGGGTCACGTCTGCCGTTGGCGGCAGTCCGACATCTTCCAGTTCTGTGCCATATGGAACATGAATGTCCAACAACGCGTCAACCGAGATGACTGTCGGGTCTTCTACAACGACATTAATGCTCGCTGTTAGACCCCCCGGATTCGTCGAGCCCGCGGGAGCTGTCAGCGTACCTATGAACGCATATGTGCCGGGCTGGTTACCGTTGTACGCCGGGGTGCCTCCATTCCAGGTTACTGTCGCTTGCTCGGTATCCCCGCTGCTCAGGGTCACGTCTATCGTTGTCGGTAGCCCGACGTCTTCCAGCTCTGTTCCGTACGAAACGTGAATGTCCGATAACGCGTCAACCGAGATGACTGTCGGGTCTTCTACAACGACGTTAATGCTCGCTGTTAGACCACCCGGATTCGTCGAGCCCGCGGGAGCTGTCAGCGTACCTATGAACGCATATGTGCCGGGCTGGTTGCCATTGTACGCCGGGGTGCCTCCATTCCAGCTTACTGTCGCTTGCTCGGTATCCCCGCTGCTCAGGGTCACGTCTACCGTTGGCGGCAGTCCGACATCTTCCAGTTCTGTGCCATATGGAACATGAATGTCCAACAACGCGTCAACCGAGATGACTGTCGGATCTTCTACGATCACATTGACGCTCGCCGTTAGACCACCCGGGTTTGTTGATCCTGCGGGAGCCGTTAATGTACCTGTGAACGTGTAAGTGCCGGGTTGAGTGCCGCTATACGCCGGAGTGCCTCCATTCCAGCTTACTGTCGCTTGCTCGGTATCCCCGCTGCTCAGGGTCACGTCTACCGTTGTCGGCAGTCCGACGTCTTCCAGCTCTGTTCCGTACGGAACGTGAACGTCCGGCAATGCGTCAACCGAGGTGACTGTCGGATCTTCTACGACGACGTTAATGCTCGCCGTTAGATTACCCGGATTCGTCGAGCCGCCGGAGCCGTTAACGTACCTGTGAACGTGTAAGTGCCGGGTTGAGTGCCGTTATACGCGTAAGCGTCAAATAGCCCCCACCTTGAGATCAGTGGGAGCTGGCGTAGGCTAAGTATTAAGACTGATGCATTCGGCACGTGTTCGGCAACGATTGCGACCAAGGCATATACGGCTCCAGCGTTTGCGG
>Ga0065721_10049830_pt1 | contig 26683 bp, 19 predicted proteins | sample Mesricmetagenome_FD_59108 | JGI IMG/M metagenome (GOLD analysis project Ga0065721, IMG submission 59108) | Mesophilic microbial community from rice straw/compost enrichment Sample: eDNA_1 v2 (version 2) | ecosystem: Engineered > Solid waste > Grass > Composting > Bioreactor | place: USA: Davis... | reverse complement strand
GGCGGGGGTAGCCGTCTTCATGGCGGCCCCGCTCGTCTACACGGTGAACAGGGCGTTCATGCCGCTGGACGAAATATTCGCGTTCCCGCCCCGTTTTATCGTGCGCAATCCGACGGTGCAGAACTTCAAAGACTTGCTTAACATTTTCTCGGACTCATGGGTGCCGTTCTCGCGGTACGTGTTCAATACGTTTTTCATCGCGATCATCGGAACGGCCGGACATGTCGTCATCGCTTCGGCGGCGGCGTACCCGCTGGCCAAGGTCAAGTTCCCTTTCCGCGGCGCGCTGTTCCACATCGTTGTGCTGTCGCTCATGTTCACCCCGTACATTACGCAGGTGCCGAACTATATGACGATCTCGTGGCTCGGCATGATCAACTCGTATTGGGCGATTCTCATTCCCGCCTTCGGAACGACGCTCGGGCTGTATCTGATGAAGCAGTTCATGGAGCAGATTCCCGACGCGCTGATCGAGGCGGCGAAGATCGACGGGGCCAGCGAGTACCGGATTTTCTGGAAAATCGTCATGCCGATCGTTAAGCCCGCGTGGCTGACGCTCATTATTTTCTCGCTCCAGAACCTGTGGACGAACGGCTCGGTGACGAGCCATAAATACATTTACAGCGAGCAGCTTCGGACGGTGGACGCGGTGTTCGGACAGATCGCCAACGGCGGCATCGCCAGAACGGGACCGGTCGCGGCCGTCACGCTGCTGATGATGCTCGTGCCGATCACCGTATTCATCGTGACGCAGAGCAACGTCATTCAGACGATGTCCTCGTCGGGGCTGAAGGATTAAGGGGGGCAGGATGGTGAACGTCAAACGGATTTCGGCTTGTCTGCGCGTCCCCGGTCTGCTCGTCCTGGCTCTGCTCGCGCTTGCGGTTCCCTCCGCGGCTTCGGCCGAAGGGTACAACTATTCCTATTGGGGAGACGCCGTCCCGGCGCCGGACGCTTACGTCCCGGAGCGCATTCTGTACGGGAACGATCTGGGGGTCGGTCCTCTGTCTTCGCCGCAGGACGTATTCGTAGGTCCGGAAAACAAAGTGTACATCGCCGACACGGGCAACAACCGGATCGTCGTGCTCAGCGGCGAATTGGAAGTGGAAAAGGTGATCGCGGAGTTCGACAACGGCGGCAGGCAGGACGGATTCAACCAGCCCGAGGGCGTATTCGCCAGCGCGGAAGGCGGCATCTATGTCGCCGATACGCGCAACCGCAGGCTGGTCGAGCTGAGCGCGGAAGGCGCGTTCGTGCGAGAGATCGGCGAGCCGAAGTCGTCGCTTATCCGCGACGGCTTCCAGTATGCGCCGAGCAAGGTCGTCGTCGACCGGACGCAGCGGATCTACGTTATCGGGCGCGGCTCGTACGAAGGCATTATGGAGTTTTCGTCCGACGGCGAGTTTACCGGCTTTCTTGGGACGAACCGGGTCAAGTTCAAGCCGATCGATCTGATCTGGAAGCAGATTTCCACGAAGAAGCAGCGCGATCAGATGCAGCAGTTCATTCCGCTGGAGTTCAACAATATCGATCTGAACGAGGACGGCTTCCTGTTCACGACGACGTCGGAGGAAGGCTCGGACAGCCCGATCAAGAAGCTGAATCCGTCCGGCGCCGACATTTTGCGCAGCAAAGGCTATTTCCCGCCCAAGGGGGACATCGGCACGACGGAGACGGGGAGCGTGCGCGGCAGCTCGATCTTCGTCGATATCGCCTCCGACCGCGGGGGCATGTACAGCGCGCTCGATTCCAAGCGCGGGCGCGTGTTCGCCTACGACAAGGACGGCAACCTGCTGTACGTCTTCGGCGGGCTCGGCAGCCGTCAGGACCGGTTCCGCAATCCTTCGGCGATCGGCCTGCTCGGCGAGCGGACGCTCGTGCTCGACCAGGACTACAACCGGCTGACCGTGTTCGCGCCGACCACGTACGGAAGCTTGATCCGCGAGGCGGTAACCGCCTTGTACGACGGCCGGGTGGAGGAGTCGACCGCGGCCTGGCGCAAGGTGCTGCAGCTGAGCGGCAACTTCGAGGTGGCGTACATCGGCATCGGCAAATCGCTGATGAAGCAGGGCGACAACCGCGAGGCAATGAACTACTTCAAGCTCGGCAGCACCCGGGAATATTATTCGGAAGCGTTCAAGCAGTACCGCAAAGAGATTGTCATGGCGCATTTCGGCAAAATCGTGCTGGCGATCGCGCTCGTCGTCGGTCTGATCGTCTGGGCGATGAAGCGGGCCGGCCGACGCGCCGCAGGCGTCCAGTACAAGGACACCGGAGTGCTGAAGCACCCGCTGCACACGATGCTCCATCCGTTCAACGGTTTCTGGGAGCTGAAATTCGAGCGCAAGGGCCGGGTGTCGATCGCCGTCGCGATCATGCTGCTGTTCGTGCTGCTGACGATCGTGAAGCGGCAGTTCAGCGGCTTCGTCGTCAACTTCAACAATCCGGCCGAGCTGAACAGCCTCGACGAGCTGAAGTTCATCGTGCTGCCGCTGCTGCTCTGGTGCGTGGCCAACTGGTCGCTGACGACGCTGATGGACGGCGTCGGCAAGTTCAAGGACATCGTCACGGCGACCGGCTACTCGCTGATGCCGTTCGTGATCCTGTACGTGCCGCAGGTGCTCTACAGCAACGTCATCACGGCGGACGAAAGCGCGTTCTACTACTTGCTCGACACAGTGGCGTATTTGTGGTTCGTCTGGCTGCTGTTCGTCGGCACGATGACGATCCATCAATACTCGGCCGGCAAGACGATCGCCACGATGCTGCTGACGCTCGTCGTAATCGGCATCATTTTGTTCATCGGTGTGCTGCTGTTCAGCATGGTCCAGCAGATGGTCAGCTTCGCCGAGTCGCTGATCCGGGAAATTTCTTTCAGATGGTAGGGAAGGGGGAACGGGCATGAACGGGAATAAAAAAGCGCTGGCGATCGCGCTCTGCGCCGTCTTGGCGGCGGGCGGCGTTCTCGTCGGCCGGGGAGGCGAACGGATCGGCGAGGCGGCGCAAGTCGGCGTTATGGCGAAGGGCGGCGTCCCGGCGCAGAGCGGCGCGGCGAGCGGAACGGCGGCCTCGGGCGCTCAGCTGGCGGTTGCCGGCGGGAAGAGCGCTCCGGCCACGATGGCAGCCGCGAGCCTGGCGCTGAGCGCGGCCAACAGCGCGGCGGAGCGCTCCGCTCTCGCCGGGATGGAGCGGGTCGCGGAGAACGAGGCGCTCGTGCTGTACGTGCACCGGGCCGGCGCCGGCATCGCCGTCCAGCGGAAGCAGGGCGGCTACGTCTGGTTTTCGAACCCCGCCGAGGGAGCGAACGATCCGATCGCTTCGCCGCTGTACAAGGCCGAGCTGCAATCGCAGCTTATCCTGACGTATTACAACGGCAAGGGCCAGCTCTCGCGCTATAACAGCTATACAGACAGCGTGCAGAAGGGGCAGTTCGACATCGCCGAGACCGATCGCGGCGTGCGCATCGTCTATCGGTTCGGGAACCAGCCCGACGCGTCCTGGCGCAACATTCCGTCTGTCATCGGCAAGGAGCGCTTCGAGCAGGCGATTCTAAGCAAGCTGGCGGACGACGATGCGCGCAAGCAGGTTACCTACAAGTACCGGTTCAACGATGAGAAGCAAGTCTATGAAGTGCGCAAGCTGCAGGACAACGTCGCCGCCGAGCTGTCGGCGCTGCTCGATTCCGCCGGTTACACGGCGGAGGACGCGGAGCGGGACAACGCCGAGAACGGGGCGGGCCGGCAGGAGGCGGAGGATCAGGCGCAGTTCTCCATCCCCGTCGAATACGCGCTTGACGGCGAGTTTCTGACCGTCTCCGTCAAAGGCGGAGAGGTGGAGAGCAATCCGTCGTTTCCGCTGGCCAGTCTGCAGGTGCTGCCGTATTTTGGCGCGGCGGACGGCGATCAGCAGGGTTACATGCTCGTCCCCGACGGCTCCGGAGCGCTCATCCGGCTGAACAACGGGAAGCTGAGCGCCGAGCCTTATCAGATGCCGGTGTACGGGGAGGACGGCACGTTCGACGTGAAGGAGCGGTTTCTGACCAACGAGAAAGCTCGGCTTCCCGTATTCGGACTCAAGACGGGCGACCAGGCGTTCATCGGCATTCTGGAGGACGGGGCGGCGATGGGCAGCGTCCTGGCCGATATCGGCGGCCGCTATACGTCCTACAACAGCGTCAATGGCAGCTTCCGGTTTACGGCGATGGATTTCTACACGTTAAGCTCGGGCAGCAAGAGCAGCTCGGTGCCGATGTTTCAGACGCCGTCGTATCAGGGCGACGTTCGCCTGCGGTACGCCTTCCTGTCCGGAGACCGGGCCGATTACGCCGGCATGGCGGGGGCTTACCGCGACTACTTCGTCGCCAAGCACCGGCTGGAGCCGCTTGCTGCGGGAGAGAACGCGCCGTTCGTGCTCGAGCTGGAAGGCGCGTTCCAGCGCCGCAATTCCTTCCTCGGCATTCCGTACGACTCGACGGAGGCGCTGACGACGTACGAGCAGGCGATCGAGCTGCTGGAGCTGCTCAAGGCGGGCGGGGTCGAAGACGTCGCGCTCCGGTATGTCGGCTGGTTTAACGGCGGCATCCGCCACAGCTCTCCGGACGACATCGGGGTCGTCGGCGCGCTCGGAGGGAAGCAAGGCTTCCGCAAGCTGGCCGAATACGCGGCGGCCGGCGGAGTCCGGCTGTATCCCGACGTCGCCTTCCTGCGGAAGTACAAGGGCTCGGGCGGCAGCGCCGATTTCCTCGACCGGCGCAAAGCGGCGATCTACGAATACGACCCGGTCACGTACCGCAAGCTCGGCTCGCGCTTCTCGCATTACGTGCTGTCCGCATCCCGGCTTCCGGACGTCGTTGGCGATTTTCTGTCCGGCTACGCCAAGCTGGGCGCAACCGGCGTATCGCTGCGGGATATGGGCGAAGAGGTCAATTCCGATTTCGATCCGTCCGCGCCGATCGCGCGGGAGCAGGCGCTGGAGACGATCGCGGCGGAGACCGGCAAGCTGAAGGAACGGATCGGCTCCGTCATGGTCAGCGGAGGCAACGCGTATGCGCTGCCCTACGCCGACATCGTCGTGAACGCGCCAACGTCCTCCAGCGGGATGAACTTGACCGACGAGGACGTTCCTTTCTACCAGATCGCCTTGCACGGCTATGTGGAGCTGGCTGGCTCGCCGTTTAACGCAGACCAGGGACAAAACCCGCGCAGATCGATGCTCAAAGCGCTGGAGACCGGTTCCAATGTGTTCTATCAATGGTTCTACAGCCCGTCGTCGGCGGTGAAGGATACGCGGTATAACGGTTTGTACGCGCTCCATTACCGCGATTGGCTGGACGAGGCGATTGCGCTGTACAAGGAAGCGGACGAAGTGTTGAAGCAGGTTCGCGGCCAGCCGATTACCGGACACCGCAAGCTGTCCGCGGACGTGACGGAGACGACGTTCGGCGACGGAACGACCGTAATCGTCAACTACGGCGTTACCGACGCGCAAGCCGGCGGGCTGACGATCCCGGCCGAAAGCTACCGGATAGGCGGTGAAGCTTCCAGATGAAAATAACGTTCAAACGCAAAAAGAAGCTGACCTTGAAGCAGAAGAACGCCTGGTTCGGCGTCCTGTTCGCTTCGCCGCTTATTTTCGGCATGATCATGCTGTTTATTTTGCCCTTGATTCAATCGCTGCGGTACAGTCTAAGCTCGATCCAGCTCGTCGAGGGCGGTTTTTCGGTCGATTACGAAGGGTTTTCCAACTACACGAGCCTGTTCACGTCGAATCCGGACTATCCGCGCAGCTTGGCGGAGTCGATCGCGGCCATGGCCGTCAACGTGCCGCTCATTCTCGTTTTCGGCTTGTTCGCGGCGGTGCTGCTCAACCAGAAGTTCAGGGGGAGGCCGTTCGCCAGGGCGGTATTTTTTCTGCCGGTCATTCTCGCTTCCAGCGTCATCGCCAATCTCGACATCGGCAGCTTCGTCGGCAGCGGGACGCTCTCGTCCGGCGGCGGGGAGGCGGAATCGAACTTGCTGCAAAGCTTCGAGCTGAAGCGGATGATGCTCGAATCCGGAATCTCGCCGATTTTCGTCGACTATCTGACCGGGGCGGTAGATCGGATCTACGAGATTATCAGTTCGTCGGGCGTGCAGATCTTGATTTTCCTGGCCGGCCTGCAGTCGATTCCGCCGTCGCTCTACGAAGCGGCCAAAATCGAAGGAGCGACCGGGTACGAGAGCTTCTGGAAGGTGACGTTCCCGATGATGTCGCCGCTCATTCTGACGAATACGGTGTATTCGATCATCGATTCGTTCAGCAACAGCCCGATCAACAAGCTCGTGTCGGAGACGGCGTTCAAGGTGTTCGACTTCGGTCTCAGCGCCGCCATGTCCTGGGTGTACTTCCTGTCCGTCGCGCTTATTCTCGCCGTGTCCGTCGGCCTGATCTCGCGCAAGGTGTTCTACTACGATTAGTATGGAAGGAGGCGAAGCGATGAGCTCGAAGACCGCATATACGGATCTGTTCGTCAGCCGATACCAGCCCTTGGAGAAGGGCAAGCGCTGGGCATGGGTGCTGATTCGCACCGTCCTCGTCGTCGGCTTCTGTTTCATTATATTGTTCCCGCTGTTCCAGCGGCTGTCGATCGCCTTCCGGAGCAAGGCCGACATCTACGACCCGACCGTGCTCTGGATTCCGCGCAACTTCACGCTCGACAACTTGCGGATCGCCATCGAGACGACGAATTATTTCGAGGCGCTGAGCAACACGGCGCTCATCTCGGCCAGCACGACGCTGATCCAGCTCGTCTCGTGCGCGCTGGCGGCCTACGCCTTCGCAAGGCTGCAATTCAGAGGCAGCGGATTGCTGTTCGGGCTCGTCATCTTCACGATTATCGTTCCGCCGCAGACGATCATGATTCCGCTGTACCTGACGTATCGCTACTTCGATTTGTTCGGCCTTGTGGGCCTGTTCACGGGCAAGGACAGCCTGAATCTGATCGACACGTTCTGGCCGTTCATTCTGTCGTCCAGCACGGCGATGGGGCTGAAGAACGGGCTGTACATTTATATTTTCAGGCAGTTTTTCCGCGGCATTCCGAAGGAGATCGGGGAAGCCGCCCTCGTGGACGGAGCCGGCGTGTTCCGGACGTTCCTGCGCATCGTCGTGCCGAACGCGGTGCCCGCGATCGTCACCGTGCTGCTGTTCTCGTTCGTCTGGCAGTGGAACGACAGCTATTACGTCAGCCTGTTCCTGAAGCAGGTCAAGGTGCTGTCGACCAGCCTGATGGACATGGGCATGGGGCTGCGCGAGCCCGATCCGGTCTACACGTCGATGCTGCTGAACACCGGCGTGCTGCTGGCGATCGCGCCGCTTATCCTGATGTACCTGTTCGTGCAGCGTTATTTCGTCGAGAGCGTGGAGCGCACCGGCATCGTCGGGTAACGGCGCGTAACGCCTTGCGTAACAAACTATTGGATATACCAATAAACAAGGCTATAATTGTAACAGATTCGAGAATTCGGGGTGTGAGTCCATTTGTTGAGCGGAGATAAGCCGTTATACAGTCAAATCATTGAAATTCTGCGAGGGCGCATCGAACGCGGTGAATACGTTCCCGACCAGCAGCTTCCGACCGAGGTGGAATTGGCGGAGCAGTTCGGTGTCAGCCGGATTACGTCCAAGCGCGCCTTGATCGAGCTCGAACGGGAAGGCTTGATCTACCGCCGGCGCGGCAGCGGCAGCTTCGTGAAGAAGAAGGAAGGAAGCCGCAGGCCGGCCGAGGATCCGTCCGGGATGTCCGCGAATCGTATCGTATCGATGATTATTCCTTACGTCGCTTCCAACAACACGCTGGGCCACATTCCCGGAATCGCCGCGTACCTGGAGTCGCGCGGCTATTATTTGACCATTCACAACAGCGACTGGAGCAGCGGGCAGGAGCGGGAGCTGCTGCGTTCCCTGCCGAAGCGGGGAACGTCCGGTATCATCCTGTATCCGGTCAGCACCCAGCGCAATCTGGACATCGTTCACGCGCTGCACGCCAGCGGTTATCCGATCGTGACGATCGACCAATACTACAGCCTGCTGTCGATGGGCAGCGTCGTCTCCGACAACTTCGGCGGCGGCTATACGAGCGCGGCGCAGCTCATCGAGCTCGGACATACGCGCATCGCCTTCCTGTCGACGATCGACATCCAGTATCGCAGCACGGTCCGCGACCGCTTCTTCGGCTATTGCAAGGCGCTCAGCGACAACGGTCTTCCGGTGGACATCGATCTGGTGTACAGCGGGATGACCGATCAGGCCGAGAGCGATCCGCCCAGCCGCAGGCAGTTCTACAAGTCGCTGCTCGGGCAGATGTTGGAGCAGCAGGTGACGGCCGTTCAGGCGGAGCACGACCTGGTCGCCTTCGAGATCGCCAAGGCGGCGGCGGACATGGGCGTGCGCGTGCCCGAGGAGCTGTCGGTCGTCGGCTTCGACAACAACCTCGATTTCGCGCTGCATTCCGACGTGCCGCCGATTACGACGGTGGAGCAGGATTACCGGGAAATCGGCAAGCGGGCGGCGGCGATGATCGTCGATCAGCTCGAGGGCGGCGAGAGGATGACGGCCCGCGTCGAGGTGCCGATCCGCTGGATCGCGCGCCAGTCGACGGGAGCGGGGCCGGAGGCGATCGCCGACGAAGAGGAGGAGCAGGATCTGGAGGTGCGGTAGGCGGGAGCCGGGCCGCGCATTTTGAAAACCATTTTACGATTGCGCATATCGTAGAATGGTTTTTCTTTCTTTTGGTATACCAAACTTTTATGATTCGAGGATAAAAAGGTATATCTAATATTTACCGATCTATGATTAAGATATATAATAATAGAGAGAAAACAGCGTGGGGAGGACACGAGATGACCGGAACGAGAAGCAGGAAAACGGCCCATGTCATATCCCACTCGCACTGGGACCGGGAATGGTACTTGCCGTTCGAGAAGCATCGCTACCATCTGATCAAGCTGATGGACCGCTTGCTGGAGACGATGGAGCGCGACCCGGCGTACAGAAGCTTTCATCTGGACGGACAGACGATCCTCCTTGAAGATTATTTGAGCGTGCGGCCGGAGCGAAGGGAGAAGCTCAAGGAGCTGATCCGGGAAGGGCGTCTCCATATCGGCCCTTGGTACGTGCTGCAGGACGAGTTTCTGACGAGCGGCGAAGCCAACATCCGCAATTTGCTGGCCGGACTGCGGGACGCCCGGGAATTCGGAGCCGTCTCCATGCTCGGTTATTTTCCGGATTCGTTCGGTCACATCGGCCAGGCTCCGCAAATTTTGCAGCAGGCGGGCATCGAGGTCGCCGCGTTCGGCCGGGGGGTGAAGCCGACCGGGTTCAACAACGAGGTGGGCGAGCAGGCGGCGTACGAATCCCCTTATTCGGAGCTGCTCTGGGAAGCGCCGGACGGCTCGCGGGTGCTCGGCATTCTGTTCGCGAACTGGTACAGCAACGGCAACGAGGTGCCGACGGACCCTGAGCGGGCCAAAGCGTTCTGGGACGACCGGCTGGCCGCCGCGGAGAAGTACGCTTCAACGCCGCATCTGCTGTTCATGAACGGCTGCGACCATCAGCCGGTGCAGACCGATCTGCCGGAGGCATTGCGGCTGGCCGCCGAGCTGTACCCGGATACGGAGTTCGTCCATTCCGATTTCGATACGTATGCGCAAGCGCTTAAACGGCATTTGCCGGACGATCTCAGCGTCGTCCGCGGCGAGCTGCGCAGCCAGCGCACGGACGGCTGGGGCACACTCGTGAATACGGCTTCCGCGCGCGTGTATCTGAAGCAGATGAACGAACGCGGCCAGACGCTGCTGGAGAAGGGCGCCGAACCGCTCGCGGCATACGCGAGCCTGCTCGGACTCGACTATCCTCACCACCAGCTGCAGCACGCCTGGAAGACGCTGATGCAGAACCATCCGCACGACAGCATCTGCGGCTGCAGCGTCGACGAGGTGCACCGCGAGATGGTGACGCGCTTCGAGAAGAGCGGACAGACCGCGGAGTGCATTATCGCCGACAGCATCGCGCACATCGCGCAGAGGGTGGATACGTCCGCGTTCGCGGACTGCGGAGAGCGGGCGCAGCCGTTCGTCGTATTCAACACGACCGGATGGACGCGTGGCGGGATCGTGTCGGTGGATGTGGATATCAGCCGCATCTACTTCCGGGAAGGCGTCGATTTCGGCGAAATGAAGATGCGTTTGAAAACGCTGCCAGTCAGCGGAGGAGAGGTTTTGGATTCGGAGGGACGGCGCTTGGCATGCAGCGTGACCGATCTGGGTCTTCGCTTCGGCTACGATTTGCCGGACGACCGTTTCCGCCAGCCTTACTTCGCCCGCACGCTGCGCGTCGAGTTCGAGGCGGCCGACGTTCCGGGCTGCGGTCACCGGGCATTTGCTTTTATCCCTTCCGGTCAGGAAGGGGAGAAGGAGCAACTGCCGGAGCCGCGACTCTCCGGAGGAGACGCTCGTTCCTTGCTCTCCGAAGACGGCCGGACGCTGGAAAACGACCGAATCCGGGCGACCGTCGAGGAGAACGGCTCGGTAACGCTGATCGACAAAGCTGGCGGCCGGACGTTCCGGGGGCTGTGCGTCTACGAAAATACCGGAGACGTCGGCAACGAGTATATGTACCGGCAGCCAAATGGGGAGACGACTCTGACGACCGAGCTTCTGAAGGCGGAAGTGAGCGTTCTGGCCGATACGCCGTACGAGGCGGCGCTGGAAATCGTGCACGAATGGCAGGTGCCGGCGGAGGCCGAGGCTTCGCTCGAGCGGGAACGGGAGGAGCTGATCTGGTTCACCGGACGCCGCTCCGTCCGCGAGGAGCGGACGGTGACGCTGCGCCTTCGCACGATCGTCCGGCTGGAGAGAGGCGGCCGCGGACTGCGCGTGCGCTCCGAGTTCGACAATACGGCCCGCGACCATCGCGTCCGCATGCTGTTCCCGACCGATCTGAACACCGGCGTCCATTACGCCGATTCGATCTTCGAGGCGGCGCGGCGGGACAACGAGCCGGCCGCGGAATGGCGCAATCCGAGCTATTGCCATCATCAGCAGGCTTTCGTCAGCCTGCACGACGAAGAGGTGGGTCTTACGATCGCGAGCAAAGGACTGAATGAGTACGAGGTGCTGCGCGACGGCCGCAATACGATTGCCGTGACGCTGCTGCGGTCGGTCGGCGAGTTGGGCGACTGGGGCTTATTCCCGACGCCGGAAGCCCAATGTCCCGGCCCTCATGCTGCGGAGCTGATGATTGTTCCTCATGGAGGAGGCGGGCAACGTACGGACGCTTACGCCGAGGCTTATCTTTTCCAGACGCCGCTGTATGTCGGAACGACGGACGTTCACGGCGGAGAGGTTCCGCCTTGCCACAGCTGGCTGGAGTGGAGCGGGCGCGATCTGGCGCTGTCGGCGTGTAAAGTCGCCGAGGATACGGGAGACGTCGTCGTCAGATGGTATAACTGGAGCGACAAGCAAACGGAGCTTGCCGTCGAGCCCGTCTTCGCGCATGAGCGTTTGGCGATGAGCGACGTGCTGGAGCGGCGCGGGGAGACGCTCGATTCCGGCTCGGCCATCCCGATCGCCCCCTATCGCATCGTCACGCTGGCGATTACACCTAAGGTATAGAAAGGAACGTGAAACGCGATGAAGCGACAGTGGATTGTGGCCGGCTATGCCGGGGACGAGGCGCTGCCCTCGGTTACGGACGAGGATGCGAGAAAGCTGACCCATCTGAATATAGCGTTCGGTCATGTGCGGGACGACGAAATCCGGGTCGATCACTTGCGGCATTTGAACCGTCTGCCGGAGCTAAAGGCCGCCAACCCGGATTTGCTTATTCTGCTGTCCGTCGGCGGCTGGAGCGCGGGAGGCTTCTCCGAGGCGGCTGCCACCGCCGCAGGACGGGCGAGCTTGGCGCAGTCGGCGGCGAACCTGCTGCGCAGCTTGCCGCTGGACGGCATCGACCTGGACTGGGAGTATCCGTGCTACGGCGAGGCGGGCATCGCCGCGTCTCCCGATGACAAGACGAATTTTACGCTGCTGCTGCGCGAGATGAGAGAAGCGCTCGACCGGGAAGGAGCCGCCTCCGGGCGACATTACCTGCTCACGATCGCCGCCGGCGCGGACCACTATTATATCGACGGCACCGAGATGGACAAGGTGCATCCATACCTGGATTTCATTCAGCTTATGACGTACGACATGCGCGGCGGGTTCCAGACGCTGACCGGCCACCATACGAACCTGTACACGCCGACCGGCGATCTGTTCCGGATCAGCGTGGACGCTTCCGTCCGCCTGTTCCGCGAAGCCGGCGTGCCGCCGGAGAAGATCGTCATCGGGGCGGCGTTCTACTCGCGCATGTGGCAGGGGGTGCCCGACCGCAACGCCGGGCTGCACCAGATGACTGCTTCGTCGGGCGGCTACGGTCCCGATTACACCCGGCTCCACGCCGACTACATCGGGCGCGGCGGCTTTGTCCGCTACTGGGACGACGAAGCGAAAGCTCCGTACCTGTTCGACGGAAACAGCTTCATCACGTACGACGATGAGGAGTCGCTCCGCCACAAGTGCGGTTACATCCGCAGCGAAGGACTGGCCGGCATCATGTTCTGGGAATATAGCTGCGACAAAACGCACCTGCTGCTGGACGCGCTGCACGACGGTCTGAACAGGCCTGCCGCCGCACAGCCTTAAACCGGTAAAGCAAGCTGCTAGCAGACGGCTCCCGCTTCCTTCGATGGAGGGCGGGGGCCGTTTTTGCGTGCTCCCTCAAAATCCCGTACCTTTTCCTGAATGCAAGGGATATCTTTTCTTCCGTTCGCAGTTATAATAAAATACTCCGGGCACCTCTTTGTGTAAGCGCATACAAAAATAGAAATCAGCGATAAGGGGCAGACGACATGGTTCAGCGGACGACGGGGTTTTCCAGAGATTTGAATTTGCGCACGAAGCTGCTGCTCCTCTTCACGGTGCTCATTTTGCTTCCGTTAAGCCTTCAGGGAGTCGTTACCTATCGGAAATTCTCGGACACGGTCGATCAGAAGACGGAGCAGTTTACCGTCGATATCGTGCGGCAGATCAACGCGAATCTCGATCGGCTGCTGAAAGATTTCGAGAGACTGTCGATGATGCCGCTGTACGACCAGGCGGTGCTGTCTATTTTAAGCAAATATGACGGAGAAATGGGCTCGGCCACATGGGCTTCGTCGGACGACTATTTGAAAATGAAGCTGTACACGTCGGCCAACGCTTACGACAGAACGGAAATCCGCGGTATTCATCTGGTCAGCAACAGCGGCATTTTTTTCTCCAACGTCGATTCGATGGCCGTCGATTCGGTGTGGGACGGTCGGCAGGACGAATGGTTCGACGAGGTTGTTCGATCGGACGGAGCCTGGGTGCTGATTCCGCCGCATCACCCGTCCTACTATAGCGCCAAGCCTACCGACCCGTACATCTCGGTCGGGCGGATGATCCGCGATCCCGACACGCTGCGTCAGCTCGGCTATATTCTCATCGATATTAAGCTGGACGCTTTTCGCGACATTTTGTCCACGCTGAACTTCGAGCAGGACGCCAATCTGATCGTGATTGACAATCAGAAGAGGCTGCTGTTCGAGCGCAAATCCGACAGCGATCCGTCCGTCTACGACGAACTGCTCCGGATCAACCCGCCGCAGCCGTACGGAAGCAATCAGAAAATCGAGCTGGGCGGCCGGATCTACTTGTACGTCCAGCACCATTCCGGCTTTTCCGGCTTGTCGGTCATCGGCCTGACGCCGATCAACGTGATCCAGAAGGAGTCGCGCGAGCTGCGGACGTTTACGTTATGGTTCGCGCTGCTGTGCGTCGCTGTCGTTACCGTGCTCGCGGTTATCGTGTCCTACCGGGTGACCCGGCCTTTGATCGAGCTGAAGAAGAATATGATCCGCGTCGAGCAGGGCAATTTCGACCGCAGAATCGAGGTCTACGGCAAGGACGAGTTCGGCCAGCTGGGACGCGGCTTCAACAAGATGACGGAGGAAATCAATCGGCTGTTCAACGAGGTGTTCATTGTCGGGCTGCGGGAGAAGGAGGCGGAGCTGTCCGCCCTGCAAAGCCAGATCAATCCCCACTTCATCTACAATACGCTGGAATCGATCAGCATGATGGCGATTCGCGGCAACAACGCGGAAGTGTCCGACATGGTGTCCGCGCTCGGCAAGCTGCTCAGATATACAATCGACAAAGTCGACCGGCTCGTGCCGCTGTACGAGGAAATCCGTTTCGTGCAGTCTTACGTTCGCATTCAGCAGCTCCGATACGGGGAGAGGCTGAAGGTGGAGTACGACATCGACGAAGAGGCCAACCTGATCGTCGTCCCGAAGCTGATTTTGCAGCCGCTCGTGGAGAACGCGGTGTACCACGGAATCGACGGGGCGGAGCGCGGAGGAACGGTCTGGATTTCCGCGCTGCGGATCGGGGACGTTCTGCTGATTACGGTCAGAGACGACGGGAAAGGGCTGCCGGAGCAAGAGATCGCGGAGCTGAACGAGCAGTTGCGCACGCCTCCTTCCTATCAAGGGTGGCAGCGGGAAGACGGGGGCGGCCTCGGGCTGTCCAATATCGCGCAGCGGATTATGCTGATCTACGGGGATAAAGGAGAGCTGACGGTAGACGGAAGCCCCGGCACGGGGCTGGCCGTCACGATCGCGATACGGCTTGAGGAGACGGGGGGAGAAGCGAATGTATAAGGTGCTGCTCGTGGAGGACGAAACCGTCATCCGCCAAGGGCTCAGGGAGCTGATCGGGCGGTCGACGGGCCATTTCGAAGTGACCGGCGAAGCGGCCAGCGGGGTGGAAGCGCTGGATTATCTCAAATGCGAGCTGCCGGACTTGCTCATTACGGACATCCGCATGAGGGAGATGGACGGGCTGACGATGGTGGCGCAGGTCAGGGAGATGTATCCGAGCCTGCCCGTCGTCATCATTAGCGGATACGGCGAGTTCGAGTACGCCAAGAAGGCGATCTCTTACGGCGTATGCAGCTATTTGCTCAAGCCGATCGAACGGCTGGAGCTGGTCGCCGCGCTGGACAAGATCAAGCTGGCGCTCGATCGGGAGCGCGGCATATCGGTCCCGCCGCAGCCGGGGACGGAGCGTAGCGAGGCGCCCGCGCCGGGCGGCGACGCGAGGAAAATCATCCGCGACGTCAAGGAGTACGTCAAGCTGCACATCGACGGCGACTTGCGCCTGCAGACCGTTGCGGGCAATGTTCATCTGAACGCGACCTATCTCAGCCAACTGTTCAAGGCGGAGACGGGGACGAATTATTCGGAATACGTATCGGAGGCCCGCATGGAGCGCGCCAAATGGCTGCTGGCCCATACGCGTCTGAAAATCTACGACGTGGCGCGCCTGTCCGGACATCAAAGCCCGAAGCATTTTATGCTCGTATTCAAGCAGCAGGTCGGAGCGACGGCGGGGGAATACCGGGATCGCTACGGTCAGCCCGGCCCGGACGGGACGATAGACGACAAGGCATAAAAAAACCGTACTATTTCTTGAACCGGCGTGATTTAGGCAGGCCCCGCTCCCCCGCTATACTCAATGGTGAAGGGCGATTCATTACTTACTTAGGGGGATGGACATGAAAAAAGCAAAGCTGGCGATACCGCTGACGCTAATGGTTGCGTTTACAATCGGCTGCAGCAATTCCGGCTCCTCCGGAAGCGCCGGAACCGGCGCGGAAGCGAGCAACGGTTCGGGACAAAAGGGAGAAGTCGAACTGAAGTTCATGATGTGGGGCAATCAGGCTCATATGGACGTGTACAACAAACTGATCGACGGCTTCCATCAGGAAAATCCGGGCATCCGCGTGACGATGGAGTCCGTTCCGTTCGCCGACTACCAGCAGAAAATTTCCGTTCTGGCCGCGGGCAAATCGCTTCCGGACATCGCTTGGGTGGCGGAGCGCATGGTGCCGCAATTTATGGACAACGGCATTCTTGCCGACGTATCGGAATTCAAGGACGACGCGGAATTTAATCTGGCCGACTTCATTCCGAGCACGCTCGATTTGTTCCGCGAAGGCGACAAGCTGCTCGGGCTGCCGTTCTCCACGCCGCCGGTCGTCATGTTCTACAACAAGACGCTGTTCGACAAGACGGGCCTGACCGATCCGAATACGCTGGCCAAGGAAGGGAAATGGACTTGGGCGGAGTTCGAGAAGTCCGCTCAAGCGATCGCCAGCAAGGACGCGCAAAACCGCGTGTACGGGGCGAACTTCTTCCGCGACTGGAAGAACTGGGTGACGCTGTCCTCCTACTCCTGGTCCAACGGCAGCGGTCCGTTCAATAAAGAGATTACGGAATTCACCTGGAACGACCAGTACGGGGTGGAGACGTTCCAGATGCTCGAGCGGATGATGTTCACGGACGAATCGCATCCGAAGGCGGGCGAGCAGGTCAGCTTCGACGCCGGCAACGTGGCCATGTTCTTCGATGTGTACAGCTACGTATCCAAAGCCAGGGAGATCAAAGATTTCGAATGGAGCATCGCGCCGACGCCGTCCGGCTCGCAAGGAAGCGTGCCGATGCTCGGCCAGGCCGGTTACGCGCTGTTCAACGACAGCAAGCACCCGGAGGAAGCGAAGAAGCTGCTGAAGTACTTCGCGAGCCAGGAAGGCGTCCAGGCGACTTCGACGTACTTCGTGCCGCCGCGCACGACGGTGCTGAACTCCGACGAATTCATTAACCAGCCGAACAACCCGAGCAAGGAACATATTCTTCAAGCGGTTATCGACGAGATGCCGAAGGCGCGCATTCTTCCGGGCCACGTCCGCTGGCAGAACATCGACAACGCGATCCTCCAGGGCTTCGATCGTCTGTTCGGCAAGGTGGCGCCGGCGGAGGACAACCTGAAGAAGATTGCCGAAGAAGTGAACGCCATCATGCAGGCGCAATAATTCGAGAACGGGGCGACGGTTCGAAGATTCTGGGTCGAACCGTTTCCTTTTGCCGGGAGGAACGATTATGGCAAGACTGCAAAACATTCTGAATTCGCGGAAACTGACGCTGATCGTCAGCCTGCCCGCCAACGACGCGGCATTGGCCCGCGCGGCGCTCGAGGAAGGCGCGGACGGGCTCAAGGTGCACATGAACGTCGGGCATCGGGCGAGCGGCAATCGGTTCGGGGACCTTGACGAGTATGAGATGACGTTTCGCGACATTCGGGGGCTGTTCGAAGGACCGCTCGGGATCGTTCCGGCCGGAAGCGCCGAAGAGGCGAAACCCGAAGAGATTCGGCGGCTCGCGCCGCTCGGCTTCGACTTCTATTCGATCTACGCGCATCATCTGCCTTCCTTCATGCTGCACGGCACCGGCCTGGACCGGACGTTCGCGGTGAACGAGCACTCCGATCTGTCGCTGCTGTCCTCGGCAAGCCATTACGGCTTCGCTGCGGTCGAAGCTTCGACCGTCCCCGGAGCCGAGTACGGGACGCCGCTGACCTTCGCGGACGTGCTGAAATACCGGCGCATCGTCGAGCAGGCGGGAATTCCGGTTCTGCTGCCTTCGCAGCGCAAGCTCGTGCCGGACGACGTCCGCGTGCTTGGCGACACCGGCATCAAGGCGATCATGCTGGGAGCGATCGTCGTCGGCAAGACGGAGGAGACGATGCGCAGAGCGGTGGCCGACATTCGCAACGCGATCGACAGATGGAACTAAGGCGGTGAACCGATGAGCGACAATAGAAAAAAGAGAATGAAGGGGCCGCTGGCCCGCGAAGCGCAAATTACCGGATGGCTGTTTATTTCTCCCATGGTGCTCGGCTTTACGCTGCTGCTGCTGTTCCCGATGGGGCTGGCGCTGTACATGAGCTTCACGGATTGGCCTCTGCTGGGCAGCCATCGCTATATCGGCCTCGACAACTATCAGCACATTATGAACGATTCTCTGTTCTGGAAGGTGCTTGGCAATACGGTCTATTTTACGGTCGGACTCGTGCCGCTGAACATCGTGCTGGCGCTCCTGCTCGCGCTGCTGCTGGCCAGAAGCATGCGGGGCATCGGGCTGTTCCGCACCGCGATCTTCGTGCCGGTCATGACTTCGCTGATCGTCTGGTCGATCGTGTGGAAATACATGTTCGCGACCGACTCGGGACTGATCAACCAGCTTCTGACCGCCTTGAACATTCAAGGCCCTGCCTGGCTGTACGATACGAAGCTGGCGATGCCGGCCGTCATCGTGACGAGCGTGCTGAAAAACGTCGGCCTGAACATGGTGCTGTTCATCGCCGCGCTCCAGCAGGTGCCCGCATCGCTGTACGAAGCGGCCAAGCTGGACGGCGCGAGCCGGACGAAGTCCTTTTTCAACGTGACGCTTCCGATGATTACGCCGACGATTTTCCTTACGGTCGTCATGACCGTGATCGGATCGCTGAAGGTGTTCGGGCAAATTTTCGTCATGACGCAGGGCGGACCCAGCAACAGCACGAAAGTGCTCGTCTACTACATTTGGGAGAAGGCATTTAAGCTGTTCCAGCTCGGCTACGCTTCGGCGCTCGCTTTCGTCCTGTTCTTCGTCGTGCTCGTGCTGACATTGGTGCAGTGGCAGCTTAGAAAGAGGTGGGTGTTCAATGAAAGCGACGCATAAGAGCGCAGGCTCCTGGCGCAAATCGTTCGGCACGGCGGGCACCTACGCGGCGCTTGGCGCGATCTCGCTCGTGATGATGGTTCCTTTTCTATGGATGATCTCGACGTCCTTCAAGGAGCCGCAGGAAGTGTTCAAGTACCCGCCGCAGCTCATTCCTACGACCTTCCGGTTTCAAAACTACGCGGATGTGTTCGATCTGATCCCGTTCGAATGGTTCTACTTCAACAGCGTCTACATCGCCGCGCTCGTCGTGGGCGGGACGGTGCTGTTCGCTTCTCTGGCCGGCTACGCCTTCGCCAGAATTCCGTTCACGGGCAGGAACGCCGTGTTCCTCGTGCTGCTCAGCGCGATGATGATCCCGCACGAGGTGACGGCGATCCCGATGTTCTTGTTCATGCGCGAGATCGGGTGGATCGATACGCATTTGCCCTTGATTTTGCTGCCGATTTTCGGTGCGGGCGGGGTATTCGGCATTTTCGTCATGCGGCAGTTTTTCATCACGGTTCCGAAGGAGCTGGAGGAAGCGGCGATGATCGACGGATGCAGCCGGCTGCGGATTTACGCCCAGATTATGCTGCCGATCGCGAAGCCGGGCCTGGCGACGCTGACGATTTTCACTTTCGTGACCAACTGGAACGAATTTTTCGATCCGCTGATCTTTATCAATACGCGCAGTCTGATGACGCTGCCGCTTGGCTTGTCGCTGTTTACGGACGAAGTCGGGACGGCATGGCATCATCTGATGAGCGCGACGGTGATGGCGACGGTGCCGTTGCTGGTTATCTTCTTCCTGGCGCAGCGGCAGTTTATCCAGGGCGTGGCGATGACGGGGTTAAAAGAATAGAGAAGACGGGAGTGGCTTGCTGATGAAAAAGATAGAGGCGGACGTTGTCGTCGTCGGGGGAGGACCTGCGGGGGTAGTCGCGGCAATCGCGGCGGGACGGCAAGGAGCGAAGACGATTCTTGCGGAGAGATACGGATTCGTCGGCGGGATGTCCACGGCGGCGATGGTGTATCCGTGGATGACGTTCCATGCGGACAGTGGCGAGCAGGTCATTCGGGGCATCGCGCAGGAGATTGTCGACCGCCTGATCGAGCAGGGAGGCTCTCCCGGCCATCTGCGGGATACGGTCGGATTCGTGCATACGGTGACGCCATACCATCCCGAAATCTATCAGGTCGTGGCGATGGACATGCTGCGTGAAGCGGGCGTAAAGCTGTATCTTCACAGCTTCGTGGACGAGGTGGACGCTGCGGATGGCACGATCCGCTCGGTGCGGATTACGACGAAGTCCGGGAAAATCGAGCTGGCGGGACGGGTATTCGTGGATGCGAGCGGAGACGCGGACGTCGCTTACTTATCCGGTACGCCGACACTGCAAGGGCGCGACGGCGACCTGCAATCGCAGCCGATGACGATGAAGTTCCGGATGCGCGGCGTCGATCTGGAGCAGGTCAAAGCGTATATGATCGCGAATCCCGACAATTTCTACAAGAAGACGCCGATCGCGGAGCTGCCGGATTTGCCGCTGACGGGCGTATGCGGTTTCTATTCCCAGTGGAAGGAGTCCGGCGTGCCGATCAACCGCGATCAGGTGCTGTTCTTCACCGGTCCGGCGCACGACGAGGTGCTGATCAACTGCACGAGGGTGCAAGGGCTCGACGGCACGAACGTGGAGGATCTGACCCGCGCCGAGGAGGAAGGGCGCAAGCAGGTGCTGATGATGGCGGAGTTTCTGAAGCAGGACGTGCCGGGCTTCGCGCGCGCTTCGGTGTCGGCCGTAGGCACGCAGATCGGCATTCGCGAGACGCGGCGCATCGTCGGCCTGTATTCGCTGACGAAAGAGGATGTCGTCGACGGCCGGAAGTTCGAGGATGCGATTGCCCGCAGCGGTTATCCGATCGACATCCACGATCCGTCGGGCAAAGGCGTGACCGCCTCCTGGATCGCGGGCGACGGTACGTACGATATTCCGTACCGCTGCCTGGTTCCGCAAGGCACCCGCAATTTGCTGGCGGCGGGCAGATGCATCTCCACGACGCACGAAGCGCTCGCCACGACGCGGCTTACGCCAAGCTGTATGGCGACCGGGCAGGCCGCCGGCACCGCCGCCGCTTTGGCGGCTCTCGGAGGCGTGACCCCGGGAGAAGTGGATGTTGCGCGGCTGCGCGAGGCTTTGATCGCAGATAAGGCGTATCTTTGAGCGACTCCGCATTCATGGCGGCATGGCTCTGAAATCGTTGAACGAGCCGCAGCGATCGCGGCAGCGCTCTGAACACGGCAAATCCCGCAAGGCGCAGCGATGCGCTCGGCGGGATTTTTTTCGTGCTGGGGCAGTTGTTCCATTAGTTCGTTGTAGAGCTTCATTAATGCGGCTTCGTCGCTCCCTGCTGCTTGTATGCGCTCTTTGAAGCCAGAGACGACGTCGCAGCCTTCTTCATGACGCTGTAAGGCTTCCAATCTTACAAGTTCAGCAAGCGGCTCCCGCCGCTCGTTGTCGCTTGTCAGGTTATCCCCGACATTCTTTATTATCGATTTTCAAAAAAACTTACAATATAGAACAAAATTAGAAAGGTAAATAATTCCAATTGTCGAAATTTTATACTATATAAATGGTCCTAATGGAGAGCGAAGGAGTCCTGAAAATGAGTGTACTAAGATTAAAATGGAATTATTTGATTGTTTTTGGGCTGATAGCAGGTCTCTTTTTGCCTAGTCACTCCATGGCGCAAGAGGCGGAAGTGAGTCCCCACACGATAATCGTGACGATTAATCAAATTCCTGTGTATGTTCAACAAAAAGACCCGTCCTTGATTCGGAATAAATTGTTTTTCGAAGAGAAGCATGGTTTTCTTGTGCAGCTACCCGGAACAAATGCTACAGGGACAGTAACCTTCTATGGAAAGAAGGGTTTTATTCACGAGGTTTTTTTCTGGTAAAAGGAAATCGTTAAGGAGAGGATTTGCGCGCATTACAAGAAAGCCCGTATTTCCCAAAGGGAGTACGGGCTTTCGCTTTTCACCCCACCGCTTCCCGTTTCCGGAAAAACGTCTTCAGAGCGTTGTAGATTTCACCTTTTTCCTTGATGACGTAGTAGAGAAATTGCTGGTGCTCCAGATGCTTGTAAGCCGACATCAGCGTGCTGCTCCGGTTGTACTGGTTCACTTCCCCGTAGCCGAAAATGTTCGACCGCTCCAACAGCTCCTTGATCAGCCGCACGCACCGCTCGTTGTCGCTCGTCAGGTTATCCCCGTCCGAGAAATGAAACGGATAAATGTTGTACAGCGACGGAGGATAGCGGCTGTCGATAATCTCCAGCGCCTTGACATAGGCCGACGAACAGATCGTGCCTCCGCTCTCTCCGCGCGTGAAGAACTCCTCTTCGGTGACTTCCTTGGCCTCCGTATGATGGGCGATGAACACGATGTCTACTTTTTCATATTGCCGCCTTAAAAACCTGCTCATCCAGAAGAAGAAAGACCTCGCGCAATATTTCTCGAACGAGCCCATTGATCCGGATGTATCCATCATCGCCAGAATGACCGCGTTGTTTTGCGGCTTAACGATTTCCTCCCACGTCTTGAAGCGCAGATCGTCGGGGGAGATGCCTCCGATCTCGGCGCGGCCATCCCGCGAGTTGCGGCGCAGGTTTTCGAGAATCGTCCGCTTTTTGTCGATGTTGGACATGATGCCTTTGCGCCTGACGTCGGTAAAACGCACGTCTTTGACTTCAATCTGCTGTTTGTCTTTTTTCTTCAAATAAGGAAGCTCCAGCTCCTCGAACAGCATCGACTCCAGCTCGGCGATGGAGATTTCCGCTTCGACGACGTCGTCGCCCGGATCGGAGCCAGCGCCTTCCCCTTTGCCGCCGGCCGGCTTCGGATCGACGCCCAGCACGTCTCCGACTTGACTGTCTCCGTTTCCTTGTCCGACATGCTTCTTCTTGTTCGTGTTGAAGACGAATCGGTATTCGTCCAGGCTGCGGATCGGAATTTTAATGATTTGTCGCCCATCGGACATGACGATGTTCTCTTCGGAGACGAGATCGGGCAGGTTCTGCTTGATCGCCTCCCGGACTTTCTGCTGATGCCGCGCCTGATCCTGATAACCTTTACGATGCAGAGACCAGTCTTCCCGGGATAAAATAAACGAGGGATGATTCATGGGCAACCCCCTATCGCTTCGTTGTGAATGGATGTATTACTCAATATATTCAAGTTCGGCCAAACGATGTGTGCGTAATGACGGGACAAGTGGTGAACAGTCTTCTCGTTTGATAGAATAACAAGTAATACTAAGATGGAGTGGAAGAGAAGTGGGGATCAGAGGGAAGAAAGATGAATTATGGAAAGAAGCGAAGTCAGGTGCAAATTGAAGGACGAAGAAATTCGGATGGCTAAGGAGATGGGGCTTAACCCGTTGAGCTTGATTAAGAACATACCTGCTCCGAATCAGCTCTGGAAAGCCCCGGTGAAGCAATGGATTCGCGAAATGTACGAAGAGCGGCTCGAGAAAAGCGCCAGGAGAGCATTGTTGAAGAAAAATGCCGCTAATCCAACGAGCGCCGAATAGCCTCAAGGATATGCGAAAGTGAAGCCAAGCGCCTACTCTTGTTGAAAACTTCGTTTAAGCGCCGCAGCACTTTTTAAATTTTTTACCGCTTCCGCAATGGCAAGGGTCGTTGCGTCCGACTTTTGTAGATTTAACTTGCGAGGCTTGAAGTCCGAGTTTGAGCTGTCTGATTCGCTCCGCTTCCCGGTCGAAGTCCGCCGCCCATTCGGCCAACTCAGGCAAATCGACTCCATTCATGACGCAGTTTACGTACAAATACTGTCTCAGATCCAAATATCCCGAGTCATAACCGTCGTCGATCCGTTTCCTCACGATTGGAATCGCGTCGGTCGATCCCAGCTCGCACAATCCGGCTGCCAGCTTAGTCGCGATCGTAAGATCGTCTTCTTGCTCAAGAAGGCGGAATAAAGCTTGTTCCGACGAAGGCCGTTTGATTTTGCCGAAAATATCCGAAGCGAATAGGCGGTAATCCCCTTCCGAATCTGCTTCGAAACGTTGAGCGGCTTGCCGGACGACTTCGTCCGTTCCGACTTTGACCAACGCTTTGACGGCAACGTCCGGACTCACATCATCGTCCAAAGCCGCCATTTCGATTAAAAACGAAATAGCGGAAGCCAGCTTCAACTCTCCTGCAAGTTTGGCGTAAAAAATCTGCGAATAACTCTCGCTCGGTTTAAGGGCCTCCAACACTTCTTCTTCCGCAATCGCAGCTCTCACGGCTAAAAGTTTGGCAAGTTCTTCTCCGTACCGAACATCGATCTCGTTGTAGTATTTTCCTTCGGTCGACTCGATAAATTCGTTAAACTGCTGAATCAGCTGTTTATCGGAGAACTGCGCAAGCTCGATTCGCGCTTGGATCGCTTTGGCCAGGTTGTTCGAATAGGCAGAGATTTCCGGCATGACGGCAAGCAGTAGGGGGACATCCGCATTCATTAACGTGAGCGATAGATGAATTTGGGTTTGCGCGTCGGTCGCGGTCGAATTCAGAAGCTCGAGCACTTCCTCGATCGTCTTCTGCGTATGCGGAAAAGAATAGCCGTGATGAAGATAATAGGTTTCATCCTTCTTGACTCTTCTTAACCTTTGAAGAAATAACGGCATCAGCTCTTCGTCAAGCAAGTACGAATCAGCAAAGTACTCCGTAGCGAAGTTGGCGACCCGAACGTCATCGTGAAGGATGAACGGCTTTACTTGTTTAGGGGCTAACATGCTTCAACAACCTTTCTGGGGGAAATGGCGATTACCATAAATTATTGTAGCAGAAAACGTCGGTAATGAACTGCAATTGCGCATTCAACAGATTAGAATAAGAAAATAAGAGAAGAAGGGACGGTTGCTTTCATGAAGTTCATACATACCGCCGACTGGCATCTGGGCAAGCTGGTTCAGGGCGTCTACATGACGGACGACCAGCGTTACGTGCTGGAACAATTAATAGCAACGATAGAAGAAGAGAGACCCGACGCGGTGATCGTAGCCGGAGATTTGTACGACCGGGCCATTCCGCCGACGGAAGCCGTCGAACTGCTGGACGAGCTGTTCGAGCGCATCGTCATCGGGCTGAACACGCCGCTGCTGGCGATCTCGGGCAACCACGACAGTCCGGACAGGTTGTCGTTCGGTACGGCCATTATGGAGGCGAGGGGGCTGCACCTGGTCGGCCAGCTCAAGGCCGAGCACAAGCCGGTCGTGCTGCGGGACGATGACGGAGAAGTTCACTTCCACCTCGTGCCTTACGCCGATCCGGCCCAGGTTCGTTACATACTCGGAGATGACGGCATTCGTACGCACGACGACGCGATGAAGGCGATTGTAGGGAGGATCGAAGCGGAGATGGATCGCGCTGCGCGACACGTGTTCGTCGGGCATGCGTTCGTGACGCCGGGCGCAAGGCCGGAGGAAAACACGAGCCAGTCCGAGCGTCCGCTGGCGATCGGGGGAGCGGAGCACGTGCACGCCGAATATTTCGGCGGCTTCCATTATGCGGCGCTTGGCCATCTGCACCAGGCGCACCACGTCGGCGACGAGCGGATTCGCTACGCCGGCTCTCCTCTGAAATATTCGATCTCCGAGGAGAATCATCGCAAAGGCTTCTTCATCGTCGAGCTCGACGAGGCAGGGAACGTATCGGTGGAGAAAAGGGAGCTGAAGCCCCGCCGCGACATGCGACGCATTGCCGCGCCGATCGAGGAGCTCGAGCGGCATCCGGTATGCGACGATTACGTGTTCGTGACGCTGCTGAACGACAATCCGGTGCTGTTCCCGATGGAGAAAGTTCGCGCCGTATATCCGAACGCGCTGCACGTCGAACGCAGGACGGTATCTTCCGTCGCTGCGGAAGGCGCGGAAGCGGCGGCGGCTGGCAGAACAGCCAGAAGGGAAGCCGACCCGGTCGCGCTGTTCGCGGCGTTCTATCAGGAAGTGAAAGGCATGCCGCTGACTCCGGACAAGCAGGAGCTGTTCGCGGAAGCGTACGCGGCCGTCTTGCGCGAGGAAGGGGGAGCGGGATGAAGCCGATTCGAATCAGCATGACGGCGTTCGGCCCTTACCGGGACGAGGAAACGATTGATTTCGAGGCGCTCGGTGACCGGAGACTGTTCGTCATCTCCGGCAACACCGGAGCGGGCAAGACGACGATCTTCGATGCGATCTGCTTCGCGCTTTACGGCAGCGCCAGCGGAGAGGACCGCGCGGAGCCGCGGATGCTGCGGAGCCATTTCGCGGATGACGACGTTCATACGTCGGTGGATTATCATTTTGCGGTCGGCGCGCGGACATACCGCGTATTCCGGCAGATGCCCCATCGCCGGGGCACGAACAAGAGCGAGACTGGAGGCAAGGCGGAGCTGTACGAGACGACCGGGGGCGAAGAGATCCCCAGCGTCGATCGCTTCACCGTCTCGGACGTGAACGCCAAGATTGAAGCGCTGCTCGGCCTCACCCGGGAGCAGTTCGGTCAGATCGTCATGCTGCCGCAGGGAGAATTTCGCAAGCTGCTTACCTCCGATACGGAAAACAAGGAAGAGATTTTGCGGCGGATTTTCCGGACGGGGCTGTATCAGAAGATCGAGGACCGGTTCCAGCGGCAAAATCGTGAGCTGCAGGAGGCGCTTAAGCAGGCGAAGGCGATGCAGGACGTGTACGCCAAGCAGGCGCAGCAATCGCTGCCGCAGCGGGAGGGAAGCGCGCTTGCGGCGACGCTGCTTCAGGAATACAGCAGTATGGCGCAAGTGTCGGACGGATTGGCGCAGGAAATCGCCTATTACGAAGCGCTTGCCGAGGAGATCGGCCGCGGCAAAGCCGAGCTTGAAGCGCGGCTGCAAGCGAGCGAGTCGGCTTTGCGCGAGGCGCTGGCGCTGGAGGCGAAGTTCGCGCAGCTTGCGGAGAAGCGCGAGCAGCTCGGACGGCTCGAGGAGCGCAAAGCCGAGGCGGACGAGAGCGAGCGGCTG
>Ga0065721_10049829_pt1 | contig 26697 bp, 21 predicted proteins | sample Mesricmetagenome_FD_59108 | JGI IMG/M metagenome (GOLD analysis project Ga0065721, IMG submission 59108) | Mesophilic microbial community from rice straw/compost enrichment Sample: eDNA_1 v2 (version 2) | ecosystem: Engineered > Solid waste > Grass > Composting > Bioreactor | place: USA: Davis... | reverse complement strand
GGCCAGCAGGTCGGCGATCCGCTCCGGCCGGCAGCCGCTGCCGTGGATCATCTCCGGATCGTCGACCACGATGGGCCGGCCGGACGCCGCGGCGATAACCGCCCGGCTCACGCCCCGCGCCGGGTCGACCAGCACCGCGCCGGTCGCGTGCGAGAACTCGCCGGTCTTGCGACAGACCTTGCAGTAGCCCCAGCGCGCCCGGTCGGACAGGGCGGGCACGCGGACCTCCGCGATGATCTCGCCCGGCTGAAGGTCGGTTTCGAACACGCCCAGGATGAAGTTCGTCATCGGCGCCGTGCGCCGCCCGTCCGGGCCGGCCACCACGACGTCGGCGCCCAGCGCGGTCAGCGTGGCCACCCAGTCGGCCGCCGGATCGGCGTGGGCGAGGCTGCCGCCGATGGTGCCGCGGGTGCGCACCGCCCGGTAGGCGATGCCCGCCGCCACGCTGGGCAGCACGCCGCGCGTCACATCGGGATAGTCGCCGTCCTCCAGCCGCGCGTGGGTGACGCAGGCGCCGATCACCAGCGTGTCGCCGTCCTGCCGAATCGCCCGCAGTTCGGGGATGCCGGTGATGTCCACCAGAAGTTCCGGTTGGGCCAGCCGCAGGTTCAGCATCGGGCCGAGCGACTGCGAGCCGGCGATGGGCCGCACGCCGATGTCCTCGCGCCCCAGCAGGGCCAGCGCTTCGCTCAGCTCATTGGGTCGCGCGTAGTCGAAATCGACCGCCTTCATGCCACACCCCGCTTGGCGTCCTGCTGTTCGGTGATGGCGGCCAGGATGCGTTCCGGCGTCATCGGGCTGTCGGTGATGGTGACTCCCAACGGCTTCAGCGCGTCGTTGATGGCGTTGCAGAGCGCGGCCGGCGGGGCGATGGCGCCGCCCTCACCGATGCCCTTCACGCCGAACTCCGTGTAGGGCGAGGGCGTCAGCATGTGGATGATCCTCACGTGCGGAACCTCGGTGAAGCCGGGGACCAGGTAGTCCATGAAGGTCGAGGCCAGCGGCTGCCCCTCCGCGTCGTAGGGCATGCGCTCGTACAGCGCCGTGCCGATGCCCTGCGCCACGCCGCCGTAGATCTGGCCGTCCACCACCATCGGGTTGACCATCGTCCCGGCGTCCTCGACCACCACATAGTCGAGGATCTCCACCGCCCCCAACTCTGCGTCCACCGCGACTGCGACGGCGTGCGTGGCGTAGGAGAAGGTGCCGTGGTCGCTGCCCGGCTTGTAGCCGGCGGTGACCTCCAGCCCGCCGCGGTCCACGTCGGCGGGCAGCAGCTGCGGCGCGCGGTACCATGTGTGGGCGATCTCGCGGATCGGGATGCTCGCCGCCCCCACGCGCACGCAGCCCTCTTCCAGCCGCGCGTCTTCCGGCCGGGCCTGGAGCAGGTGCGCGCCGATGCGAAGCACGCGCCCGGCCAGCGTCTTGCTGGCGGTGGCGACGGCGCCGCCGGCCATGACCATGCTGCGCGACCCCCAGGTGCCGGTCGAATAGGGCGTCAGCCCGGTGTCGCCGTGCACCAGCTTGATCTTCTCCAGCGGGATGCCCAGCACCTCGTGCGCCACTTGGGCGAAGGTGGTCTCCATGCTCTGGCCGTGCGACTGCACGCCGACGCGCAGTTCCAGGCCCCCGTCCGGCGTGATGCGGGCCTGCGCCTGCTCGTGCCCCGGCACCATGGGGATGCCCCAGCCGTGGTACACGGCGGTGCCGTGCGCCGATTGCTCGCAGTAGGTGGCGAAGCCGACGCCGATCAGCCGGCCATCCGCTTCTCCGGTTTTCTGCCGGGCGCGCCAGCCTTCCAGTTCGATGGCGGCGACGGCGCGGCGCACGGATTCCGGATAGTCGCCGCTGTCGAAATGCTTCTTCGTCACGTTGTCGAAGGGCATCTTTTCCGGCGGCACGAGGTTTTCCAGCCGCACCTGCCAGGGCTCCCGTCCCACGGCGTCGGCGACGGCGTCGATCATCTGCTCCATGGCGAAGCAGACCCCGGTGCGCGCCACGCCGCGGTAAGGCACGATGGGCGGCTTGTTGGTGCACACCGAGAAGGTGCGGCAGCGGTAGTGCGCGAAGTCGTAGGGGCCGGGCAGGATGCTGCCGACCTGGGCGGCTTCCAGGCAGGCGGAGAAGGGATAGACGGAATAGGCGCCGGCATCGACCCAGGCGTCGGCCTCGATCCCCAGCAGGCGGCCACGCTCGTCAGCATAAGCGGTGATCTCGTAATGGTGTTCGCGGCAGTTGGCGGCGGCGGTCAGATGCTCGCGCCGGTCCTCGGTCCAGCGCACGGGCTGGTCAAGCGTCCTGGCGAGCCAGGCGGCCACAACCTCCTCCGGCTGGAGCAGGCCCTTCCAGCCGAAGCCGCCGCCGACATCGGGCGCCACCACGCGGATCAGCCCCTGGTCGATGCCGAGGCATTCCGACAGACCGGCGCGCACGATGTGCGGCATCTGGGTAGAGGTGGTCAGGACGATCTGCTCCACATGGCGGTCCCAGTGGGCGACGACTCCCTTGCCCTCCAGAGGCACCATGCACTGGCGCGCCGTGCGGATGGTGCGGGAGACCTTAACGGGTGCCGTCGCTGCAATCTCCGCGATGTTGCCGCCGACGTTGGTCTCCAGGAACACGTTGTCCGGCCAGTGCTCATGCACGCGCGGGGCGCCCGGCTTCACCGCGTCCAGCATGTCGGAATTGACCGGCAGCTCGGCGTAGTCGACGAAGATGGACGCGGCGATGTCCTCGGCCTCCGCACGGGTGGCCGCGACGCAGACGGCGACCGGCTCACCGACGAAGCGGACCTTGCCATCGGCCAGCGCCGGCTGTTCGGAGACCTTGAAGCCGGGCAGGCCCGACACGGCGCGGATCGGCTTGACACCGGCCGCGGCGAGGTCGGCCCAGGTGAAGACGGCTCCGCGATGCTCCTCTGGAATCTCGATGCCGGTGATGGTGGCGTGCGCCACGGGGCTGCGCACGAAGGCCAGATCTTTCATGCCGACCAGCGCGATGTCGCCGACGAAGCGGCCCCGTCCGCGCAGCAGCCGGTCATCCTCTTTCCTGCGGACCCTGGCACCGACACCTGTGGCGTGCGCCATCCCTGATCCTCCCCTATGCCGTTCTTGCTTCTTAGGCCCGAGCTTGCCGCCCGTGACCCGGAGGGCCGTTGCTTACCCTTCGAACAATCAGCATCACACACTATTTCCTGATTTTCGAGCGGAAATCAAGCATCTCAAAAAAAACATTTTTCTTGCTGGTGCGATCTAAGGTGCGTATGGTTCTAAAGATAGTACCATATGCCCAGCCTGCCGGCTGCGGCGAAGGATTTGCGCACGGCCTTCACGCATGGGTTTCATGCGGGGCCGCAAACGCCGGTACCGATCCGAGGAGAGCGACCTTGAACCCCTTTGAGCTCCCCGCCTCCATCATTGACCGCACCGTCCGCGACCGCGCTGTGACGCGCCTGCGCGCATCGGGCGTCCGCTTGCCCACTTTCAAGGAATTGGCCGCACCTGTCGCGTCGTCGATCGTTGTAGAACAAACGGTCGATCCGGATTTTCCGGACGCCGCGAACCTCCGGCGGGTGCACTGGTACAACGCCGCCGACCGGCGGCACGTGACCGAGGTGCCCGGCTATCTGGAACTGCCGAGCGCGCTGACCGGCGTTCCCGCGCGCATCCTGGTGGCGCTGGGCGAACGCTTTCCCATGATCGGCGCCCACAAGGTGCTGCCGGCCTACGCCTGCCTAGCGGTGCGGCTCGTGACCGGCCTTTTCGATCCGACCCGTCACAGGGCGGTGTGGCCGTCCACCGGCAACTACTGCCGCGGCGGCGTCGCCATTTCCCGCATCCTGGGATGCCGGGGCATCGCCGTCCTGCCCGAAGGCATGAGCGCCGAGCGGTTCGAATGGCTGTCGCGCTGGGTCGCCGACCCGTCCGACGTTATCCGCACGCCAGGGTCGGAGAGCAACGTCAAGGAAATCTACGACACCTGCGCCGAGTTGGCCCGGCAGCCCGACAACGACATCATCAACCAGTTCTCCGAATTCCCGAACTACATCGTCCACCGGATCGTCACCGGACCGGCGCTCGCCGCCGTGTACGAGCATGCGGCACGCAGTTCTTCCCATGCCCGGCTGGCGGCCTTCGTCAGCAGCACCGGGTCGGCGGGGACGCTGGCGGCCGGCGACCACCTGAAGGCCACCTACGGCACCCGGATCGTGGCGGTCGAGCCCGTCGAGTGCCCGACCATGCTCTACAACGGCTACGGCGCCCACAACATCCAAGGCATCGGCGACAAGCACATCCCGCTGATCCAGAACGTGATGAACAGCGATCTGGTGGTCGGCGTGTCCGACCTGTCGACCGACACGCTCAACGTCCTGTTCAACACGCCCGAGGGCCGCGCCTTCCTGGCGGAGCGCAAGGGGATCCCGGACGACACCATCCGCGCCCTGGGCTCCATCGGCATCTCCGGGATCGGCAACATCCTGGCGGCGATCAAGACGGCCAAGCGCCTGGACCTGACGCACGAGGACGTCATCGTCACCGTCGCAACCGACGGTGCGGCGATGTACGGCAGCGAGCGGGACAAGTCGCTGCGCCGCGACTTCGACGGCCGCTTCGACCAGATCGCCGCAGCCGAGGTGTTCGGCCGCGCGCTGGCCGGCGTCGGCGAGGACCACGTGCTGGAACTCGGCCACCACGACCGCCGGCGGATCTTCAACCTCGGCTACTTCACCTGGGTCGAGCAGCAGGGCATTCCGCTGGCCGACTTCGACCGGCGCCTGGACCAGCGCTTCTGGGACGAGCTGTGTGCGCTGGTGCCCGTGTGGGACGAGCTGATCGAGGGCGTCAACCGCGACGCCGGCACCGGAGATTCCGGGCGCTAGCGGCTGGCCGCGCCCAGCCACGCAATGAAAAAGGGGAGGACACATCCGTGGTGATATCCTACGACCGGTTGCGGGCCGAGACCGCCGCGCGCGACCGCAGCCTCCATGAAAAGGTCATGACGCTGGAAGAAGCGGCGGCGCTGATCCAGGACGGCGACCATGTCGCCATCGGCGGCTGCATGATGTCGCGCACCCCCATGGCGATGATCTGGGCGCTGGTGCGCGCCGGGCGGCAGGACCTGACCTTTTCGCGGTCCATCGTCTCGTCGGACGGCGACATCATCTTCGCCTCCGGCATCGGGCGGAAGATCGTCACCTCCTGGTTCAGCCAGGGCATCGTCTGGGGCATTTCCAAGGTGATGCGCCACTGGGTCGAAACCGGCCGCGCCGAGTTCGAGGAGTGGAGCCACATGTCCATGGGCCTGCGCTTCCGCGCCGGGGCCATGGGCGTGCCCTTCATGCCCTCGCGCTCGATGATGGGCTCGGACGTGCGCCGCCGCGTCGACGGGCAGGTGAAGGAAACGGAATGCCCCTTCACCGGCGAGAAGCTGCTGCTGCTGCCGGCGCTCAACCCCGACGTGGCGATCATCCACGTGCAGCGGTGCGACCCCTACGGCAACGCCCAGCTCGACGGCCTGCAATTCATGGACGTCGACCTGCCGCTGGCCGCCAAAAAGGTGATCGTCACCACCGAGCGGATCGTCTCCAACGACCAGATCCGCCGCGCGCCCGACCAGACCAAGTTCCCCTTCTTTACGGTCGAGGCGGTGGTCGAGGTGCCCTACGGCAGCGCGCCGCACGAGTGCTACGGCCAGTACGAGCCCTTCTTCAAGCACATGGACCAGTTCGCCGAACTGACCAAGAAGGACCCGGAGCAGGGCGCCAGGGAGTACCTGGAGCGCTTCTACCACGAGCCCAAGAGCTGGACCGACACGCTGGGCCGCATGGGCCTGGGCGACCTTCTGGCAGCGACCCGCGGCGGCAGGAGCATCTACGATGTCTGAGCGCAACTACACGGCATCCGAGCTGCTGGCGGTGATGGCCAGCCGTTCGCTGGACGACGGCCTGACGGTGTTCGCCGGGGTCGGCACGCCGCTGCTCGCGGCCACGCTGGCGCAGCGGCTGCACGCGCCGGGGCTGACCATCCTGTTCGAAGGCGGCGTGATCGGCCCCTTCATCGTGCCGGGCGAACTGCCGCCCTCCACGAACGAGCAGCGCTGCACCCGGCAGGCCAACATGCTCTGCCCGATCACCGACGTGCTCCTCCTCCTCCAGCGCGGCTATGTGGATGTGGGCTTCCTGGGGGGCGCGCAGATCGACCGCTACGGCAACATCAACAGCTCCTTCATCGGTGACCCCGACCACCCGACCTGCCGCCTTCCCGGCACCGGCGGCGGCAACGACATCGCCAGCCTGTCGCGCGTGATCGTCGCCATGAAGCACGAGAAGCGCCGCTTCGTGGAAAAGGTCGAGTACATCACCAGCCCCGGCTACCTGGAGGGTGGCGACAGCCGCCGGGAGTCCGGCCTGCTGGCGGGCGGCCCGTACCGGATCATCACCGATCTGGCGATCCTGGGCTTCCACCCCGAGACCAAGCGCATGCGCATCGAGGCCCTGCATCCCGGCGTGACCGTGGCGCAGGTGCAGGAGAACACCGGCTTCGAGCTGGACGTGTTCGAGGACGCCCACACCACCGAGGTGCCGACGGACAAGGAACTCGCGGTGCTCCGCAACCTCGACCCGGACCGCCTCTACATCGGCTGACGCACTGGACGGCACCGACCGGAAAAAACCACACGAGGAAACGCCCCATGTCATCGAAGACCGTCAAGATCGGCATCGCGATGCGCAACTTCACCCGGTATCCCGAGATGCCGGACCCGCGCGCGCTTCTGGACTACGGCATCTGGGTGGAGGAGCTGGGGTTCGAGTCCCTGTGGGTGTGGGACCACATCCTGCTGGGCACCGACCCGAACTTTCCCATCGCCGACAGCCTCACCATGCTGACCGCCGTGGCAGCGCGGACCAAGACGATCAAGCTAGGCACCGGCGTGCTGGTGCTGCCGCTGCGCAACCCGCTGCTGCTCGCCAAGCAGCTCTCCACGCTCGACCTGCTGTCCGACGGACGGCTGGTGCTGGCCATGGCGTCGGGCTGGTACAAGCGCGAGTTCGACGCGGTCGGCGTGCCGTTCGACCAGCGCGGCAAGATCATGGACAAGAACCTGGAGATCATGACCCGCCTGTGGACGGAGCCGTCGGTCACCGCCGACATGCCGCCCTACAACATGCGCGAGGCGGTCATGTACCCGAAACCCGGCACCCGGCCGCGCCCGACCATCCTGATCGGCGGCTATGTGGACGCGGTGCTGAAGCGGGCCGGCGTCGCGGGCGACGGCTGGCTGACCTATTTCTACACGCCGGAAGGCTTCACCCGCTCCTGGGACAAGGTCTGCGCCTTCGCCGTGGAGGCGGGCAAGGATCCGGCCACGCTCCAGAACGGCAACCAGCTGCCGATCATGATCGGCAAGAGCCGCGAGGAGGTGAAGCCCAAGATGATGGAGTGGCTGCACACGGAATGGGACTTCGCCTCCTGGAGCGAGTCGACCACCGACAGCGCCATCATGGGCACGCCGGAGGAATGCCTGGAGCAGCTGCGCGCCCATGTCGACGTGGGCATCCAGCGCATCGTGCTGGTCCCCTACCGGTACGAGCGCGAGCAGATCGAGATCATCGCCCGCGAGATCCTGCCCAAGCTCCAGGCCTGACACCCCGGTTCCGGCCGGCGCCGCGGCGGCGCATTCTCCACTCTCTCGTGAACTCGGCCCCCTTCCCCGGCGGATGGGGGCCGTCTGCTTTGAGTCGCCGCACAGCCCCCGCGTTAACCTCGCATTAACCAATGCAACATCGTGCAACACACGACGTGGATGTGTTGCATGGAAGATCGCAAGGGAGAGGACACGGAAGAGGGACAGAAGCCGCGAAGGCGCACTGCGGGCGTTGACGGGCAAAATGGTAGTGAAAGACCTGGGACAAAGCAAGAACCGGGCCCACTTCCCTGTCTCGAACTCAGGCGCAGCACCGATGGCGGCTGCACAGTCTGCGATAGCAAAGGAGAATGACATGGTCTCCAGCGGCGTCGTTCGACAGACCAATGAGGATCAGACGGAATCGTCAATGATGGCGTGGCGCGTCCATGAGTTCGGGCCACCCGACGTCATGAAATTCGAGCGGGTCCAGCGGCCCAGTCCCGGTCCCGGCGAGATTCTTGTCAAAGTTGAAGCGGCCGGGGTCGGCCCGTGGGACGGGTGGATCCGGGCCGGAAAGAGCGCCCTGCCGCAACCGCTCCCCCTCACTCTGGGCTCGGAGCTGTCCGGCGAAGTCGTCGCCGTGGGGCCGGGGGTTTCCGACCTGCGGGTCGGAGATCAGGTCTATGGCGCCACGAACTCCCGATTCATCGGGGCTTATGCGGAATACGCTTTGGCGGGTGCCGCGATGGTTGCGAGAAAGCCGGCGTCGCTGAGCCACGCAGACGCGGCTTCGGTTCCTGTCGTGGCCGTGACGGCATGGCAGGCCTTGTTTGATCAAGCCCAACTCAAGGCGGGTCAAATGGTCGTCATCCACGGAGCGGCGGGGAACGTCGGGGCTTACGCGGTTCAACTGGCCTATCGCGCGGGACTGAACACCATCGCGACCGCGAGCGCGGACGATGCATCCCTTGTTCGCAATCTCGGCGCAAGGACGGTGATCGATTATCGCACCGAGCGCTTCGAGGACGAGGTTCGGGACGCCGACGCCGTGATCGATCTGGTTGGCGGGGAAACACAGAAGCGTTCGTTTCAGGTTCTCCGCCCAGGCGGCAAGCTGATTTCGGCGGTGTCCCAACCCGATGAGGGTTTGGCAAAAAAACATGGAGTCGACGCCGCATTCTTCCTGGTCGACGTCACGAGCCAGCGCTTGGGCGAGATCGCGAAGCTGATCGATGATGGAGCCCTGAAACCGCGCGTGGGGGCCGTCCTTCCTCTCGCGGATGCGCGCGAGGCTCACCTGATGCTTGAGCGGCTGCGGCCTCTGCCGAAAGGAAAGATCGTGCTTGCGGTCCGGCCGGGTTGAGCTGTTGCGCCGGCGGTCTTTTGCCGAACGTGCCAGCATCGCGAGCCCCCCTCACCCGGCCCTGCGGGCCACCCTCTCCCCGGAGGGGAGAGGGCTAAGACCCTCACCCCAGCGTCAGCCCGCCGTTGCCGCCGTCCTTCAGCAGGTCGATGTCGAAGCGCACGCAGTCGCCGCGGTAGACCAGTTCGGCCACATAGATTACCTCGCCATCGCGGCTTTCGATGACGTAGCGGGCTTCGGCGATGGGCGCGTTCAGCGGGATGCGGAGGAGTTCGGCCGTTTCCGGGTCGGCGCTGCCGATCACCACCGATGTCTGCGCCCGCCCGATGTCGTCGCGCTGGTGGCGCACCAGCACCGGCAGCGTGGTGTGCGTCTCGAACTCTTCCGGGAAACGCTCGTAGATGTCCTGCGCCACATGCACGCTGGCGATGGCGAAGGGCTCGCCGGCCCGATACTGGATGCTGCGCAGATAGTGGTATTCCTTGGACGGGCGTCCGTCCTCCGGCAGCAGGCGCGGCAAGGGGGGCGGATCCTTCACCGTGACGAAGCGCGGCACGTTGCCGTCGATGGACTGGGCCAGCGATTCCATGTCGATGGCAAGGCGCAGCCAGCGCCGTTCCCGCATGTCCTGATTGACGAAGGTGCCCTTGCCCTGCTGGCGCCAGACCAGCCCTTCCTTCTGAAGCAGGTCGATGGCCTGACGCACGGTCACCCGCGCGACCTGGAATTCCTGCTCCAGCTCGTCCAGGGTGGGCATCTTCTGTCCGGCGGCGAAATGGCCGTCCTCGATCCGGCGCCGCAGCAGGGTCGCCACCTGGATGTACAGGGGCACCCGGCTGCGCTTGAACGTCCGGGCCAGATTCTGGGCCGGACGCGCCTGGGCGCGGGCGGTGGGCGGCTTTACGGGCATGGTCTCACTTCCTTCACAACCTGCACTTCTCTCTACTCCAGGGCGACACCGGCGTCATCCCATTCGAAACCGCTGACAGCCCCGCTGACGAGATTCGCGGAGTACAACGCTTCCAGGTCGATCACCCGTTCGTCCGCGGGCACCGCCCCGGCGATCAGGCGCCGAATCCACGCTTCGTGCGCGCGACGCAACGCCTGCGCCTGTTCGACGGCGACGGCGGTGAAGCGGACCCGGTCGCCGGGCCGCAGCCGGCCGGCGCGCGGCAGGTCGGCCGTGCACACAGCACCGATCTTCGGATAGCCGCCGGTGGTCTGACGGTCCGCCAACAGCAGCACGGGCCGGCCGTCACCCGGCACCTGGATCGCACCCCAGGCGATGCCGTCGGACACGAGGTCGTGCCCGTTGACGTGGGCCAGCGCCGGCCCTTCCAGCCGCAGCCCCATGCGGTCGGCCGCCGCCCCGACGATATAGTCCGCGCCGAGGAAGTCCGCGATGGACTCCGGCCTGATCCGGTCGTCCTGCGGACCCATGACGACGCGCAGCGGGCCGTTGTCCGCGGCGGGCGGATCGGGATACCGCAGGTCGCCGCGCTCCGAAGCGCGCTCTCGGCGCAGGGGCAGGCGGTCGCCCACGGCCAGCGCGCGGCCCCGGAGCCCGCCGAAACGGCCGCGCCCGTAGGTAGAACGGCTGCCGAGCACCGGCGGCAGGTCGAATCCGCCTTCCACGGCCAGATACACACAGGCGGCGCGGCGGGAGGCGACCACGCGCACCCGCTCCCCCTCCTTCAGCACGACGCTGCGCCACGCGGGGATCGTGCGCCCCTCCCCCGTCTCGACCACCAGGGTGGCGTCGAAGCCAGCCAACGCGAGGCGGACGGACGGCGCCGCCACCTCCAGCACCGGGCCGGCGTGCAGGATCTCCAGCGCCGCCTCGCCGGCCCCGTTGCCGACAAGCGCGTTCGCCAGCCGAAGCTGGTCGAGGTCGAGCGCGCCGGACACCGGCACGCCGAAGGCCTGGGCGCCGAACCGGCCGGCGTCCTGGACCGTGCTGTGCAGCCCCGGCTGCACGACGACGAGTGTGGCCGTCATGCCGCCACCTCCTCGACGGAGAGCGTCTGTCCGCCGGCCGCCCAGGCCGCGCGCAGATCCTCGAAGGCGGCGCGCTCCACCGGCTGGAACCGGACGCGGTCGCCGGGTTGAAGCAGGGCCGGCGGATCGCGATCCGAGTCGAAAAGGTCCACGGGCACGGCGCCGATGAGGCGCCAGCCGCCCGGACTTTCCAGCGGGTAGACCGCGGTCATGGCGCTGGCGATGGCGATGGAGCGCGCCGGCACGCGCACGCGCGGCGTGGTCAGGCGCGGCAGGCGCAGCGGTTCCGGCAAGTCGCCCATGTAGGGGTATCCCGGCAGGAATCCCAGCATGTAGACGTGGTAATCGACCGAGCCGTGCAGCCGCACCACCTCCCGCGGGGTCAGGCCGGTCAGGGCGGCGACGTCCGCGAGGTCCGGCGCCAGTTCCTCGTCGTAGCAGGCCGGCAGGTGGACGAGGCGCAGGCGCCGCTCGGCCGCCTGGAGGCCGGCCAGCAGTTCGCCCGCGCGCCCGGCGATGTCCGCGAAGCCCAGAACCAGCGGATCGTAGTGGACGAGCAGCGAGCGGAAGGTGGGAACGAGTTCGACCACGCCGGGGATGGCGGCCCGGCGCATGCCGTCGGCCAGCGCCGTCACGCGCCCGCTCACCTCCCGGTCGATTCCGTCGCCGAGTTCAACGACGAGAGCCGCGTCCCCTTGCGGCAGAAGCCTTGGCCAGCCTGTCCCATTCATGATGCCTCCCTCACGTAAAGGCGCAAAACAGCTAGGCGTTTCAGATAGTTCTTCCGCGTCACAGGGTCCTATGGTTCTATACTTGATAAAAGTTTGAGGAGCAACTACGCTGATGTGCAGCACCGTCCGGGACGGTCCTGGCGGTCCAACGAAACACCAATGGCGACAGCAAGGGAGGGTTGCGGCATGGCGCGAAGGGTCAACCTCAACGCGGACATGGGCGAAGGCTTCGGCGCCTACGACATCGGCAACGACGAGGCGCTGCTCTCCATCATCGGATCGGCCAACGTCGCCTGCGGCATGCACGCCGGCGATCCCAACGTGATGCACCGCCTCGTCACCCGCGCCCGGGAAACGGGGGTCAGCATCGGGGCGCATCCCGGCTTCAACGACCTCTGGGGCTTCGGCCGCCGCCGCATCGACATGAAGCCGCGCGACCTGGAACTGATGGTCGCCTACCAGATCGGCGCGCTTCAGGCGATCGCCGCCTACGCCGGGCTGAAGGTCACCCACGTGAAGCCGCACGGTGCCCTGAACAACATGGCGGCGGAAATCCCGGACTACGCCATGGCCATCGGCCGGGCGATCAAGACGGTGGACCCGTCGCTGATCTACGTGGCCCTCACCGGGTCGGAGATGGAGAAGGCCGCCCGGAAGCTCGACCTGCCCATCGCGTGCGAGGCCTTCGTGGACCGGCTGTACGACGACGACGGCAACCTGACCTCGCGCAAGATCGAGGGCGCGGTCATCAAGGACCCGCAGTTCGCCGCCGACCGCGTGGTGCGCATGGTGCTGGACCAGGAAATCATCTCGCGCAACGGCAAGCGCATCCCCACCCGGATCGACACGCTGTGCGTCCACGGCGACGAGCCGACCGGCGTCGCCGTCGCCCAGGCCGCCCGCGACGCCCTGCAAGCCGCCGGGGTCGAGCTGGTGACCATTCCGGAGATGCTGGCGGAGAGGTGACCGCGCCGCACGGGCGACAAGCAGGCCGGGGACAGAACAGCCAAGGCCAGGGAAAATCAAGGGAGGAAGGGCATGAACGAAAGCAGCCGTCCCACCATCGCCGTCATCGGCGGCACCGGTGCGCTCGGGTCGGGGCTCGCCGGCCGCTGGGCGCGCGCCGGGCACCCCGTCGTCATCGGCTCCCGCAGCCCGGAGAAGGCCGAAGCCGCCGCGGCCGAGTTCGGCGGACGCGGGGCGAGCCAAGCGGAAGCGGCGGCGATGGCCGACGTGGTGGTGCTGACCGTCCCCTACGCGACGCACGCCGCGGTGATCGACGAGATCGGCGCCCATTGCGCCGGCAAGACGGTGATCGACGCCACCGTGCCGCTGGTGCCGCCGAAGGTCGGCACCGTGCAGCTTCCGGCGGAGGGCTGCGCGGCGGTGCAGGCGAAGCTCGGGTTTGGGGAGGGTGTCACCGTCACGTCGGCCTTCCACAACGTGTCGGCCCACAAGCTGCAGGGCAGCGCGCCCATCGACTGCGACGTCCTGGTCTTCGGCGACGACAAGGAGGCGCGCGAGGTCGTGATCCGGCTGGTCGAGGCGGCGGGCCTGCGCGGCATCCACGGCGGGCCGCTCGCCAACTCCGCCGCGGCGGAGGCGCTCACCTCGGTCCTCATCACCATCAACCGCCTGTACAAGGCCGACGGCGCCGGCATCCGCATCGTCGGCAAGACCGCCGACGGAAACCCGCTGTAGGGGCGGGCGCCATGGCTTCCGTCAGCCTGCACGGGCTGGAGGGGCTGCCGCTCGTCCAACCCGGCGACGACCTCCCCGCCCTGCTGGGGGACGCCCTGGACGGCGCCGGCTTGCGGCCGGCAGACGGCGACGTTCTGGTGGTGGCGCAGAAGATCGTCTCAAAGGCGGAGGGGCGGCTGCGCCGGCTGGCGGACGTCGTTCCCTCCCCCCGCGCCCTGGAACTGGCCGAGGTGGTCCGTAAGGACCCGCGGCTGGTCGAGGTGGTCCTGTCGGAAAGCCGCGAGGTGATCCGGGCGGTGCCCAACGTGTTGATCGTGGAACACCGTCTGGGCTTCGTCATGGCGAACGCGGGCGTGGACCAGTCGAACGTCGAGGGCGACGAGGAAGTCGCGCTGCTGCTGCCCGAGGCGCCGGATGATTCCTGCCGGCGGCTGCGGGAGGGGCTGGAACGGCGGTACGGCGTGCGCCTTCCCGTGGTGATGAACGACAGCTTCGGCCGGCCCTGGCGCAACGGGGTCACCGGCGTGTGCATCGGCGCATCGGGCCTGCCGACCCTGCTCGACCGCCGCGGCGCACCGGACCTGTTCGGGCGGCCCCTGCGCATCACCGAGATCGCCGTGGGCGACGAGCTGGCCGCCGCCGCGTCCCTGGTCATGGGGCAGGCCGGCGAGGGCATCCCGGCGGTGCTGGTGCGGGGGCTGCGCCTCGACAGACAGGATCAGGGCGGGCCGGACCAGACGGCCACGGCGCTGCTCCGGTCGCGGCAGCATGACCTTTTCCGATGAGGACGGCATGGATGACGGCGTGAAACAGGGGCGTGCTTCGAAGGTCCTCGCCCTGTCCGGGGGCGTCGGCGGGGCCAAGCTGGCGAGCGGTCTGTACGCGGCCCTGCCGCCGGACCGGCTGGGCGTGCTGGTCAACACGGGCGACGACTTCACCCATCTGGGCCTGTCCATCTCCCCCGACCTGGACACGGTGATGTACACGCTGGCCGGCGTGGTCAACCCGGACACCGGCTGGGGCCGGGCGGGCGAGACCTGGAGCTTCATGGAGGCCGGCGCCGCGCTCGGGCTGGAGACGTGGTTCCGCCTGGGCGACAAGGATCTGGCCGTGCACGTCGAGCGCACCCGCCGGCTGCGCGCCGGGGAGTCGCTGGACGCCATCACGGACGATTTGTGCCGCCGCTTCGGCATCGCCGCCACGGTCATGCCGATGAGCGACGATCCGGTCGCCACCGTGGTGGACAGCGACGAGGGGCCGCTCGCCTTCCAGGATTATTTCGTGCGCCGCCGCTGCGAGCCGCGGGTCCGCGGCTTCCGCTTCGAGGGGGTGGAGGAGGCGCTGCCCAACGCCACGGCGCTGGACTGGTTTGACGATCCGGAGCTTGCCGCCATCGTCATCGGCCCGTCCAACCCCTTCGTCAGCATCGCGCCCATCCTGGCCGTGCCCGGCCTGCGCGCGGCGCTGGAGCGGCGGCGCGTGCCGCTGGTCGCCGTGTCGCCCATCGTCGGCGGGCAGGCGATCAAGGGGCCGGCCGCCAAGATGATGGACGAGCTGGGCATCCGCCCCTCCGCCGCCTGGGTTGCGGAGCAGTACGGCGAACTGCTGGACGGAATCGTCATCGACGAGTTGGACCGCAGCCTCGCCGACCGCATCCGGGGGCCGCGCGTGCTGGTCACGCAGACCGTCATGCGCACCGCCGACGACCGCGCCCGCCTCGCCCGGGAGGTTCTGGCCTTCGCGCGCGATCTGGAGACGGAGTGCGGGCAATGATGTCCGGCGGTCCCCTCTGGGCGCTGGTTCCCGTTCGCTCGCTGGGCGACGGCAAGCGACGCCTCGCCGCCGTCCTGGCGCCGGGTGAGCGCGCCGCCCTGGTGCGCTGCATGCTGGAGGACGGGCTGGACACGCTGCACCGCTGCCCCGGCGTGGACCGCGTGGCGGTGGTGACCGGCGACTCCGGCGCGGCGGAGATCGCCGCCGCCCACGGCGCCCTGACCCTGCCGGAAGCACCGGGCGGCGGCCTGAACGGCAGCCTGGAAGCGGCGCGCGCCCGGCTGCTGTCCGACCACCCGCGGGCGCATGTGCTGATGATGCCCGCCGACCTGCCGGGCGTGACCCCGGCGGAGCTTGAGGCCGCCGTGCTGGCCGCTGACGCCGACGTGGTGCTGGCGCGCTCCACGGACGGCGGGACCAACGCCATGCTCCTGCGCCCCATCGCGTCCCTGCCCTTCACGTTCGGCCCGGACAGTTGCCGGCGTCACCGCGACGCGGCGCTGGCCGCCGGCCGCAGCGTCCGGGTGGTGGACAGCACCGGTCTGGCGCTCGACATCGACCATCCCGACGATCTTCTCGCCGTCCTGGCGCGCGGCGGCTCGTCGCGCACGCTTGACCTCCTCAACCGTCTGCGGATTCCCGATCGCCTGCTGGTCGGCGCCGCCCCATGAGGTGCACCATGATCGAGCTTCTCGCTGCCGCCGCAGGCGGCGATCTTCTTGCTGCTGCGGCGCGCGGCGACCGGATTGACGACGACGCCATCCGGCGGATCGCCGCCGACGCGGGCACCGATGCCCTGCTGGCGGCCGCGCGGGCGCGGCGCGACATCGCGCATGGTGCGCTGGTCACCTACTCGCCCAAGGTCTTCATCCCGCTGACCAAGCTCTGCCGCGACACCTGCCGCTACTGCACCTTCGCCGAAACGCCGCGTCCCGGCGCCAACGCCTATCTGACGCCCGACGAGGTGCTGACCATCGCGCGGGCCGGTGCCGCGGCCGGCTGCCGGGAGGCGCTGTTCACGCTGGGCGACAAGCCGGAGCTGCGCTGGGACGTCGCGCGCGCCGAACTGGACCGGCTGGGGTACCCCAGCACCATCGCCTATCTGGCGGCCATGGCGAAGCTCGTGCTGGACGAGACCGGGCTGCTGCCGCACGCCAACCCCGGCATCATGGACGAGGCCGAGGTGGCGCTGCTGCGCCGGGTTTCCGTCTCGCAAGGCATGATGCTGGAGGTCCTGTCGGAGCGGCTGTGCGGCAAGGGCGGCCCGCACCATGGCTGCCCGGACAAGCACCCGGACGTGCGCCTCGCCACGCTGGAAGCGACCGGGCGGGTGCGCGTGCCCTTCACCACCGGCATCCTCATGGGCATCGGCGAAACCCTGGAGGAGCGGGTCGACAGCCTGCTGGCCATCCGCGAGTCGCACGAGCGGCACGGCCATGTGCAGGAGGTGATCGTCCAGAACTTCCGCGCCAAGCCCGGCACCCGCATGGCCGACGCGCCCGACGCGCCGCACGCCGAGCATCTGCGGGCCATCGCGCTGGCGCGGCTTGTCATGCCGCCGGAGGTGACGATCCAGGCCCCGCCGAACCTCAGCCCCGGCCATCTGGAAGCGCTGGTGCAGGCGGGAATCGACGACTGGGGCGGCGTGTCGCCGGTGACCATCGACCATGTGAACCCCGAGGCCCCCTGGCCGAACCTGCAAGAGCTGGAACGGCGCACCCGCGCCGCCGGCAAGCAGCTGGCGCCTCGCCTCGCCGCCCACCCGCGATACGTGCACGCGCTCGGCGACTGGATGGACCCGGCGCTGCACCGCGCGGTGCGCGCGCAGGCCGACGCCGCCGGTCTGGCGCGCGACACGTGGAGCGCCGGCCAGGACAGCGCACCGGTCCCGCCGCGCTCCACCCCCGTCGCGGCACCGGCGCTGGCGGCCGGCGGTCTGTCCGGGATCCTGACCAAGGCGCGTGACGGACGGGTGTTGTCGGAAGACGAGATCGTCCGGCTGTTCGAAGCGCGCGGCGATGCCTTCGCCGCCGTCACCGCCGCCGCCGACGCGCTGCGGCGCGACATGGTGGGCGACACGGTGACCTATGTGGTCTGCCGCAACATCAACTACACCAACATCTGCACCTACCGCTGCCGCTTCTGCGCCTTTTCCAAGGGCAAGACGGTGGCGGCGCTGCGCGGCCGCCCCTACGACCTGCCGCAGGAGGAGATCGCGGCCCGCACCATCGAGGCCTGGGAGCGCGGCGGCACCGAGGTCTGCATGCAGGGCGGCATCCACCCCGACTACACCGGGCAGACGTATCTGGACATCCTGGCGACGGTGAAGGGCGCCGTGCCGGACATACACGTCCACGCCTTCTCGCCGCTGGAGGTCTGGCAGGGGGCCGCGACCCTGGGCATCGGGCTGGAGGCGTTCCTGACGGACCTGAAGCGGCACGGCCTGGGGTCGCTGCCGGGCACCGCGGCCGAAATCCTCGACGACGAGGTTCGCGCCATCCTCTGTCCGGACAAGCTCAACACCGCGCAGTGGCTGGAGGTGATGCGCACCGCCCACGGGGTCGGGCTGCGCAGCACGGCGACGATCATGTACGGCCACATCGAGCGCCCCGTCCATTGGGCCCGCCACCTGATCCGCATCCGTGACCTGCAACGCGACACCGGCGGCTTCACGGAGTTCGTCCCCCTGCCCTTCGTCCATATGGAGGCGCCGATCTACCTCAAGGGCGGGTCGCGCAGGGGGCCGACCTGGAGGGAGGCCGTGCTGATGCACGCGGTCGGCCGGCTTGCGCTCAATCCCTGGATCCGGAACATCCAGACCTCCTGGGTCAAGATGGGACCGGAGGGGGTTGCCGCCTGCCTGAACGCCGGGGCCAACGACCTCGGCGGCACGCTGATGGACGAGAGCATCACGCGCGCGGCCGGGGCCGCCCACGGCCAGGAGATGCCGCCCGCCGCCATGGAGTCCCTGATCTCCGGTATCGGCCGCACTCCGCGCCAGCGAACGACGCTGTACGGGCATCCGCCGGCTGAGCTGGTGGCGCGGTCCCATTGTGCGGCACCGCTCCGTCCCGTCCTCAACGCCACCCAGCCTCCGCCGGTTCGGCGGATGGCGGCGCAGGTGTGATGCCCCCGCGCCGCGCCAGGACGCCGTTACGGCAGGGCAGCCGGCCGGCCCGCCTGCTGGACGGACGGATCCGCCGACACGAGGCGCAGGTTCAGCTTGCCGCGCACGAAGTTCAAGTACGACAGGGCCTGCCTCTGTTCACCCTTGGCCCAGTGCCATTCGGCCATGGCCAGATGGGTGTTGATCATGCCGACGTCGGACGAGGACGGCCTCTTGGACCGCGCCTCGGCGACGAGGGACGGGAAGAGCGTTGCCAGATCGCCCGCGGCGACCGTCTGCGTGGCGGCCGTTTGGGTGATGTTCTGGGCGAAGGCCGACGAGGCCAGGGTGCAGGAGGTGAGGGCCGCGCCGATGACGGCGTGCCGAAGCAGCTTGTTCATGTTCATTTCACGATGGAAGTTGAGTGGGCGGGTGTCGGTGAGGGCCGTCCGCGTCAGGGGACGATCACAAAATCCGGGTTGGCGATGGCGAAGACCGCGTTGCGGTCGGGCGACGGCGGATAGATCCACTTCGTGTTGATCTCCCGCTTCAGCGCCTTGCCGTCCTCGCGCGTCAGCCGCACCTGGCGGTCCCAGCCTTCGGTGTAGAGGGCGCCCCACGGGCCGATGTCGAGGCAGGTCACGTATTTCGGCTGGCTGTAGGGGTGCAACGGCAAGCCGACCAGTTCCGCGGCGGCGTTGTGCCCGGCGACGCGACCCAGGCTCATGGCGTGCTGGCACGACATGGCCGCGACGTTGCCGAGATCGTCCGTTGCCGCGCGGACCACATCGCCGGTGACGAAGATGTCGCCGACCTCCTTGGCCCGCAGGAAGGCATCGCCGAGCACGCGGCCGAAGCGGTCGCGCTCGCCCTTGATCTGGGCGGCCAGCGGGTTTGCGCGCGCTCCAGCCGTCCAGACGACGGTGTTCGTCGCGATGCATTCGCCGGTCGAGAGGGTGACGCCGTCGGCGCTGATCGCGGTGACGGCCGCGCCCGTGATGATCTCGACACCGCACTCGGCCAGGGCTTGTTCGATCACCGGCCGCGGGTTCGGGCCGAGGTCGGGGCCGATGTGAGGGGCCTGCTCGACGACGACGACGCGGATGGCCGCACCGCTGCCCAGCACCGCGCGCAGACGTTCCGGCATCTCGGCGGCGGTCTCGATCCCCGTGAAGCCGCCGCCGGCCACCACCACGGTGTTGCGCGCTATGGTCTCGGGACGGTCCGCCAGCGCCTTCAGGTGCGCATCGAGCGCGCGGGCGCTCGCCAGCTGATCGACGTCGAAGGCATGGTCCGCCAAACCCGGCACCGACGGCCGGAAGAGATGGCTGCCGGTGGCCAGCACGAACTTGTCGTAGGACAGGCGCTTCCGTGTCCCGTCGACATGCTCGATCCAGACACGGCGGGCGTCGGCATCGATCGTGCGCACCAGCCCCGCGATGTGGCGGACGCCGACCGCGTCGAGCAGCGGCGCGATGTCGGGGTTCATGTTCTCCAGGATCGCTTCGTAGAGGCGGGGGCGGATCGTCAAGGTGGCGCTGGGCGACACGATGGTCACCTCGACCTCCTGCTCGCGGCCCGAGAGCGCAACCGCACGAGCGGCCGAGATGGCGGCCCACATGCCGGCAAAGCCGGAGCCGGCGACGACAATCTTCTTGGTCATGGTCATGGTCCTTGTCCGCCGGACGTGTGAAGGCATTCCGTCGAGCATCCGCCCGATGGCTTTCCCGGCATGTCCGGCAGGATGCCGAGAGGGATTGATCTGTTGGGGGAGCGGCGGCTGACCGCCGCGGGCTTAACCCGGCGGCTCACCCGGTCGCGCGGGGCGCCCCGGTCAAGGCGCGCCTAACTGGCCCGACGCCCACGCTTGAACCCGGCTGTTGAGGGGGCTCTCCGAACCGGCAAGCCACCGGAGGCCGGGGCTGCCGCATTCGCCGAATTCATGGCTGGTGATCGGGTGCGTCATAACGGGGACTATAATTGTCCGCGTTTCAGGATGCAAGAGGAAAACACATACCGAGTTTATCCGCGTTATCAGCAACAAGCCCTGCGGCCTGCGCGGTTGCCGGTTCGGTCGGCATGGACCGCGGCCCTGACGTCGCTCTGCCAGCCTCGAAAGCTTGTCGGGTTTGGTACAAAGCCCTTCTCCCCTTGTGGGGGAAGAGTTGGGATGAGGGGTATTCGCCGCAGGCGAACGCACAATGAAGACTCTTTCCCCGTCCTGCCGGACGGTCTGCCCCCTCACCTCAACCACGCGGAGAGAGGGGTTTTCGACATTCGCCAAGATCCTCTCGATGGATAAGGTTGGCAAAGTAGCGCTGACGTCACGGGTGAGTTCAACCTTCGCAATCCTTCCTGTTTCCGCGGCAGAGACGGGGATGGAGGGATCGCCCGGCCGGGGCGGGAAGATGAGTCGGCGCGGCCCGCGTGAGAATTCGGAAAAGGCTGGAAGGTTTGTTCGGCGGGCGTGAACAATCGTGGCACCACGACGCGCGGATTGGGAACCGGCGCCGGCCCGCCGACCGGCCTATGTCCGTATTGCGGGATTTACCCCGAAACAGAGGCTTTGACGCTCACTCCGCCTGCCGGGGCGGCTCGCCGACGGCCGGTTCGCGGCCGGTCGAGGCCAGATTGTACGGGTTGAGCCATTCACGGTGCCGGGCGAAATGCAAGGCCAGAAGGTCGATGAAGATCCGCACCTTGGTCGGCAGATGGTCGCGGTGCGGGTAGATGGCGTTGATCGCAAACTCGACGGGACGGTACGTCGGCAGCAATTGGCGCAGAGCACCGGCGCGCAAGTCCTCCAGCACGATGAAGCTGGGCAACAGCAGCACCCCTTCGCCGCTCAGCGCGACCAGACGCATCGTTTCGCCGCTGTTGGTCAGCAGATTGCCGGAAACCCGCACCGAAGCCGGCTTCTGGTCCGGCCCCGTGAAGCGCCAGTCGTTGCCGAAGGGGTAATGGCTGTAGCGCAGGCAGTTGTGCCGGGTCAGGTCCGTCAGGTCCTGCGGGACACCGTGTTTGTCGAGATAGGCGGGGGCCGCGCACAGCACGTGCCGCCAGGGCGTCAGCTGCCGGCAGATCAGGCTGGAATTCTGCGGGCGCAAGGGGTGCACCGCCAGATCGAATCCCTCGTCCACGATGTCGACCGTGACCTCGCCCATGGTCAGTTGCACGGAAACGGCCGGGTGCTGCGCGACGAACTCGCTGATGGCCGGCGCGATGAAGCGCGCCAGATGCGTGCCGATGTGCAGCCGCAGCGTCCCGCGGGGCGTCGCGTTCAGCGAGCCGGCGATCTCGTCGGCGGCCTCCAAATCCGCAAGGATGTTGACGCAACGGTCGTAATAGGCCTTCCCAACGTCGGTCAGGCTGATGCGCCGCGTAGTCCGGTTCAGCAGGCGGACCGCCAGCCGCTCCTCCAGCGCCTGGACGTGATTGCTGACCGTGGCGACGGACATGTTCAGGCGGCGCGCCGCCGCGGAAAATCCACCGCAATCCACCACCCGCACAAAGACTGTCAAGCTCGTCAACCGGTCCACGCGCGCGGTCCTCCTTTCCATTCCGACCCGATTATCCACCCCCGCTGAATAAACTTTCCAGCCTTTCGCGAATTCTCACGCGGGCGGTGCCGGCCCATCCTTCCGTCGCGGTCCGGGATGGATCAGTCCCCCGGCGGTGCCGCGGATAAGGAAGGGTGCGATGGTTGAACTCACTCACGACGGCAGGGCCGCAGCGCCGCGGGCGCCGCTCGGCGCGCGCACGGCGGTCAAGCGCGCGGCACTCGCCCTCGCCCTCCTCGGCGGGGTCGCCGTGGCCGGCGACGCCGGATACCGGTACTGGACCGTCGGACAGTATCTTCAATCGACCGACGACGCCTACGTCAAGGCGGATCACACGGTGATCGCGCCGAAGGTGTCCGGCTACATCGCCGAAGTCCTCGTCCAGGACAACCAGCGCGTGACCGCCGGACAGGTTCTGGCCCGCATCGACGACCGCGATTTCCGCGTGGCGCTGGAACAGGCCGAGGCGGACCTGCAAACCGCCGAGGCGGTGATCCGCAACCTGGACGCCCAGATCGTGCTGCAGCAGTCGCTGATCGAGCAGGAGAAGGCCGACGTCGCGGCGAGCGAGGTCGCCCTGGCCTTCGCGCAGAAGGAGGACGCCCGCTACAGGGACCTGAAGCAGACCGGCTACGGCACGACGCAGCGGTCGCAACAGGCCGAGGCGACGCTGGGTCAGGCGCAGGCGAAGCTGCGCGGCGACCGCGCCGCCCTGGTCGCCGCGCAGGACAAGATTAAGGTGCTGGCCACCGAGCGCGGCAAGGCCGAAGCGCAGCGCGACCGCAGCCAAAGCGCCCTGGATCAGGCGCGGCTGAACCTGTCCTACACGGTCATCGCCGCGCCGATTTCCGGCGTGGTCGGCGCCCGGTCGATGCGGGTCGGCCAGTATGTCCAGGTCGGCACGCAGCTGATGGCGGTGGTGCCGCTGCACGCCGTCTATATCGTCGCGAACTTCAAGGAAACCCAGCTGACCCACGTCCGCAACGGGCAGCCGGTGGAGATCTCCGTGGACGGCTTCCCCGGCGTCGAGTTGAAGGGCCATGTGGACAGCCTGTCGCCGGCCAGCGGCCTGGAGTTCGCATTGCTGCCGCCGGACAACGCGACCGGCAACTTCACCAAGATCGTGCAGCGCATTCCCGTGAAGATCGTCCTGGATCCCGGACCGCTGTCGGGCCTGCTGCGCCCCGGCATGTCGGTCGAGCCCGCTATCGACACCAGGGCCATCGATACAAGGGATACGCGGGAGAGCGACGCACGGGAAGCGGCAGCGGCCGCGCGCTGACGCCCGCTCCATTCCCCTCATCACAGGGATTCCAGCCATGTCCACCCCCGCTGCGGCCGGCGCCGCCGACACCGCATCCACCCGGAACTGGCTCGCCGTGATCGGCTCGACGCTGGGCGCGTTCATGGCGGTGCTGAACATCCAGATCGTCAACGCCTCGCTCGCCGACATCCAGGGCGCCATCGGCGCCGGCATCGACGAAGGCGGCTGGATCTCCACCGCCTATCTGGTGGCGGAAATCATCGTGATTCCGTTGAGCGGCTGGCTGGCCCAGGTCTTCTCCATCCGCCGCTACCTGCTGACCAACGCGGTGCTGTTTCTTACCTTCTCCGTCGCCTGCGCGTTTGCGGCGAACCTGGAGCAGATGATCGTCCTGCGGGCGATCCAGGGCTTCAGCGGCGGCGTGCTGATCCCGATGGCCTTCACCAACATCATGACCTTGCTGCCCAAGGCCAAGCAGCCCGTTGGGCTGGCGCTGTTCGCGCTGTCGGCGACCTTCGCCCCGGCGATCGGGCCGACCATCGGCGGCTATCTGACGGAGAACTGGGGCTGGCAGTACATCTTCTACGTCAACCTGATCCCCGGTGCCGTGATGGTCGGCCTGCTGGCCGCCTCGCTCGACAGCGCGCCGATGAAGCTGGCGCTGCTGAAGACGGGAGACTGGCCGGGGATCATCACCATGGCGGTCGGTCTCGGCGCGTTGCAGACCGTGCTGGAGGAAGGCAACAGGAAGGACTGGTTCGGCTCGCCCTTCATCCTGCGGCTGAGCATCGTCGCGGTGGTGTCCCTGGGGCTGTTCCTTTGGATCGAACTGCGCAGCGAACGGCCGTTGCTGAACCTGCGGCTGCTGGTGCGGCGCAACTTCGGCTTCGGCATCCTGGCGAACTTCATGCTGGGCGTGGCGCTCTACGGGTCCGTGTTCGTCCTGCCGGTCTATCTGTCGCGCGTCCAGGGCTACAACGCGGAGCAGATCGGCACCGTGCTGGCCTGGACCGGCCTGCCCCAGCTTCTGCTGATTCCACTGGTGCCGAGGCTGATGAAGCGGTTCGATGTCCGCTGGCTGATCGTCGTCGGCTTTGCCCTGTTCGCCGCCAGCGCCTTCATGAACATCGCCATGACGGCAGACTACGCAGCCGACCAGCTGCTTCTTCCGAACATCATCCGCGCCATCGGGCAGGCCCTGGTCTTCGCGCCCCTGTCGGCCGTGGCGACCGCCGGCATCGAGAAGGAGAACGCGGGCTCGGCCTCCGGCCTGTTCAACATGATGCGCAACCTGGGCGGCGCGGTGGGCATTGCCCTGCTGCAAACCTTCCTGACCAAGCGCGAGCAGTTCCACTCCAACATCCTGACGCAGTCGGTGTCGCTGTTCGAGCCGGCGACCACGACGCGCATCGACCAGTTGACCCGGTATTTCCAGTCCCACGGCATCATCGACCCGATCGACGCCGGGCGCCGCGCCTACGTCGCCATCGGCGCGGTGGTGCGCAAGCAGGCCTTCATCATGGCCTTCAGCGACGCCTTTTTCCTGCTGGGCGTCGCCCTGATCATCGCTCTGGTCGCGACCCTGCTGTTGAAGAAGCCGGAGCATCTGAGTGCGGGCGGCGCGCACTGAGGCGTGACGTCTGCACGGACGTCCGGAGGAATGCCATGAAATACACTCTCAACCGATCCGAGATTGCCGGCCGATCCGAAATTGCCGCTTCCCGGCCATCGGGCCGAGGTGAGCGCCATCCGCCGCATCCTCCCGCATCGGTCCTGGAACTGGTGGAATGGCTGGCCGGCGATGATTGCCATGCGATGGAAGAGGCGGCGCTCATCTCCGGGCTGGGCCGGCGGCTGCGGGCGGTGGGGCTTCCCATCGATCGATTGACGCTCCACCTGCGCACTCTCCATCCGGAGATCCTGGGGCGCACCGTGGCCTGGGCCCCAAACGAACCGGTGGAGATTCACGACCGGGAGCATGGGATCGAGGTGTCGGCCGGCTTCCTCGGCAGTCCGGTGCGCAGTGTCATGGAGACGGGCGAAGCGGTGCTGATGCGGTTGGACGATCCGGCCGGCTCGCCTTGGCCCGTGCTGGACGTCTTTGCCGGACGGGGCCTTGTGGAACTGCTGACCGTGCCGCTCAACACCAGCGACGGGCCAGTCAGCGCCGCCGCCTTCGGCACGGCGCGGCCGAGCGGCTTTTCCGCCGCCGACCGCGCCGCCCTGGACCGCATCCTGCCGGCGCTGCGCAACAGCTGCGAGCTGCGTACGCTGCGTCAGGTCGAGCTGACGCTGCTGGACACCTACGTCGGCCCTGGAACGGCCCGGCGCATCCTGGCCGGGCACATCCGGCGCGGCCAAGTCGAGTCGCTGCACACGGCGCTGATGCTGTGCGACATGCGCGGCTTCACGGACCTGTCGAACCGCTTGCCAAGCGTCCGCGTGCTGGATCTGCTGGACCATTATTTCGATCAGGTGTTGCCGGCCGTGGCGGACGCCGGGGGCGAAGTGCTGAAGTTCATGGGCGACGCCGTCCTGGCCTTTTTTCCGGGCAGCCAGCCGGAAACGGCCTGCGCAGCGGCGCTGCGCGCGGCCGAGGAGGTCTGCACCCGCCTTGCGCCCTTCGCCGCCTCGGACCCGCCGCTTGCCGCGACCATCGCCCTGCATTACGGGGAGGTGAGCTACGGCAACATCGGGTCGGGCCGACGGCTGGATTTCACGCTGATCGGTCCCGATGTGAACCTGGTCAGCCGCATCCAGACCGTGGGCAGTCAGATAGGCCACCCGCTGCTGATGTCCCACCGCTTCGCCGAACTGCTTCCGGTCGGCCGCACCGTATTGGCCGGAACATACAGGCTGAAGGGGTTTGCCGAACCGGTCGAACTGTTCGAACCGTGCGGCACCGCGCCCGAAACGCGGACGCCATAAGCGAACGGTCGAGGGAGGTGCCGTCGGCTTGCCGCACATGGCTTCCTTCAAGGCAGCATCGATCAAAGGCGATCAGCGGCGATCACGGCCTCGGCGAAGGCCTGCGGGGCCTCCTGGGGCAGATTGTGCCCCACGCCGCCATTGACGACCCGATGCGCGTACTTGCCCGAGAATTTCTTGGCGTAGACGCTGGCATCGGGGTGCGGAGCGCCGTTGGCGTCGCCTTCCATGGTGATGGTCGGCACGGCAATCACCGGCGCTGTGGCAAGCCGCTTTTCCAGCTCGTCATACTTCGGTTCGCCGGGAGCCAGGCCAAGCCGCCAGCGGTAATTGTGGATGACGATGGCGACGTGGTCCGGGTTGTCGAAGGCCGCCGCGGAGCGGTCGAACGTGGCGTCAGTGAACTCCCACTTCGGCGAGGCGAGCCGCCAGATGAGCTTGGCGAAGTCATGCCGGTACTGGTCGTAGCCGGCGCGGCCCCGGTCCGTGGCGAAGTAGAACTGATACCACCATTCGAGTTCGGCTTTCGGCGGCAGCGGCTTCTTGCCGGCCTCCTGGCTGCCGATGAGGTAGCCGCTGACCGACACCATGGCCTTGGTGCGCTCCGGCCAGAGTGCGGCGACGATGTTGGCGGTCCGCGCGCCCCA
>Ga0065721_10049828_pt1 | contig 26730 bp, 14 predicted proteins | sample Mesricmetagenome_FD_59108 | JGI IMG/M metagenome (GOLD analysis project Ga0065721, IMG submission 59108) | Mesophilic microbial community from rice straw/compost enrichment Sample: eDNA_1 v2 (version 2) | ecosystem: Engineered > Solid waste > Grass > Composting > Bioreactor | place: USA: Davis... | reverse complement strand
CCCCCCTGGTATCCGATAAACCCAAGCCGATCCGGATTTCCGAGCCGTCTGTGGACGTGCCAGCGGGGGAAGCTTCTCCGCCCAGTGTCCCAAAATCGTCTGGCCGAAGGTGGCTGATTGTGGGGGCGCTCGGTATTTGCGCACTGATGGGCCTGCTTATCACCAGGCTGATGGGCGCACCCAAGCCCTTGTCCATCGATCACTATCAAGTCTATCCCGCCACCCACTTTCCCGGCCACGAGTACGACGCGGCGCTTTCGCCCGACGGAACTCGCATCGCCTATATTGCCGACGGGCCGGAGGTGTTCACCAAGATGTTGCGCGGTGAACAGGCGCTGCAGCTGTCGCAGGACGAAGGTCATGTCAGCAGTCCGCGCTGGATGCCGGACGGACAGGGCATAGTCTATGCGAGCCTGAAGGAGCCGCTGTTGCGCTTTCTTCGGGTGTCGCCTCTGGGCGGCGCGCGCCAGACGCTCTATGAGGACGATCAAGTCTTCGGTATCCGCGGCCTGAGCATTGCCAGCGATGGTGAGCGTCTGGTGTATGCCAAGCGCAGTTCACCGGGAGGCGCCCACCAGCTCTGGCTTTTATCCATAAAGAAGGGTGAAAGCATTCAACTCACCGATCCGACCCCAGGTACCCTCGGAGATATGGATCCGCTGTTCGCGCCCGACGGAAAATCCGTGATATTCGTGCGCGGCAGCGATGAAGTCACCAAGGATATCTACAGGATCGATCTCGCCAATCATTCCCTTGCGCGCCTGACCCACGACAACCGCAAAATCAACGGCGTCGCCTGGTCTCCCGACGGTAATCATTTGTTATTCACCTCAACCCGATCCGGCATCTACAGACTCTGGTCCATCGGAAAAAACGGCGGCGAACCTCGGCCTTTGTCGTTGGGTTGGGAGTCCGTGCAGCGCCCGGTAACCGCGCTAGGCGTGGAGGCTCTGGTATTCGAAGACTGGAAACACGCCGCCAAACTGGTATCGGTGGATTTGGCAAATCCGCAGATTCAGCCGCTGAAACTCTCTCTGCGCTGGGATTCCAACCCCAGTGTTGCGCCCGACGGCAGAACCCTGGTTTTTGCCTCCAATCGCGGCGGCCCCTTTGGTATATGGCGGAGTGAGCTGGAAAGTGACGGGGCTTATGAATGGGCTAATCTCGACGGCGCTTTTATCGATAATCCCACCTGGTCTCCCGACGGCCGCCAAATTGTGTTCGACGCAAGTCCAGAGGGCAGGACACAGCTCTACCTGCTCGACAATGGCAGCTCGGTTCCGCGTCTTTTACCCTTGGGAGATTTCGATAACCGTACGCCGGCCTGGTCCAGAGATGGTAAATGGATTTATTTCGAATCCAACCGCGACGGCACTTGGCAGCTATATGCATGGCGTGTGGGAAGCGAAGAAATTCGCCCCATTGCTGCCAAAGACGGCCGCAATCCGCAAGAGTCTGTCGATGGTGAATGGCTTTTATATGCGGCCAATGACGCTATCCGGCGCTGCCGGAAAACCGTGTGTCTGGAGGGCGCGGAGCCGGGTGCTGAAGAATCATTGATTTCCGGAATATCGGAAAACGACGTCTACAACTGGACGCCCGCGAGTGACGGAATCTATTTCATCCGGCGCCAACAGAGCCCAGAGGCTCTACCAGAGCTTGCTTTTTTCAATTACGCCGATAGCAATGTAAAAGTATTCATCCCCCTTGCACGGGATTTTCGCGGATGGGGTATGACACTTTCTCCCGATGAAACACGTCTTTTCTTTACCGAAATGACTCAGCCTGGTTCTGATATCAAGGTGGCGAGACCTTAAGGGAATTTTTATTCGGAAATCAGGTCGCGCAACCCAGGAATAATAAAGTCATTTATCTCCATTTTTTCATTACTATTGGCTCAGGTTTTGAATGCTTATGCTTGCAGGCAAAAAAATTAAATGCCGTTTAACATAATATTTTCATGAGGACACAAGCATGACCATACAAATGAGAGATCGTAGCGAAGACGTGAAATGCCTGAATGCATTTTTGCAGAACGAGCTGTCTGCTGTCGAAACCTACAACCAGTGTATAAAGGAAGTGGATGATGCACAAATTACGATGGGCTTGGCAGATTTACAAGATTCCCATCAGCGCCGTGTGCAATTGATTCGGGAAAAAATCCGCGAGTTGGGTGGCGAACCCAGAGATACATCCGGTGCCTGGGGCAGCTTTGCCAAGATGGTGGAAGGCGGCGCGCGATTGTTTGGCGATCGCTCAGCCATCGCAGTTCTGGAAGAGGGCGAGGATAGAGGGCGCGACGAATATCTGGAAAAAAGTGACAACCTCTCCCCGGAAATCCAGCGATTTGTCACAGTCGAGCTTCTGCCGGAGCAGCGCCGCAGCCACGATATGCTGAACCGTATTCAGCAGATGTTGCACTGAAGCATTAGATCGGCTGAGGGAAGGCGGTAGCGGCCCGGCTGCTACCGCGCAAAGGAAGCTCAAGTTCAAGGGATTGAGACAACTTGGGAAGGGGAGGCCCGCCTAGCGGGCCTTGTGTCGAGCGTATCGACTGCGGTGGTATATCAGATTCGCGCCAGAACGGCGCCGAGGAAGTCAAAAACTGCTTAATTTTTGCACCCGAGTTCGCGTATCGAAGCCACTCCAATGGTCTTCCCTTCCTTCACGCCAACCGTTCATCCATACTACCCGCGCTTTGCCAGACTCAAAAGGACACGAACTCCAGGGTCTGCCTGACATGGCAGCCTGATAACCTTTGGCAAAAGCTTTGTCCACCGGGCTACGTTTTTGGCTTCTCATGGGTTAAGCACCTCTCTTTTTCGTTGTGAAGGCGCGGTATCGACCACACGCAAGGGTTACCACATGGCTGCAGGTCTGCAGCAAATCAGTAATCGCTTCATGGTGTTAATACCGCGAGTAAGTATTGACGGAGTTGGGACGCTTTCTTAGACGAACGAAACCTCGCACGGAGATATATTGGATTTTTGCATCAGCTACACCAATTGATATGCACCAGCTCGATTAGTTTCATGGACTGCACCGAGTTTTGTGAATGGGCGACGCCCCGATAGAGATTTGTGATGGAGACCATACTGGCATGAATTAATCTCTTAACGGTGCTAAACATGCCACCCCGACCGGTGGGTCTATAACCGCCGAGCACCGGCTCGGACAGCTAGTTAAACAAAGATAATCCGGGAAGTGAACGAACTTTAATTTCTAGGTTGCAGAGCTGATATTGCTGGAACTTATTACGATGATTTGTTATGAGCATTGAGATATTCAATTTTTTTGCCACTTGTCCAAGAGGAATGGAGGATTTGGTGGTCCGCGAATTGGAAGAATTCGCTGTATCCCATATTCAACCTACTGTTGGTGCAGTTTATTTTTCGGGACCTTTGGCCGCAGCCTACGGAATGTGTTTGTGGTCCCGGGTTTGCAACCGCGTATTGTTGCAGTTGAATGATCCCCACAGTGCGCCGCCGATCTCCACGGAATTGGCGCTGTATTCCGCTGCCTCCCAGGTGCCATGGGAAGAACATATGACGGGCGATACCACTTTTGCGGTGGATTTCATCGGTACCAACAAAGCGATCACCAACACGCAATTCGGAGCTATGCGCGTCAAGGACGCCATAGTGGACCGGATGCGGGCCAAGGTGGGACGTCGCCCGGACGTGGACAAAGCGCAGCCGCAATTGCGTATCCAGGCCCGTCTGGCCAAGGGGCAGCTGCAGTTAGGGCTGGATCTGTCGGGAGCCAGCCTGCATCAACGGGGCTATAGGTTGGAGCAGGGGGCTGCTCCCCTGAAAGAGAATCTGGCGGCCGGTATTCTGCTGCGCGCCGGCTGGCCGACCCTGGCGAAGGCCGGCGCCGTATTGGTGGACCCTATGTGTGGTTCAGGCACTCTGTTGATAGAGGCCGCACTCATGGCCGTAGGGCAGGCGCCGGGGTTGACGCGAATTGATACCGGTGGGGCCCCTTGGGGTTTCGAACATTGGTTGCAGCACAAGGCCGAGATGTGGGAGAAGTTGGTGGCTGAGGCCCGCGAGGCCCGACGGGCGGATGGGGAGTTGCGTTTCTGGGGAGCGGATGAGAATGCGAAGACGTTGCAATTCGCCCGCGCCAACGCCCGGCGGGCCGGCGTGGAGTCCCTGATGGATTTTCAGCAATCCAGCCTCGCGCAATTTGGGCGCCCGCCCCAGCTTGCCGATCGCACCGGAATGCTAATCTGCAACCCGCCCTACGGGGAGCGCATGGGGGAAATCGAGGCGCTCAAGCAGACCTATTTCGAGTTGGCGGAAGTCGGCAAGCAATATTTTCCCGGCTGGCAGCTCGCGGTTTTTACCGGTAATCCCGATCTTGCAAAGGAAATGCGCCTGCGCGCCAAGCGCACCAATAAATTCTTCAATGGCACCATTCCATGCGAACTGACACTTTATGATCTGCTATCGGCCGATCAGGCCACGCTGCGCCGGGATCGTGATCAGGTCAATGCCGAAGATCTCAGTGAAGGTGCACAGATGGTGGCCAATCGCCTGCGTAAAAATCTGCGCAAGCTGTCCCCTTGGCTTAAACGCGCCCAGACCAATGCCTATAGGGTCTATGACGCGGATCTGCCGGAATATGCCGCCGCGGTGGATCTCTACGGAGAACAGGTACACGTTCAGGAATATGCGGCTCCTAAGACCATCGCCGAGGATGTGGCACAGCGGCGTCTGCGGGATTTGCTGAGCGCTGTGGCGCATGTGTTTTCCATGCTTCCTGGGCGCATTGCGGTAAAAACCCGGCAGCGCAACAAAGGAAAACAGCAATACGAGAAAATCAGCGATAACCAGGAATTTTTTGTGGTGGAGGAGGGCAGTGCCCGCTATTGGGTCAATTTGCGGGATTATCTGGACACGGGTCTATTCCTCGACCACCGCCCTTTGCGCCGCAGAATTTTTGCGGAAGCCCAGGGAAAGCGCTTCCTCAATTTATTCTGTTATACGGCGAGCGCGACTGTTCAGGCGGTGCTGGGCGGCGCAACTCACTCGGTGAGTGTCGATATGTCCAGGACCTATCTGGATTGGGCGGCACGTAATTTCGAATTGAATCGCATACATTCCAGTCATCACGAACTTGTGCAGGCCGATTGTCTCAAATGGCTGTACGAGTGCCGGCGCGGCTTTGATCTGATCATGCTAGACCCGCCCACATTTTCCAATTCCAAACGCATGGACGACGTGCTGGATATACAGCGCGATCATGTGAAATTGGTGCGTAGATGCATGGAATTGCTCAATCCGGGCGGGAAATTGTACTTTTCCACCAATTTGCGCAGTTTCAAGTGTGATTATGCCGCGCTCGCCGATCACAGCGTGACGGATATAAGCGCGCAAACCCTGGATGAGGATTTTGCGCGTAATCCGCGGATTCATTATTGTTTCCTGATTCAACGTGCGGGGGCTAGAGTGTCATGAGTGGCCAGTTTCAGATTCGATGTGAATATCAGCCGGCAGGGGACCAACCCAAAGCCATTGAGTCGCTGATTCGCGGTATAGAGGCTGGTCTGGCACATCAGACGTTGCTCGGCGTAACTGGCTCTGGCAAGACTTTCACCATTGCCAATGTGGTTGCCCATCTGCAGCGTCCCACCCTGGTTATGGCCCATAACAAGACCTTGGCTGCGCAGCTGTACGGAGAATTCAAGGAGTTTTTCCCCAATAACGCGGTGGAATACTTCGTCTCCTATTACGATTATTACCAGCCAGAGGCCTATGTCCCTTCGTCGGACACGTTCATCGAAAAAGACTCCTCGGTCAATGAACATATAGAGCAGATGCGCCTGTCGGCCACCAAAGCGCTTATGGAGCGGCGCGATGCCATAGTGGTCGCCACTGTGTCTTCTATTTACGGTCTGGGCGATCCGGACGCCTATATGAAAATGATCCTGCATCTGGTGCGCGGCGACCATATAGATCAGCGCAGTGTGTTGCGGCGCTTGGCGGAGTTGCAGTACACCCGCAATGATGTGGATTTTTTTCGCGGCAATTACCGCGTGCGTGGCGATGTCATCGACATTTTTCCTGCGGACTCTGAGGCCCAGGCTGTGCGTGTGGATTTGTTCGACGATCAGGTGGAGCAGATCTCGCTGTTCGATCCTTTGACCGGCGAAATTCAGGCACGGGTTCCGCGCATCACCATTTATCCCAAAAGCCACTATGTCACGCCGCGCAGCCGCGTGCTCGAAGCCATAGACGCCATCAAGGAGGAACTGCGCGTGCGGCTGGAGTGGTTGCGCGCAAACGATAAATTGGTGGAGGCTCAACGACTGGAGCAGCGCGTCAAATATGATGTGGAAATGATGCAGGAACTCGGTTATTGCACCGGTATAGAAAACTACTCGCGATATCTCTCCGGACGCAATGAGGGCGAGCCACCTCCGACCCTGTTTGATTATTTGCCCCCGGATGCGCTTTTGGTGATCGATGAATCCCACGTGACGATTCCACAGATCGGCGCCATGTACAAAGGTGATCGCTCGCGTAAGGAGACACTGGTGCAGTATGGCTTTCGTCTGCCTTCGGCGCTGGATAACCGGCCTTTGCGCTTCGATGAATGGGAGCGGCTGGCGCCGCAGATGATTTTCGTCTCTGCGACGCCCGGTGACTACGAGAGCCGGCATGCGGCGGCGGTGGTCGAGCAGGTGGTGCGTCCCACCGGTCTGGTGGATCCCGAGGTGGTCGTGCGTCCGGCCAGCACCCAGGTGGATGACTGTCTTTCCGAGATCCGCCGATGTGTCGCCGAAGGGGATAGGGTGTTGATTACCGTCCTCACCAAGCGCATGGCGGAAGACCTGACGGAGTTTCTGCAGGAGCACGGTGTGCGCGTACGCTATCTGCATTCGGATATTGACACTGTGGAACGGGTGGAAATCATTCGCGATCTGCGCGTAGGCGAGTTTGATGTGCTGGTGGGCATCAATTTGCTGCGCGAGGGGTTGGATATGCCGGAGGTGGCCCTGGTCGCCATCATGGATGCGGACAAGGAGGGATTCCTGCGTTCCGACCGATCCTTGATTCAGACCATTGGTCGCGCTGCGCGCAATATCAAAGGTCGCGCCATTCTGTATGCGGACAATATTACCGGCTCCATGCAGCGGGCCATGGATGAAACCGAGCGCCGCCGGCAAAAGCAGGTCGCCTTCAACCAGGCCCACGGCATAACTCCAGCGGGTATCCGCAAGAACGTCACAGATATCATGGAAGGGGCCCGGGTGCCCGGTGCCAAAGTGGGCCGTAAGCGCGCGGTCGCCGAACGTCCGGCCGATTATCTGCACCGCATAGATCCTGCGAAGGATATATGGGCGCAGATCGCCGCTTTGGAAAAGGAAATGTTGGAAGCGGCCAAGAATCTGGAGTTTGAAAAGGCGGCGAGCCTTCGCGATGCCATTCACGAACTCAAGATATCCGCAACCTGATACCTCCTAAATAAGGAACCTCTGTGCGTCCCAGCAATTTCACTACATCGGAGGAAAATCTTTCTCCCAACTGGCGCGTGCTCTGGCTGCTGGTGCCCTATTTGATGGAGTTCAGGGGCAGGGTGATATTGTCCTTTCTCCTATTGATTGCCGCCAAGATCGCCGGTGTGGCTTCTCCCTGGTTGTTGAAGCTGATTGTCGATGACTTGGATTTGCAGGATGCCGCCAAGCTGACGGTGCCGCTGCTGTTTATTCTGGCATATGGTGCTTTGCGATTCGGCTCGGTATTTCTCGGCGAGCTGCGAGATGCGGTATTTGCCCGTGTCACTGAGCGGGCCATGCGTCGCGTTGCCTTGCAGGTGTTTTCACATTTGCACCGGCTGGATCTGGATTTTCATTTGTCTCGCAAAACCGGCGGTCTGGCGCGCGATATAGAGCGCGGCACCTCCGGCATCAGTTTCCTGCTGCGTTTTTTGCTCTTTAATATCATTCCCACTTTATTTGAGCTTCTGCTGGTGGCGGTGATTCTGTTTCAGCAGTTGTCCATCGGCTTCTGTGCGGCGGTTCTGGCGTCCATTCTGGTGTATATCCTCTTTTCCATAGTGGTGACCGAATGGCGGACCCAATTTGTGCGAGAGGCCAACGAGCAGGACAGCCGCTCCAATACGCGCGCCATCGACAGTCTGCTCAACTATGAGACTGTGAAATATTTCAATAATGAGGCGTACGAGAGGCAGGAATATGATCGGCACCTGGAGGCATGGGAAGTTTCCAGATTGAAAAATCGCCTGTCGCTTGCGGCCTTGAATTCGGGGCAGGGATTGATCATTGCAGTGTCAGTTACGGTGATGATGCTGATGGCTGCTCAGGGTGTGACCAGCGGAACCCTGACACTGGGGGATTTCGTCATGGTCAATGCTTATATGCTGCAATTGTTTGTGCCGCTGAATTTCCTGGGATTCGTTTACCGGGAAATTCGTCAGGCACTCATCAATATTGAACGCATGTTCCGTCTGCTGAACGAAAAACCTCGCGTGACTGATGCGCCTGACACTATGTCACTGGACTTGTCTCGAAGCCGATCTCTGTCGGTCGCTTTTCATAATGTATGTTTCTCCTACGACCCACAAAGACCCATACTCAAAAACATAGAGTTTGCGATAGAGCCCGGTCAGAAGATGGCTATAGTCGGCGCGAGCGGTTCGGGAAAGTCCACCATCGCAAAGTTATTGTTCCGCTTTTATGACCCGACCAGCGGTTATATCAGTATCAATGGCCTGGACATAAGACGCTATTCCCTGGACAGTCTGCGCCGGCAGTTTGGTGTGGTGCCCCAGGATACGGTGCTGTTCAACGATACGATTTATTACAACATCGCCTACGGTGATCCGGGGGCCACACCCGAGCAGGTCTATCGCGCTGCGGAAGCCGCGCATCTGAAAGGATTTATCGAGCGTCTACCCAAAGGTTACGACACTTTGGTGGGAGAGCGTGGACTGAAAGTATCCGGCGGTGAAAAACAGCGTATCGCCATAGCGCGGGTATTGTTGAAGAACCCGGCGCTCCTGCTGTTTGACGAGGCCACCTCTGCGCTGGATATGGCGGCGGAGCGTGTCATTACCGAGGCTCTGGACGAGCTGGCGGAAAGGCATACGGTACTGGTGATCGCGCATCGTCTGGCTACGGTCATGAATGCCGATCGCATTCTGGTGCTGCAGGATGGCAGGGTGATCGAGCAGGGCACCCACAATGAACTCTTGGCCCTGGAAGGGCATTACAGCGCCCTGTGGCACAACCAGCTGCGCAAGGCCACTTGAATTCGGGTTGTGTAATTTTTAAACATGCGGCCCGGACTTGCCATAAAACTGCAAGGTGTACTGGCAAAAATCTTACAAGAAATCCAGCTTGGAGCCGTTGAACCAACCTGGCCGTCGGAATAATATGGGCGCCAACACTGATAAGGCAGTGTCAGTCTTTCAAAGCCAAGCCATTCAACTCAAAAGGAGCATTAAATATGGCAATTTATATTGAATACGAAGGAATCAAAGGCAACGTAACTGCTGAGGGCTTTGCTGATCACATCAAAGTTCTTTCCGTTAACTTTGGTGTGGGCCGCGGCATCACCATGGAAGCAGGTCACATGGCTAACCGGGAAGCGACCCGTCCCAGTCTGAGCGAAATCACTTTCACCAAACTGGCCGACATCTCCAGCACTCCGCTGTTCAAGGAAGCTGTCACCGGTTCCTCTGGTAAGAACGTTAAAATCAAGTTTGTCCAGACTGGAGCGGACAAGGTCACCACTTTTATGGATTATGAGTTGGAAGACTGCTTGGTGAGCGGCTATTCCATCTCTGCGGACGGCGAAGGTGATCCGATCGAGTCCATCAGCCTGAGCTTCTCCAAAATCCTGGTCAATTACCACGATTACGACAAGAAAAACGCGGGTAAGAGCCCCCAGCGCGCTGGTTACGACCTCACCACCGCCAAGCCTCTGTAATTCCTTCCGCAAATCAAAAAGCCCGCTTCAAGCGGGCTTTTTTTATGGGCGCAATTTGGGCTCAAAAAAGATTATGAGCGGCTTTCAGTGAGAAGGTTTGGCTCAGCGGAGAAGCTTTACTTTGAATGGAAAATAATGACTGGTGCTGAAAAGGGAATTTGGTCGGAGCGGCGGGATTTGAACCCACGACCACTACACCCCCAGTGTAGTGCGCTACCAGGCTGCGCTACGCTCCGAAGCTACGCCACACCTGGGGTGTGGCGAAGAGGCGCAAATCATACCGAAAACGAGACAGAATGCAAGCCTCTGAATCATCAAGTTGTCGGCAGGGGTTGCGATACCTGGGGTGGGATCTGGGTGAACCAGCACTGCGCGAACCGCGACCACAGTTTGCTATAGATCGCGTCTGGAGTGGCGGGAACGGCCAGCCACTGGGCGAAAAGCTCAACCATAGACTGATCGCTGCTTTCGCGGCCCGAGGCAAAGTTTTGCTGCAGCTGCGCGACCTGGTACTGCATGCGCAGGGATTTGTCCTCTGCCGGTGTATCACGGCCGGTCAGTATCTCGGAGCGGATGCAGAGTTCACGCAGCTTTTTCTCAGACTCGTCAGAATCCCGGGCAGTCAGCTGATCCAGATGTTCCAGGCGTTGCTCCAGTACCTCCCGGGAACTGTAGGGCCATTTGATGTTGCTGCCTGAAATGGCGCTTCTGATATCCACCGGGGACCGGTCGGAGTCTCCCTGGCCTAGGTGAGCCAGTTCGCATTGCCGGATCTGATCGGCCCATTGGAATGCCTCCTGCCATGCACGGGTGGCCGCCAGTTGGCGTTCCTGTTGGACCTTGGTCTGTATCTGATCATTGATCTGATGGAAGCGCTGGACCAGATCCCGGGCGTCATCGCGAGGCAGTTCCCCTACAGCCTGAAAGGCCTCACCCAGAGATTCCTGGCGCTGGCGGGCCGACCAGAATGCGTCGCCCTCGAGCGCCAATATGGCTTCCAGCTCTTGCAGGATGGTCAGCGCCTGCTGTTTGGCTGCCTGGCGTTCCTCCTTTAGGGCTTCGGTTTCCTGCTGACGCTTGGCAAAGATTGCGTCACAGGCCGCGCGGAATTCCTGCCACAGGCTTTGATCGTCCTTGCGTTTGCAGGTCCCCGCCGCCTGCCACTGGCCTTGCAGCTTTTTGGCTGCATCTATGGCTGCACTTGTATCCTGCATATCCAGCAGCGCTCTGGCTTGTTCCACCAGTGCCTGCTTTTTCAGGCGATTGCGCTCATATTCCTGATTCAATTTGCCGTAAAGCTGGTCCATCAGCTCGTCAAACGATTTTTGCAATTCCTTGCTGATCCTGTGCGGAACCGGCCAATAGCTCATCCAGGCTTCCCTGGAGACGCGCAGGGTTTTTTCCACTTCCTTCCAATTGGCATGTTCCCAATCGTAGGCGTTGAGATATTCGGTCAGCTGCTCCAGCAGATTACGGCGCAGATTGGCGTTGTGTTCCCGCTGCTGATTCTGCTCTTCAAAGTAGTGTTTGCAGGGTTCGTAAGCTCTTTGTGCCGCAGCATGAAATTCCTCCCATAAGGTTTCATCCTGATGTTGGCCGCCACGGCACAGCTCCTTCCAGGACTCCTGCAGGGAGTGGATTTTTTCCGCGAGATCTTTCGGGTGCAGCGTACTGTTTTCCAGCTCGCGCATTTTCTGCACCAGGGCTTCTTTTTTCGGGTTGACCGCAAACTCATGCCAGTCCCCGAGTTTCTGCATGGCGACTTTGAACTCCTCCAATTTGGTGGCTATATGGCTCGGAATCTGTTCCGCACCCGCTAGTTTTTCCTCCAGTTCACGGTACAGCCCGCGGGCGCGCCCCATGTAGCCCTGATTGGCCGCCCAATTGCCTTTGCGGATCAATTCGCTGATTTCGCGTATATGGTTTTTGAGGCGCTCTGCGCGGTCCTTGGAGGATTGAGTCCAATGGTCTATGGCGTCCTGGCAGCGCGTGACTATTTCCTCTGCAGCGACGTCCTGCAGTGATTTCACCCGCTGCACAACGGCTTCGAGTTTTGCTTTGATTTTGCGTCCCTGTTCATCGCCGGAGACTTTCAATTCTTCGATCAGGGCAGACACGGATCCATCGCGCAAGGTTTGCAGCAATTCCCGGGCGGTGTTGATCAGATTCTGGATCTGTTTGCTCTCGCGTCCGGTTTCCAGACCTTGGCTGCGGGCGTCTTCCAGTGCGGCCTCGGATTGTGTGGCCTTCTGTTCCAATTCGCCTTCGAGGGTTTGGGGCGCCTGGTGTGACAGCAGATGACTGACCAGGGACTGCAATTCGTTCAACGCTTTATAAACTTCCCGTTTGGCTTCTCTTTCTGCCTGGCGCGCGGCCTCCAACAGCCTCTCCCGCTCCAGCACTTCATGCAGCTTCTGCTGACATTTTTCGAGAGCCTGGAGATAGCGCTGGCGCAACTCGGCCGGAGCTTTTTCCCCTATTTTTTGCCACGCTTGTTCGATCTGTTCTTTGCGAATCGAGAAAATCTCATCCACATTGCGTTTGGCGAGTTGCTCCGCCTGCGAGCATATGGCGTTGATCTCTGCTACCAATTGTTGTTCGCGGTGTTTTTCTTCCTTGAAGACCTCCAGTTTGCTGCGCACGATTTTGTAGACGGACTTGTCCTTCACTTTGGCGGATTTGGCAAGCGTCTCGAGGAATGCGCGGCTCTCCAATTTGTTGGCGGCCGCCTGGCGCATTTGGGTGGTGGCCCCATCTCTGGCAATTTCCAGCAGCAGCGCCTCGTCGTGGATCTGGTCCAGCAGGGCTATGCCTGCGCTGCTGGAATACCCGCATAAGGCAAGGAGCAGGTCCTGGTCGGGTACCGACTGCGCCAGGGTGGCCACGCTCAAAGCTCCGGAGTCCAACAGTTCTCCCAGGCGTTTGCGGGCCACCGATTGCAGTGTGTTGCTGTCGGAGGTGGCCAGTTTGAGCAGAGCCTCACCGAAATCCAACTTTTTGACCGCTGCCTGGCGTAGAGCATCGGGCTCAGTGCTTTGAGCGATCTGGGCCAGTTGATCCTGATCCTGGTGTTCGAGGGCTGCCAGGCGCTGCTCCAGGGTTTCAGGCTTTTTGGACTTAAAGAGACGGGAAAAAAGTGCCATATACCAGCTTCGTGCAATTGAATGATGGGTTTTATCCACCGGGGGTCCGCAGTCGACAGGCGGCTCGCATAAGTACCGGCGGCTCTTCAACCTCTGGCGTCAATACCGGAGATTTTCGGCGGTTCGCGGGGAGGGGATTCTATAACAGTGGAGGAGCGAGGGGGAAACCCGCGTGGTGGAGTCAGGCGCTCCGTCTCATTATTGGGAATGAGACGGAGCGGGGCGGTTAGAGCAATGTCGGCTCGGAGACCAGCAGGTGGGCTGGAACCTTGCCTTTATAGACAAACTTGCGCCGTTCGGCGTGATAGCGGCTGGTCGGGTCATAGAATGTCTGCCACATTCTTTCCAGTTCCTGCTCGCGATAGGCCGCCAGAGGCTTTTCCTGCTCGTCGTTGGCACGTTCCTGGCGCTTGAGTTCCAGAGCATCTTGATAATCGCTGTCCGTGGAGGCGCGCGCTGCCAGCTCAAAAAGATGACTGTGGAAAGTGTCCCAATCCTCATCCAATAGAGTGTCGGCCAGGCCCAGGTTAAAAGCCTCGCTGGCCAGCATCGGCTGACAGTCCTGAGCGAGCTGGAAGGCCAGTTCCGCACCCACTTTTTTGGGTAGCAGATAGGTCCAGTACTCGGATCCGTAGAGCCCCATGTTGTCGTAGTGCGGATTGAGCACTACGCCGTCGCGGAGTACGACCCTGTCACAGGCCAGCGGCAGTATGGCACCGCCGGCGCCGGCATTGTTGCGCAGTGCGGCTATGGTCAGATGGTTGGGTGAATCTATGATTTCCTTCACCACATCATCTATTGCGTTGATATTGGCCCAGGACTCGTCCGCTGGACTCTCTGCCGCCTCTATGCAATTGAGATGGATGCCGTTGCTGAAAAAATCCTCTCCCCCCATGAAAACCAGGGTATTTACCGGCAGGCGTTTCACCTGGACTATGGTCTCGCGCAGACGCTCACACTGTTCGGTATTGGCGGCGCCGTTGTAAAAATCGAAATAGATATAGGCGACCGCATCCCGGATTTCGACTTTGATATCGTTGGGTGTCTCCCAGACAGTGGCCGACAGGTGCGCGTAGTGATCCGCCGATGTCAATTTTTTCACCACAGCCGCCGCTGGCAGCTTGATCGCCGGCAATGTGCCCGCGTTGCGGCATTTCACTTGGCGAATCCAAACGGCACCATCGCGGGTGGCGCGGCACATGGCGCCATAGGATACCGCCAGAATTTCTCCGGGCTTGCCTTTTAACTGAGGCTCATTGATCGGGCCATATAAGAAAACCTCAGTGCCGAACATATCGTCGAGCACACCGGGCGAAGTATCCGCAGCGCGGATTTTTTGTATGACTTCCGCGGTGCTGTCGCGCTTCCAGTCGATCTGGCGATCCGGCTGTCGCATGGTATCGCGCAGAACTCCTCTAACATTGGCATTGGAGTAATCGAGTGGACGCGGCCGAAAATCCACTGATTCCGCATCCTTCAGTGCTTGCTTGATCAAACGGACAGCCGCAGAGCTTACCTCGCGTTTGTAAATGCTGGTTTTGCCTGCGGGACGCATGGGGAATTCTTCCGTACCCCAGATATCTCCAGCGTCCATTTCTGCATCGGCCTGCAGGAGCGTCACCCCCCAGCTTGCGGCGTTTTCGCTGATAGCCCAGTCGAGAGAGGAGGGGCCGCGATCCCCTTCAATGCCCGGATGAACGATCAGGCAGCGGTACTGCCGCCATATGTCCTCCGGAATTCTGTGGGTGAGAAACGGACAGACCACCAGATCCGGATCGAAATGATCCAGCTGCGCGCGCAGGCGTTTTTCGTCCATACCGTAATGTTGTTCGACGTTATGTCCGGACAGTATTAATTCGCGCAGCACGCGTTGGCACAGTCCGCTAAAAGAGGAAGCGAGCAAGAGAATTTTCACGAGGAATCCTTATGTGGAGGAGAAATTGGGCTTGCTAAGCGTTATAGACATGACTTGGTAGAAATTGAAATATTAAAAATCTTTAAAATTCGGATTTTTATGCGTTAGGACCAGACGCTCCCCGTGGAGGATTTTCTTGATGATTTAGGAATAAAAAATGCCGTTATTTTTTAATTATTAAAATAATTAACGCGCTTTATAGGGTCCTGGCGCGTTAATCTATGTAAAGGTAGTTTGTGATGCAAGTCACAGGGCGCCCATTTGATGTTTTGGGCGCCAGTTTTTTAGAGGCTTTTGGAGGTGGACAAATTGAGAGGCGCTATATCGGAAGTGGACTGGGTATCTTCCTCGTCATCCGCTTCCATGGTTTCGTACATTTTGCGGCTCAATTGCGCCATACCGACAATGAGGCACAACACCAGAAGCAGCATCGCAAAGCAGAAAATAAATAAGCCCAGGGTCAGGGGTTTGATGCCCTCCTGAATCACAATCGAGTGATCCATGCTTTCCATCTGCATAGCTGCCATGCCGACGTAGTGCATCCCGCAAACGGCAATACCCATTACTACAGCGGCGCCTAGCATTTTGGTGTTGCCTTCAAGGTTGAATGCGATCCACAGTGCAGCTGTAGCGGCCACCAGCGCTATGATGATGGATAGCGTAAATAGAGTGGGATCATAACTCATGGTGCCGGGCATATTGATCGCGTACATACCGCTGTAATGCATGGACGCGACTCCCAGACCGGTGATGGTGCCGGCGATGATCAGCCGGACGAAAGAGTTCTGATTTTTGGCAACGAAGAACAGTCCGGCTCCAACCACCCCCACTGCGATCACCAGAGAGGCAAACGTAATCAGCGGATCATAATTGACAGGCATGCCCATGTCGTAGGCCAGCATGCCGATGAAATGCATGGTCCAGATGGCGCCGCCTCCCAATGCTACGGCGGCTGCCAGTATCCAGGTGCCGCGGTTTTGTGGTGAAGATTGCGCCGCTTTGATGAGTAGTATGCCAGTGTAGGATCCGAAAACCGAAACCAAAAAAGAAAGCGCTACCAGAAACAGGTTGTAACTGGGATCTAGATGTTGCATGTCTATTACCTCAAAAGTCGCGGGAATTCAGTACCCGATCCGTCCGGTCGCCGCTTGAGCGTGGGAGGCAGGTGGCGGGCGCGTCTTGCCGTGTTGCAGAACAAGTTTAGCAAAAAGATTTTTTTTGGTTGTTTCGGCCCTGCCTCCGGATCTGCTTAAGGATTGACCTCGATTCCTCTATATGAGGTAAACTTATGCGCCTTTGATCTTGGCGCGAAAACTATTGAATTGGCGCAATGCTCAGAAGTTGCGACGATAAAATGTGCGAAATGTTGATATTTTGGGCGTTTGACGCTAATACAAAAGAACTCTCACATCTTAACTTCAAGCCATTTTTTGAGGCTGATTAACCGAGGTAAGACGGTTGTCAATGCAGAATTCAGTAAAGGGTCAGGCCAAATCTTTACGGACCTTCCAGGTGGGTATAGTGGGTGCGTCGCGCGAAGCCTTTGGTGCCTTGAGCCGTATTTTCGGTGTAACTGCCTATCGGACCCGAAGCTATCTGGCGGTACCGATTGCAGCCAACGCCAAGGCGGTGCCGGACAACATAGATCTGTTGATTCTCTGTACCAATAATCCCAACGTGCTCGATTACTGGCTCCACAAACGTCCGCAGGGCAAGGCTCTGGGGCGTCCGCTGATTCGGGTGGCCCGGGATCCGGGTGATAGCCAGAAAGATTATGTAATTTCCGTCCCTATCAATCCTCCCCGTCTGCTGCGACTGCTCGACCAGTACACCATCCGCGAATTGAATTTTTTCCCCGAGTTCCAGATCGGTAACGACTCCGCAGATTTATCGGAAACCACAATTGCCGGTTTGAAGCTGCTGAAGGGAGACGGCGGTCCCGGCAACAAACGCCACGGACTGCAGCGGGCGCTGGTGGTGGATGACAGTCTCGCGGTGCGCAAGCAGGTAGAGATCGAGTTTGGCCTGCTGGATGCCGAGGTGGATTGCGTGGAATCGGCTGAGGCGGCCATAGAAGCTTCGGCCAAAACGGCCTACGATATTATTTTTATGGATGTGGTCATGCCGGGCATGGACGGTTATGCCGCATGCAAGCGCATCAAACGCAGTCCACTGAACAAGAATACCCCGATAGTTCTGCTGACCAGCCGCTCTTCGTCCTTTGACAAGATAAAGGGCACGCTGGCGGGTTGCGATACTTATCTGGTCAAGCCCATCAATCACAACGATTTTGAAAACGTCGTTAACAAGTACTTTTCGCAAATAAGGACACTGGCAAAATGACAGCAAGTAAAGTTCTGGTAGTGGACGATTCCCCGGTGGATCTGGCCCATCTGAAATCGATCATTGAAGGTGCAGGGTATCAGGTGATCACTGCTACCAGTGGCCGTGAGGCCTACGAAAAAGCCAAGAAAAATCGCCCCGATCTGATTTTGATGGATGTGGTCATGGAAGATGTGGACGGCTTTGAAGCCTGCCGCACCATTACCAGCGACCGGGAAACCGGCAATATTCCCGTGGTGTTTGTCACCAGCAAAAATCAAAAAGCTGACCGTGTATGGGGAGAGCTGCAAGGAGGGCGCGGTATGATATCCAAGCCTTTCTCCCGCGAGCAGATCCTGGACACCATCAACGCGCTTTAATCATCCATTTGCTCTTCTTCAGCGGGTGCTAACGCTTGCAGAAAAAATTTTCAGGTGCGGATGGAATGGCACCGGAAGAGCGATGGGATCTCGCTGAATACGCCCTTTCATTTACCTCCGAGCGCAGTGCCGCGCCCCAGGCGGCGCAGGCGCGTTGCTACAGTTTTCCAATAGGCCCGTGTCAGTTCCTTCTGCCGGAGGGACAGGCTGCGGAACTGATCAGTCAGCCGGTGTTTACTCCCTTGCCCAACGCTCCGGACCACTGTCTGGGGTTGGCCAATGTGCGCGGCAATATAGTGCCGCTCTATGCATTGCACGGATTTATTGCCGGTGCGCAGAAACCCACCCGCGAGCAGGTGCGTTACGCGCTGTTGATCGGGGATACAGTGGATGGTGTGCTCTTGGCTATTGACGCAAAGCCCCAGGCGATAGCGCGCGATCTATTGGTGCAGACATCTCATCCCGATCCTAAACTGGTGGAATCCGTTCAGCAGTGTCTTCTACAGAGCTATAGCTTTGATCATCGCGACTGGTGGACATTGGATTGTGGCAGGCTGACGCAGTTTTTATTGTCTGCGGGAGCGGAATGAATCGGTGTTTCATAATGCCCGGAGGGTATTGAAGCGTTTTTATCGGGTCCTACCCACAAGCAGGTAACAAGGCATGATCATTTCACCCAATCTTCGCATCTCCCAGAAAATCATGTTGTTGGTGGCAGGTCTGGCATGTGGTTTCGTGGCGATAGGTGTGGCTTATTTTATCCAGATGTCCACCGAGCAGACCATCCGGGAGCAGCGCGCCGCCATGGCGGAGCAGGAGTCACTGCTGAATGCTGCCCATTTGGATGTGGTAGAGCTCAACAAGTTGTATACGGAATTCAGTGTGCGCCGCGACAGTGCCCTGCTGGAGCGCCAGCAAACGGCGAAAAGCGCGCTGATGGAGAAACTCATCCGGTTGCGCGAGCGCAATCCCGTGCCGCAAATGAAAGATCAATTAGCGGAAATCGAAACTCTGGCGGGTAATTACGATCAGCCCTATCAGGAAGTTGTGACGCAGTTGCAGGAACTCGGTGGCGATGCAGACACAGGATTGCGTTCAGAATTGATAGACAGTGCCCAGGCATTGCTGCAAGTGTTGCGCAATAGTGTGCACGGCGATCTGTTTACCGAGTATCTGCGCATGCGTCAGGCGGAGACTGAATTCCTGGGCAATTTCGGCGAGTCCGCTCTGGCTGCGTTCGACCGCTATAGATCCACCTTCCTATCGGAATTGGCAGCTGCGGGGCTCTCTGAGGCGCAAAAAGCGCCGATCCGAAACGCTGCCAATCGTTATGCCAGCGCCATGGATCAGGTGTCCGCCAAGGTTGTTCAGTTTTCTGCACTGGATCGCCAACTGCGCGATCTCGGTGAGCGGATGGATACAGCCATGGCGCGTGCCAGTGAGAATTTGCGCAGCTTCGCCAATCAGGTGGCACAGGAGACGGAATACAAATCGCAGATCTCTCTGGTAACCTTCGTAGGCTTGGGTTTCGCCGTGGTGATGGCGGTGGCTGTCGGGGTGTTCCTGATTTACAAGAGCATTGTATTTCCCATGGCGCATATTCAGAGTGTGATCCGCCGCATCAACAAAGGCAATCTGAAAGCGCGGGTGCGCCTGTTGCAACAAGACGAACTGGGTGATCTCGGGCGCGTCTTCAACATTTTGTTGGATGAGCGCATTCGCACATTGGAAGAACAATCTCTCGAAAACGAGCAGCTCAACAATTCGATTATTTCCCTGATTCGCGCGCTGGGCGCTATTGCCCAGAAAAATCTTACGATCAAAGTCCCTGTATCGGCGGACATTACCGGAACCATCTCCGATGCGGTGAACCTGTTGACCACGGAAACCGCCAAGACTCTGGCTCAGGTGAAAGATATTTCTGAACAGGTCAATGCCATTTCCGATCGGCTGCAACTGCAATCCAGTGCGGTGGTGCGCGTGGCGGAAGATGAGCGCAAGCAGGTGATCGCCACCAGTAAGGCGTTGGATATGTCGGCGCGGGCCATGAATGAAATTGCCAGACGGGCGGAAACGGCGGACAGCATCGCCTCCAAAACCATTGCCGACACTCAGCAGGCGCGGGATGCGGTAATGCGCACCGTGCGGGGAATTCAGGTAATCCGGGAGACCATTTCCGAAACCGAAAAACGTATCAAGCGGCTGGGTGACCGCTCGCAAGAGATTTCCGGTATCGTCAACCTGATCAACACCATAGCCGAACGCACACATATTCTGGCCCTTAACGCGAGCATGCACGCTGCCTCCGCCGGTGAGGCGGGCAAAGGCTTTGCCGTGGTGGCAGATGAAGTGCAGCGACTGGCGGAAAACGCCCGCGAGGCGACGGCGGAAATTGCTTCGATGGTGAACAACATTCGCGTGGAGACTTCGGACACGGTCAACATCATGAACAAGTTGATTGCCGAAGTGGCTGAGGGTACCCGTCTGGGTGAGCAGGCGGAGAAGCGGATGGAGGTCACCGAGGATGCGACCCGTCAGCTGGTGGAAACCGTGCAGGTCATTTCCCACAGTTCCGTGCAGCAGGCGCAAATCTCCAACAAGCTGCGCGACCGCGCCAATATCATTCGCCACTTTACGGAAAAAACCGGCGGTGAACTGGTGCAGCAGAAACACCACACAGACAGCCTCAAACATTTTGCCGAAGTCTTGCTGGAGCGTGTGAACGTGTTTGTACTGCCGGAAAATCTGATCGCACCCGCGTCCAAAGATGGTTTGGATGCGGAAGTGTCTCCGCGAGAAGCCAGAGCCAGTTGAGCCATCGCCAGTCGCCGTCAACCAATAGAGGTCCATTGTGACGATTTCTTCCCAGCAACAGGAGCTTGTCGACCTACTGCGCAACGAGCTGGCCGATATGGCGAACAGCGATCTGAGCGCGTTGCGGAGCGAAGATTTTTCCGAACGTTTGCTTCTGTTGGAGGAGCAGGAGGCCCAGGCGGAAAATATCGGCAATGCGGCGCGTCTGGTGGGGTTGGGCGGCGCTGCCGCAGCCTGTGACTGGCTGTCGCAGAATTTTCGCGCCCTGGCGGAGGATGCTGCGCCGCCCGGGGCCGAGACCTGTGAGTGTGTGGCCTCATGGCCTGGGGCCTTGCTGAAATATTTGGAATCCATCGGCGACGATAACCATGAGCCGCAAAGCATCGGCCAATTTCTGCAATTCCTCAAAAATCCCGCTTGGCCACTGCGTCTGACGGAAGAGCAGGCCGCCGCCATGGCAGCGGAGTTCACCACCTCCACCATTCTGCTGGATGAAGCACCTGTGCTCTATCCGGAGCGGGTTACCGAAGAGATGGTTTCCCTGGCGCCCGGGGAGGATATCAATCCAGAGTTGTTGCGCGGTCTGCTGGCGGAATTGCCGACCCAGGTCAGCGCTTTTGACCGGGCGGTGGAACAGTACCTCATCATGGAGGAGGAGGTGCAATTGCGCGTTGCCCAGCGCATCGCCCATACCCTCAAAGGTGCCGCCAACGTGGTGGGCATACAGGGCATCGCCAATCTCACCCATTATGTGGAAGACCTGCTGGAGCTCTCAGCCAAACATAAGCGCAAAGAGCCGAAACTGGGATTCCTCCTGCAGGATGTCGCCGACTGCCTTTCAAGCATTTCCGAATATCTGGTGGGGCTGGCGCCCCCACCAGACAATGTACATGCGGTCATGACCGCATTGCTGGATATGTTGCGCGGTTTCGTGGACGGTGGGCCTTCATCACCGGCGGGCAATTCCTTTACGCTCGATTCGGAGTCTCAGACGATAGTTGATGAGGTCCCGGATTCCGACGTTTTAGCCCCAGCGGATGAATTGACGGCAGGGGCTTCTGCATTGGGCGAACTGGCCGATGGTGCCAGTGCTTTGGAAAGCGACTTGGATTTCGAGGCCGACGCCATTGCTGAACTCGACGGCTTTTCCGAAGTGGATAGCCTGCTGGAGGAATCGGGGGCTGATGTTCAAGCGAACGTGACGGCAAGTGCCGAAATTCCGGTGCTGGAGGATATTTATCATCGGCCGGGTGGCGCTGAGACGTCCGGAAAAATATCCGCGGCACCTGCAAAGCCTGCGGCGGTGTTGAAGGTTGCTCAATCTGTGCCATCGGCGCCCGCGGAGGCACCCGCAGCAGAGGCTGCCGCGCCTGTGGAGGGCGAGACCACACTCAATATTACCGAGAGTCAGGCTCAGGAATTGTTGCGCCTGTCCGGGGAGAGCCAGATAGGCAATACGCAGATTCTCAGCCGTTTGGATCTGGTGAGCGGCGGTATCAAAGCGGCCGAGGCCTATCACGGGCAATTGCGACAACTGGCCCAGGACCTGGAGCGCCTGCTGGAATTGCAGAACGCCCGGGTGGCGGCCACAGGTGTGGCCCATGAGCAGGAAATGGACCCGCTGGAGCTGGAGCGCTTGAATGAGCTCAACAGTTTCGCCAGTCAGTTACACGAATTGACCACGGACGCCCACGAGGCTTTCATCGATCTGGAGACCGAACTCAAGTCTTTGAAGAACCTGGTGCTCGGGCAGCGTCAACTGGGGTTCGAATCCCAGGAGTTGCTGCTCAGCATCCGCATGCTGCCGGTCAATCTGTTCAGCAGCCGTTTCAGCCGCTGTGTACGCCAAGCCGCGCGCTTGACCCACAAGACCGCGGAACTGGAAATCAAAGGGGAGGATGTACTGGTGGACAGCCGGGTGCTGGCCACCTTGGTGGACCCCATCATGCACCTGCTGCGCAACGCTGTGGATCACGGGCTCGAGGGTTCCGAAGCGGAGCGCGCCGCCCAGGGCAAGCCCGCCACCGGCCACATCACCCTGGAATTCCAGCGGGCGGGGGACACAGTGGTGGTCCATTGCCGCGATGACGGTCGCGGCCTGGACTATGAAGCCATCAACCGGGTGGCGGTGGAGCGCGGACTGGCGCCCACCGATTCCCGACTCACCATCGCCGACCTCAATGCGCTCATCCTGTCTCCCGGGTTTTCCACCCGCCGCGAGGTGACCCAGACCTCCGGTCGGGGTGTAGGGCTGGATGTGGTCAACGAACAGATCCGTCTGCTTAAGGGCACTCTGTCTGTCTCCAGCCAACGCGGGAGGGGTACCACTTTCACGCTGGCGGCGCCCATGAGCATCATGTCCGCCCACACACTGGTGGTGCAGGTGGGCGAATACCGGCTGAGCGTGGTGTCGCGCGCCCTGGAGCAGGTGGTGTATGTGGAGCAGCGGAATTTGACGGTGCGCGATGGCCGCCAGTGGTATCAGTTGCCCGGGGAGGAGGAGCCTCTGCCGGTGTTCAACATGGACGATCTCTTGTATCTCAGCACCCGGCCCGCCGAGCGTTATGCCGCCCTGATGGTCCTGCGCAATCGCGAAGGTCGGCGCTGTGGTGTATTGGCCGAAAGCATCAAGGCGAGTGAGGAGCAGATCATCAAGCCCCTGAGCCGCTCAACCTATAAAGTTCCGGGGGTGGTGGGGGCCACCATTCTCGGTGACGGGCGCGTGTCTCCGGTGGTGGATCTCTATGATGTGCCCGGCCTAAGTCTGGCGGATGCCGCCCAGGCGGCTTGGCGTCAACGTCTGGAGCGCCGCCTCAGCCACTTGCAGAGTGAAATGGTGCGTGAGCGCCCCATGGCGCTGGTGGTGGACGACTCCTTGAGCGCCCGTCGCTCGCTCGCGCAGTTTGTCGGTGATATGGGCATGGAGGTCTACACCGCCAAAGACGGTTTTGAAGCCATCCAGATCATCGAACAGCGGTTGCCGAGCATTATCCTGGTAGACCTGGAAATGCCGCGCATGAATGGCCTGGAACTCACCAGCCACCTGCGCGCCAAGGACGAGACCCGGGATATTCCGATCATCATGATCACCTCCCGCGCCACGGAGAAACACCGCTCCATGGCATCGCGCGTGGGGGTAAACACCTATCTCAACAAACCCTGGACCGATGAAGAGCTGCTGAGCTCGATTCAAAGTCAGATTGCCTGATCACCCGATAAAAAGTCGACTGCCGCAGAAAAAAGCCTTTTAGGGTATTAATTTGGCAAATAAAAAAAGCCCGATGCTCGGGGGAACATCGGGCCAGGACCATTAGGAGTGAAACATTAAGGACTTTCATCCTCACGAGCTACTCCAGAGTAGCTCTACCGGTGCCGCCACACTTGGGGGGATGAGCGACACCAGTGATTAAAGTATCGCCCATGGCAGCCAAACTTCCAGTGACTGTTTAAACCGTTTAGCAATACTTGATTTGTTAATCGCCCAGGGCCGATATAACAGCGGAAATATCTCGCAGGTTATTGACACATAAGCAATTTTCGCTGCGCTGCACAATGCGGAGGGCGCAGATTCTTGACGATTGCCGAAGAGGTTATATGAGAGATTTGTGAAGAAGCGCTCGTTTTTGAATGGAAGTGCTTCAGCCCAATGGATTGAGCAGGGCAATGACCTTGTGCAACTCGGTTTCCAGCTGTTTGGCGGTAGTGGAACGGTTCACCCATAGATGCAGATTGCTGTGCAATATCTTGAGCGCTGATTGACTGTTACGAAAGGGCAGGGAAATGGGTTCATAGGCCATGTAGTGATCTTCCACGCTCAACTTGGCCAGCTCGTTGATCTCCATGTGGATGGTACTGATGATGTCGTAGATCACATCCTTATGGGCTATTTCACCCGCTTCCCAATAGGCGTTGTCCAGAACCTGCAACAAAGTTTCCAGATTGCGCGCAGCGTCGGCGATGGTGATGCGGTCCATGAAGAGCCCCTGCTCGAGTGATTAGAGTTTTCACTGAGTATAGACAAGAAACGCAGGAAAGACGGGCGCGGTGGCGCCCGTCATAAAGCCTGAAATATTCGCTGTCTCAGCACATCAGGGCACGTAGACAATGGCATCCTTGGCCGGATTGTAATCAGCGATGCTAAGCGTGGGATCTATGGCAGGGCTATAGCTGTAAATGGTGTTGGGGCCGGGACCAGTCCAGGTGGGAACCGGCAGATCCTGATACAAATTCAGAGTATTTTCACCACCCACCAGATCGATCAGTAAGTCAGAAAATGTCGACTCCAGATAGAAAACCGCATGCTCACCTATGGTAAGCGTATTGTCTGCTTCGCTGCTCAATACACTGAAACCGGCATAGAACCCCCCCAGGTTGATAACGCCATCAATCTCCATCTGCTGACGGAAGCGGGAATTCAATATGCCGATATGACCGATTTGAATAGAGCTGGTGCCCTCAGCGCCGAGGAATATACCGTCCGCTTCCAGATAAATATCGGTTTCCGAGCCGCGAATTTGGCTGTTGGCAATTTGTCTGATGCTGGAATTGCCGGCTGTGTCGAAAGCCCGTATATCGATGGAACTGTCGTTGATATTCCAGTTGCCCAGGAGAATTTCTCCACTGGCATAAAGCGTTACTGCACTGACGTGCTCGGAATCTATATCTATGCGATTTATGCGGTTGAGCGGATTGTCCAGTGTTACTTCGCCGCGCAGCTCTTTGAGATGCAGTGTATCCAGCACCTCGATTGCGTCGGTTTGCGTGATGTGATCATAGGTCTGCATTTCGACATTCATGCCGCGCAGCCGCTCTATGACGGTGGGAGAGCTGAAATTCCGATTGCCTAGCTGCATGACGAGCTCCAGCGGATTGTCATCATCGGAAATCCCGGCAAAAGCGAAGACATCCGTGGTGACTGCGACCCGATCCAAAGTATCGTCGTTGTAACCTTCGACCTGGACATGGCTGAAATTAAAATCGCCAGGCGTGCGAATGGATTGCTCTATATGCGCCTGCTGGCTGAATTGAATGTCCAGCAGGCCGTTGTAAATGGTAATTCCGCTGCCCTGATCGGTGCGACCCAGAAAAACATTGGCAGAATTCAGATACAGCCAGCTTCCATCTAAAACTATGGCGGTATTTTCCTGTTGGGAGATGGTGCCGGTGGCGGTGATCGAAAGGGTTGTATCCGCCAGATCCAGATCACCAAGCGCTATATCATTGCGGTCGACTATATAGGCCACACTGGCATGACTTGTGTCCATGGTCAGTGTGTTGATGTCGTTGTCTTTATGTGTGAGGGTCGCTTCAGCGCTCGCCTGCAGATCCAAATGCAGATTGCCGCTCAACTGTATAGCGCCTGTCTGCCGCACATCATTGATGGTATGGATGCTGGTGTCGTTGGCGATCAATCCCAGAATATTCAGGCGATCATTGTTGGTGTTGGCATTAAAGCGGAAAGGCCCGTTTGCGCCGCTGCCACTGGCAGTGACAGTCAACCAGTCCTGTGTTCCAGTGACTCTCGTGGTATCCCAGAAAATATTGCCCATGCCGGTATCCACCACCTGGGCCTGCTGGGTGAAATTCACTTCCAGATTGCTGTAGTTATTGACCCGCAAAAAATTATTGTTGTTATGGCCGAGCAGCACTATATCGGCGGTGATGACGGAATTGCTGTCGTTTAACGTGATTGTAGTGTCATTGGACTGCCGGATGGTGGCACCTGCCCCTAGGGCCGTTATGTAGAGGGATGAATCCATTGCCTCAATATTGCCCAGGTATAAGCTGTTGGCGTCTGTCAGTTCCACATAACTGACGTGGCCCAGATTCATATCGACACGGCCGAAATCATTGTCCGGGTGATTGAAATACACAGCGCCGCCGGTGCTCAGATACAGATTCAGCGCACCGCTGTTATGGATGGCGCCGCTTTGTATCACGTCGTTATAGCTGTAGATGGTGGTATTGAGCGAATTCAGATGTTCGATAAGTAAACCTTCGGTTCCGTCCAGTTCGTAATCCAGATATCGGACATGTGCGCTGAATCCCGCTCTGCCCCAGGTGGTGAATCCGCTGGAGCCCGGGGTGCTCAGATAAACGCGCCCGGTGTTGGCCGTACCCGGAATATCCGCATTGACCAGCTGTGCTTCACCGCGGAAATAGGCCTCGAGCACACTGTCCTGCAGAGTGATGGT